>Ga0209047_1003271_pt1 | contig 10304 bp, 10 predicted proteins | sample SaaInlV_165m_DNA_3_FD_184681 | JGI IMG/M metagenome (GOLD analysis project Ga0209047, IMG submission 184681) | Marine microbial communities from expanding oxygen minimum zones in the Saanich Inlet - Saanich Inlet SI037_S3LV_120m_DNA (SPAdes)... | ecosystem: Environmental > Aquatic > Marine >...
CGCATCGGCAACCCCGACCGCCGCCAACGCATGCTGGAACGTTTGGCCGCCGGCGTATCTGCGGAGGCCGAGGTCCGCGCCGAAGCGCGCCTCGCCGATATATTGGACGAAATGGAAGTTATGCTGGAAGGGCGCGACTGGCTGCTGGGCGCGTTCAGCCTCGCCGATATTTCCATCGCGCCGTTTTTGGAGCGCATGGAAGCCAACGGCCTAGACCGCTTGGCTGATTTCTCGGCACGCCCACGGCTCGGTGCCTGGTGGCAAAATATGCAAGCGCGCGCCGGCGTCATCGAAGCCTTCGCTTTTCCCAACCCGGACGCTTAAGCGCTACTATGCTGGGCGGTATCCTTGCACTGTTGTCGGCGGCCTCATTTGGGCTGAACGATGTCTCGATCCGGCGCGGCGTGCTGACCGGCACGCCCTTTCAGGCGATGGCCATATCGGTGCCGGTTGGCGTGCTGGTATTTTTGATCGGCGCGCTGATCGCCGGGACGGCGGGGGCGGTATTCACGTTTTCGCCGGCGGCGTATCTGTTCCTGTCCCTCGCCGGCATCGTGCATTTTATCTGGGGCCGGTTTTGGAATTACAGCGCCATCCGCGCCCTGGGCACCAACCTCGCCGGCCCGGTCCAGCAAACCACGCTGATCGTTTCGCTGGGCGGCGCGGTTTTATTTCTGGACGAAGTGCTGACACCGCTTCGCCTGCTTGGCATCGGCCTTATCCTGTTGGGCTCGCTGGCCATTTTGAAAACCCGAAAAGCTCGGGCCGGGGATGTGGGCCCAAAACCAAAATCTGAATTTCAACCCAAATACCTACAAGGCTATTTGTACGCTGCGCTGTCAGTCCTGGGTTTTGGCTCGTCGTCGATTTTCGTGCGCGCCGCCCTGGAAGGCTCCAGCCCCAGCGCCGGATTGCCGGGCGGCGTGGTCTCTTACGTGGCGGCGACGCTGGTCATCGCGGTCATGCTCCTGGCGGGCCGCCGGCGCGAGCAGGTGCTGGCCGTCGATGCGCGCTCGCTGCGCTGGTTTTCCTTTTCCGGGGTGCTTGTGTGTCTGTCCCATGTGTTTCGCTTCATGGCCCTGGCCATCGCCCCGGTGACGGTGGTGGCGCCGCTTCTTCAGACGCTGATTATATTCCGGGTGATCTTCGGCTGGTTCCTCAACCGGGAGCATGAGGATTACAGCTTTTGGACTTTGGTCGGTATCGCCATCTCGCTGCTCGGCGCCTTCACCCTTTCCATCAGCGCCGAGTTCGTGACCGCAAATGTGCCGATGCCGGATATCTTGTTGGAGATCATCGGGTGGCACTGGCCCTAATGTCGCTGCCGGTTAAATGCGCTAGTCGCCGGAGCCTGCGATCAGTGCGCTGTTGGCGCGCAAATTGGCGGCGAGGATGCTCAGCAATTTGGCGATGAACGGATTGGCGCTATCCAACTGGTCCTCGAAGAGCTGGCGGGTGATGGTATAAATCTCCGCCGTGCCGCCGACGGCGCGCGCCGAGGCCATGCGCACCGAATTATCGATCAAGGCCATTTCACCGAACAGGGCGCCTTCGTTCAGAGTGCCGAGGATGGTTTCCTGATCGTCGGCGGTGGCGAATATTTCAATCACGCCGGACTTGATGATATAGGCCTGGTCGCCACTGTCGCCTTGCTCGAACACCAGCATGCCTTCTTCCAATAGGGACGCGGCCATGGTGCGGCGCTGCTCCGAGCGGCGGTCATTTTCAAGCCGGCGATCGGCGTCGACTTTGGCGAGCTTGTCGCCCGAGGACGGCTCCGGCATTTGAACAATTTTTCCCATCCCTTGCATATGGGGATGGAAGTAAATGTTTTCAAGGACTTAACGCAGATTAGCGCGTTTCTCTAATCCGGCAAGATGGCGTTGATAATCACTGCCGAGCCGTCCTTGGTTTCCTTCAAGGCGTCTTCGAGGGCGGCATGCAAGGCCGCATAAGTTTCGACGCGGGTGCCTTTGATGCCGAAATGGCTACCCAGCTGTTCAAACTCCGGGCCCTGAATCTCGATGCCCATGGTCAGCTCGGTGGCGTCCACCATACCGTCCGGATAGTGATGCACGTGGCCTTTCTTCATCGCCTTGTAGTGGCCGTTGTTCATGATAACGATGATGATCGGCAGGTTGTGCTCGCGCGATGCGCCGAACGCCTGGGTGATCGGATTATAAAGCATCCCGCCGTCGCCGATGAACAACACGACCGGGCGTTCCGGCGCCGCCAACTTGACGCCGAGCGCCAGCCCCAGCCCCTGGCCGAGGGCGCCGCCGGTGTGCCGGTAAAGGGTCTGCGCCCTCGTCATCGGCAGATGTTTCCGGAGCGGCGGAAAGTGGGTGATGGTTTCATCGACAAAGATGGTGTCGGCGGGCATCACGGCGCGCATGGCGGCGCCGACGCTGGCTGGGTTGAGCCCACCCTCGGCCACGGCGGTGTCCCGCTGGTCCTGCAAAACGCCCATCGCCTTGGCGCTTTCCCCGGCCCATTTGGCGCGGCGGGTCTCCTTGGTTTTGGCCTCCACGCCACCTTCAATAGCGGCGGTGAGGGCGGCCAGCGTCGCGGCAATATCGCCTTCCAGATAGGCGTCGGCATGGAGGTCTTGATAGATCAGCCATTCTTTATGGGGGTGATCGCCGATGGCGACGATCTTGCCCGGGCTTGGACGCCGCTTGGGCGGATACCACGGCGTGCGCCCACCCACCAGAATGACCAGATCGGCGTCCGCCAGGTGGCCGTAATTATCGATACCCTGCCACAAGTCGTGGTCGGTGGGGAAGTTGGCGTAAGATGTGCCGCGCCCGCCGATCACAGGAATGGCGGCGGCTTCGGCGAGGGCCACAAGATTGCCGAACGCCGCCGGGTCGCGGCCCGAAATTTCGGTAACGATCACTGGATTTTTCGCCGCCGAGATATCGGCAGCGAGGGCTTCTATTTCCGCATTGGCGGCTTGCGTCGCGGGCGCCGGCGGAACCTGGCGCAATTCGCCGGCGGGCGACCAGTCTTCGAGCATATGCTCGAGCGGCACGTCCAGATAGATCGGGCCCATGGGCGCCCGCTGGGCCATTTCGCCGGCGCGGATTATGCATTGATAAAGGGTCGGTGCCGAGGGCACGTGGGACGCCCATTTGACGAACGGCGCCACCAATTTATCGGCGCCGCCGGGGGAGACGCCGCCATACCATTGCGGCTCTATGGGGAGATCCTCATCGGCGCCGAGGGTGACGGATTCGCCCGACATCACCAGCATCGGCACTTCCGCCTGCATGGCGCAACGGATGCCCATGGCTCCCTGCAACAAGCCGACGCCGGCGTGGACAAGCACGGCCTGTGCCTGGCCGGTGATCCAGGTGTAACCGGTCGCCATATTGACGGCGAGGGTTTCGTGCCAGCACTGGATATATTCGGGGCCGTGATTTTTCTCGTGTTTTTGGCGGGTGAGGGCTTCCCACACGGGCGACCATTCGGAGCCCGGCGAGGAGATCACATATTTGATGCCGAGATTGCGAAACGCCTCAACAATGGCTTCGCCGCCGTCCTGATAATTTTTCATATCGCTCCCCTTTAAGATTATTTTGCGGCCAGCTGGCCGGTTGCTGCGTAAAGTTGCCCTATATTAGCGTCCGCACATTCGGGCGGCAATGCGTACCCGTGCCGGGCCAACCGATTGACCCAGGTGCCAAGAATGATGCCGGTCAGGCCAACCATGCTATCCCCAGACCGGCTGCGCCCCGTTTTGCGACATACGACACCCAGTATGGGCATGTACATCATCACCATTACTGTACATTTATAGACATTCCGGGGCATTTCCAGGCTCCGGCTCTGCCTCCGCCATTTCAGCCTCCGCCTCCGCCGCTTCAGCCTCCGCCAATTCAGCCTCCGCCTTTGCCGCATCGGCTTCTTCTTCCATCATTCTGATGAACTCCATGTGGCCTTGGCTGGGATCCGCCACGTCGGGCCGGCCAACCCTACGGGGCAAGATGGAGCCGCCGCTGATCAGCCCGGCGATACGCGCCTGTAATTCTACCACCTGCAACACCGTATCCACGTCGTCGCTATCCAAACCGGTCTGGTAGACCGGCTCCAGCTTATCCATCAGCGATTGCGCCGCCTCGGTGCGCGCCGCCGCCGCATCGGCATGAAATTCGCCGATGCGCTCGGCAACATCCGGGTTTTGCAGCAACCGGGACGCCTGATTGGCAGCGCCGGCGGTGCCATAGCCCGCCTGGCGCGCCGCTTGGGTGCCGTTGGCGCCGGATGCATAGGCATGGCAAAAGGTCTCCTGCCTCGAATTGAGGGTCATAGTGGTCTCCTGAAACTGTAAAATAATTAATTTATTTTATGAAAAATCCCTATAATTGTCAATTGAATACGTAATAATTAGAAATATAAGTTTATAATTGTTCTCTTTATGTGCTATATTAGCGTATTGCGCATATATCCCTTTCCCCTATGCACACGCGGCGCGGGCCGTGGTATGAATCGGCGTTATGCTTGGCGGACAAATACGTTCAGTTTTTTTGTTGGTGGCAGTTGTTGTCGCGCTATATGGAGTCGTTGGGGCAGTTCATTTGCTTAGTTTGTTACCACCTTTTGTATATTGGGCGTCACTTATCGGCATTGCGACGTTGTTCGGCGCGGTGTTCACGGTTGCCGGCTTATTTGTCGGGGTGGAACCACTGAGGCGCCACAAATTTATGTTGTTAGCAACCGGCATCGTGGCCACCTTTCTGGCGCTGTGGGTTATAGCCGAAGGCGAATATAGGGAGGCTAATTTTTGCTACTTCAAGGCCAACCTTGATAAGCCGAAGCCTGATGGTGGTTACGAATGGCAATTAATCAACAAGCAGCACCGCGCCATTATGCCGGTTAAATATTTCTTTTATCGCGGAAGAGGTGGTCGGTTGGTTAATTCTTGGATAGATGCGGAAAACAGCTTTTGTCATCAATATGTCTCCATAATTTTGTCCCCTTTAATTTTAACGTGCCGAACTAAAGTTAAATTTTGGGGAGGCAATCGTGTATTGTCGTGACCAGCGCCGGTTCACTGTTATTACTCAGGACCCGAGTGAGCCAGCTTTCAAAGTCCACTCGCTTAGATTTTTTTAAGTGTGTGGCAGCCAGCGCTATCATTCCTTTGTTGTCATAATTGGCCAGAAGTTTGGGAAGGTCGCCGTCGCGTAATGCCGCTTCAATTCGGTCTTTGGCTTGCTGGGCAATTTCCTTGATGTTGAGTGTGGTCGTTTGGCGCGTGTACTCCGCCGTGATGTCGGGAACGTTATTGGCTTCGCTAAGATCAATTTTTTTCAAGAGGCGGTCGATTCGCCGCCGGCAATAGCGGGTAACGACGGCGTCGATCGCTTCCGCTGAGTTCAACGTTTCAAAAACAGCCGTTTTTAAATTACCCAATAGTTTTTCAAGATCGGCACCATTGTAGCCCTCACTCTCAGCGATGGACCGGCTGACGGCAGGCAGAAGGATAACGTTTTCGATCTCGGAGACGGGCAACACGGAAATACCGAGTCCTTTCAGATAGCCAATGTCGTCGGCCTGATGGTCATCGGCGTCTACAATACCGGAGCAAGTTACACGGGTTAGGGCTTCGTTTCGCCCCATTGTCACGACGGAGTGGATGACTTCTTCGCAAGACCCCCGAGGAATGACAGTCCAATCGGGATAGCTGCACCGGTAAATTGCCAGATCCAGACTATTATCACCACCTTCGACAAACAGAATAGGCTGTCGGCTACCGAGAATAAGAGTTGTAACTTCCTCGCCGAACCCAGAATTTTCCGGAACAGCTTCGATAAACCACCAAGGCGTCGGATCGAAGTCGCGGATGACAAACTTCTGCGCCACACGAGTAGCGGCAAATTCCAAATCATGAGTGATGAATACGAAAGAGCAATCTTGCCGGGAAGCTTCCAATTCATCCCAGAGCTTGGCCATAATCGAGGGGTGAACATGGAGCTCAGGTTCGTCAAATATGAGTAGCGAATCCCCGGCAGCCGCGAGAGTTTGGGCAATCATATAGAAAATTGCGCGCTCGCCGTCGCTCATATCAATCGCGTTATATCTCGCATCCGATCCGCGAACAGCCACCTCAATATTATCCCCAGATATATGGAGCTGCCGGTGCGGCAGCAACCGATCCCAAATAGTAACGAGCCGCTCGAACATTGTGGGATCAGCGCAACTATGATCGCCAGCACGGTTCTTTCGATGTGTTTCCAACGCTTTGTTGGCCTGTTCGGCGAACAAGACCTGTATTAAAAAATCGAAGTCGCTAAGCAGCGAGGTGGCCGAGTTGCCATGCCACCGGTTGCCGGATCGATGAGCAATGGCTGCATTCGAGGAGGCGTTGCCAGTTCTCAGACCAAATAGAGCGTCCCGTTCACTGATTTTGGCGATTCCGGGATTGAGCGTGAGCGCTCGGTGTGCCGAAATTCGGTGCGCATTTAGTTGGAAAGCATCCTCAATGTACACGGCGAGCCGGGTCTTCCCCCCGCCGTTTGCGCCCACAAATACCAGAGACGAACCAGACTCAATACTGATTTGCATTTCGCCATTTGGGTTGGGGATGGGAAACTCGAAAAGCATAATTTTTGATTTTCCAAACTGGGAAGGAAAGGGGGCAGGTCTTAAGGAAAGGGGTCAGTTCTTAAATTGTGCATCACTTTGCCTGCGATTGAGCGTGCTCCCAACCAGCGGCATATTCCTCATTGGCTTCCATTTGCTCTCTCATCGTATCAGAACTCAATGCAATCAAATTATCGATCACATTGTAAGGCTGATTGTAACCATTGCCATCGACGTAGTCCTGCTGCCCTTGAGCGTGATAATCTGTCATGATGTTAACTCCTATTAGAAGTATTTTAATAAGGATAATCAACTCTCAAGTTTTACAATTACATAAGCGCCGATAATTGTCATCGCCGATTATCGGTGAACCGCTATTTCTTGTCGCCGATGATCAGGCCGACGCGCTTCACCCCAAATCCCCACGCCGATATCTTCACCCCGAATGAACCCGGTCAAGACATCCAAAACTCGGAGATGGTGATCAACAATTATGGGGACACAATTATGGGCAATTATGGGGACACATTGAGCTACGCCGTTTTTGACGGACACCGATAAAGGGGGACAATTTCCCTTGGAGGTGTCAGATGAAAGAGCGCAAAAATTACGGGGACATCACTTAAATTACGCTCTATCTCCCGCCCATCGGCAAGTCCTTCATCTTCTCAAACAGATACATACCAATTCTGCGCGCCCCTCCGGGATTGGTGTGAACCCGGTCATAGTAATCCGCCGGGCCCAGGTCGAGCTCTGATGCCAAATCGAAACAGAGGAGCTTGAGCCCCGCGCATGCCGCCATTGTTTCGCGGTTGATAGCGGTAAGCGCCCGCGCTTCATCAAGCCCGTTTTTCTGGCCGGCAGGGGCGCTGATGCCCCACAGTTTTCCGGCCGCGCCCCGCCGCATATCGCCGCGCCGCTGGGTAACCAAAATGGGCGTGGCGCCGAATTTGCGAATGCGCCGGACCAGCTTTTGCAGCCGGCTATGGTAGGCGCGGGCTTTGTCATTGGTGGCCGGGGACGCAGCGCGATTGGGTTTGTCCGCCCATTGGACGGCGCCAAAATCTACAATCTCGCCGGTCAGTTTTACCCGGCGCGCCAAAATTGCGCCTTTCACCACCTTGTACACTTTATAAACCGCGCTGTTGTTCTTGATGGCGTGATGGACCTGGAGGATAGCATCCCCCGACAATAGTTGATCGGCGGTATCTTGCATGTGCACATAGACGTCGTTGATGCCGGCGTAAACCAGCACATAACGGGCGCGCATGTCCGGGATCAGGGGGAACCAGCGATCAAAGTTGAACAGATGTCCGAGGCTCGACTGGCCATCGATGCCCGCGTTTACCACCGAGACTGTTTGCCCTTCGGCGGCGAAGGCGGCGGCCAGCACATCCTGCCAGGTCTTGCCTTCGGTCAGGTATCTCTGGTCGGTGGTGCTGCCGCCGACGGTGAGAATATCGATCGATGATGGATGCGTGTAGCGCCCGCGAAGGCCAAATTTGTCGCGCGCATAGGTGACCTTGCCGCCGTCTTTGTAAAATGAACTGGCGTCAAAAAATATAGTTTCGCGGGTAATGTTCAGCGCGCCGAAACTGTCGCCTGCCCAGGTGCCGAATATGGCCTCGGCCAATCCGACAATCGCAAGGACGCTCATTGCGTTGAAAATCAGGATGCGCGCGAATTTTCTCAACGTTGGATATTCCTGAAATAATTTCCGTGCCGGAATTCGCCAAGGACCACTTATCGATCTGGTGCAACGCCCCTGTCAAGAATGACCGCCGGTCGGAACGATTGCCATTGGCCCCGAAGTCCTTAACCCGCTAGTTCCTTGAACAATCCATAGAGCGCGTTCTGGCCTTCGAAGCCGATGCCGGGCAATTGCGGGGCGGGCAGGTAGCCATCCTCGACGCGGGCGTCATCGGCGTAGCCGGAAAACACGCCGAACACATTGGGATAGGATTCGCACATCTCCATGCCGAAGCCGAGGGCGCATGCCAGGGACATTTGGTTGCCGCCGTGGGGAACGAAGGACGGCGCCGCCCAGCCATACCTGCGCGCCATCTCTAGCGTGCGCGCCGCCATGCCAATGCCGTAGCTTTGTGGAATATCGATATTGACGATGTCGGTTCCGGGCCTAAAACCGCCATAGCGGAACAGGTTCTGGAAATCCTCCGCCGCGAACAGGTTTTCGCCGGTCGCCACCGGGTTGCCATAGGCTTCCACGAAAGCCTTCGTGGCCTCGAAATCGATGGGATGGACCGGCTCTTCAAACCAGCGCAGGCCGTGCGGTTTTAAGGCCTCGGCATATTCGAGGGCGCGCGCCGGGCTGAGCCCGCAATTGGCGTCGACGGCCAATTGATGGCCGCCGTCCAGAACCGAAAGAATGGTTTCGATGCGCTGCACATCGTCGTCGATGGGAAGCCCGCCGATCTTGGCCTTGACCAGGGTATATCCCTGATCGAGATAACCCTGCATCTCGGCTTTCAGGCTTTCCTGCGTCTCATCGGGGGAATACCAGCCGCCGCCCACATAGCAGAATATCCGCTCCGCCGGCGCAGCGGCCCCATACCGCTCGGCGATCAGGGCGTGCAGGGGCTTTTCTTCGATCTTGGCCATGGCGTCCCATAGCGCCACTTCGATGGTGCCAATCGCGACCGAGCGTTCCATGTCGCCGCCCGGCTTTTCGCCGAACATCATGGCGCGGAAGATCGCGTCCGGATCGAACCCACCGCGGCTCTCATCCAGCAGACTGTCCGGGTCCTGGCGCAAAATTCTGGGGATCAGCCTATCGCGCATCTGCGCGCCGCAGGCATAGCGCCCGGTGGAGTTGAAGGCGTAGCCGGTTATCGGTGCGCCATCCCGGATCACATCGGTCATCACCGCGACGATGGAGGTGGTCATATCGTCGAACGAGAACACCGCGTTGCGGATATTCACATCCAGCTTTACCGATTGTTCCCGTATGTCCGTGATGCGCATTTGTTTCGCTATTTTCATGGTCCGGGCCGGTCAAACATGTGGGCCCTTCGAGCAATGGATATCGCACCGTCACGGGGTATGCAATTGGGCCGCCGCCTTCCTGCGCCGGTAGATAAACCTGGACCCGGTTGCAAAAACCAGCATATTTAGTGGCTGTATTTAAGAATTCCGCTGGCGCTCTGATAAATGACCGGCGGCCTATTTAACACGGGAGCTTTCATGGCCGTTCAATATATCGAGGCCAAAAACGTCAATCTGACTTTCACGCCGCCGAACCGGATGCCGGTCACCGCATTACAGGGCTTCGACGTGGCCGTCGGCGAGGGCGAATTTGTGTCCATCGTCGGCCCGTCGGGCTGCGGCAAAAGCACCTTTCTCAATGTGCTTTTGGGGTTGATCAAACCCAATTCTGGGGAGATGGCGATCAACGGCAACCCGGTGTCCGGGCCGGGCCGCGACCGGGCCATGGTGTTCCAGGAGTTTGGGCTTTTGCCGTGGCGCACGGTGCTCGATAATATCGGCCTGGCGCCGGAACTGCGCGGCGTCGGCAAGCGGCAAAGGCGCGCGCTGTGCCAGAGCTTCATCGACATGGTCGGTCTGTCCGGCTTCGAAGCGCACTATCCCCACGAATTATCGGGCGGCATGAAACAGCGCGTCGGCATTGCCCGCGCCTTGGTCTCGGATCCCGACGTTTTGCTAATGGATGAGCCGTTTGCGGCCCTCGATGCGCAGAC
>Ga0209047_1003276_pt1 | contig 10292 bp, 5 predicted proteins | sample SaaInlV_165m_DNA_3_FD_184681 | JGI IMG/M metagenome (GOLD analysis project Ga0209047, IMG submission 184681) | Marine microbial communities from expanding oxygen minimum zones in the Saanich Inlet - Saanich Inlet SI037_S3LV_120m_DNA (SPAdes)... | ecosystem: Environmental > Aquatic > Marine >...
GCCGTAGAGCTTGTCGGGCTTCATCTCGTGAATTTCGCTCAAGTTCAGCCATTGATCCGTGAAGTCGTGAACGAAGCGCCGGGCCCGCCAGTCCTTCAACATCCGTTCGGTCTGACTGCGCAAAGTCTTGTCGTCCTTGAGCAGACCCTTCCCGGCGAACTCAAGCAACTCAGGGTCGGGCATGGAGTTCCACAGCAGGTAGGATAGGCGGGAAGCGAGGGCGAAGTCATCAAGCTCGCCTGATTCCTCGATGCGAAAAAGGAACCAAGTGGAGCAAAGAATCTCCTTGTAGACCTTAAGCAAAACCTCGTCCAAGGGGACGTTTTCGTCGAGGAGTTTCTTGGTCCGTCCAAGGTAGAAGGCAAGTGCTTCATCGGGAGGCGGTCGTCTAATCGCCATGGGCAGGAACTCTTTGATTAAGCGGTCGGCGACTTCTTGTGGGTCCTCCTCCTTGAGGAGAAAGCGCAGATGGTTTTGGGGTTTTAGGAATTCATTGGGGTTCCAACGGTTCCAGTCGGGAAGGTTCTTCGCTCCCGCCTTGACCTGTTCGATGTAGCGGTCCGGCACCCGTTTCATGTCACCGAAGAAACGTTCGTAGGCCTTGCCCAAGCCTAGCGGTCCTTCCAATTCCACCCATTCGATGGCCAGTTCGGGTCCTTCGAATTTGGGGTCTTCGGGTTTCGGCCGATCCTTGGGCCAAGCCCGAAACAAGGTTAACTCGCGCGGGGAAAGATAAACCTGTTCGCCAGCGATAAGATCCGCCTCCACCTCGATGATGCGTGACTTACCCTCGACAGCCGCCTCGATTGCCAGCAGATGCTCCAAGTCCTGGTGCCCGAAGCGGTCTGTGGAAATCCGCCCGACGTCGACGGAAATAGGTTCGCCACCGTTGTTGTAGGCACGGACTGATGCCCGGTACCGGTAGCGACCGGCCAGTTTAGTGCGGTCGGTATGTACGCTCCCGTGCTTGTAGAGCTGGGCCCGAAACACAAAGGCGTCCCCTTCCAATCTGGACCATGGAACAATATTCTTGTGGTAAACCTTTGGTTTCTTTTCCAGCCATTCCTTTCCCGTGAAGCGTTGCTTGGTGGCTTGGACGTCGACGAGGCTTTGCGGCAAAGCATGAGATAGAGCAAGTGCCGCCGCTTCCTGGTAGCGTACGAGATGGACGGCGGAGGTGCCCAGGCCGGAACTCACCTTGTCGAAGCCTGCCACCTGATTGTCCTCGGGAAGGAGTCGTTTGATGTCTACCGCGATGTCGAGCAGGTCGTGCAGAGTGTTCTCGTATTCTGCCCGGTTGAGTCGGCGAAGAGTCACGCGTCCTTCCCGCTGGCTTTTGTAGGAAGCTTCATGCAAGGCGTTCTCAAGGCTGTCGAGAAACTTCCTGCGAGCTTCAGGCCGCGGTTGTTTTTTCTTCTTGGGTGGCATCTCCTGAAGCCGTACCCGGTCGAAGACTCGAATCCACCTCTTCCGAGCATCTTGATTATCCAAGTCCGCCGACAAGGCCTCGAAGTTCAGGCCTCCCTCGGCCTCCTCGGCATCGTGGCAGTCCATGCAATGAGTCGCCGTAAATCCTGCGAATAACTTGTCGTCAGCGGCATTGGCGAGTGGGAGAACAAGCAATACCCCAAATAGGGCGATCAACGAGATGGATAAGGATGCGTTCAAGGTTTTGCCTTCGAAACGTTTGTTGTAGCCTTATTGAGTTGCCATAATTTCGCGCAATCGAGCGGGTAGTCGGTGAGCATGCCGTCGATGCCGAGTTCACGGACGCGGAGCCAGTTTTTCTTCTCTCTGCGATGCTCCCCTGTACCGGCGTAATTGAAGAGAATTGCCTTGCGATGTTTCCGAAGCAAGGACACCTCCGCCTCGGTGGGAACGGACGTAAGTAGATAGATGTCGGTCGCACCCTCAGCTAAACGAGAGTCGATCTTCTCGCGCCGTACGTTTCGACCAATCCGTATTCGTGGATCAAGCGCCTTGAGGCGCTCGCTGCATTCATCGCCCTGATCGAATGCGAAGGACTCTTTGAATAGCTTGAATTTTTCCAAAAGCCGAACCAGTTCCCTTTCGCCGTCCCGGGTGATGCCCTTGACGTTCAGAGCCAAAAGGGTGGGGTGGCGCTTGCGCTCCCGAACCAATGCGAACGTTTCTTCGAGGCTCGGAACACGTACCCCGGTAAACCGTGGGTCGAACCAGCTGCCAGCATCAAATTCTTGCAATTGTTTCCATGTGAATTCGCTTAGGGGGCGATTCGGACCGTTGGTGGTTCGAACAAGCGTTGCATCATGCAGAACGACGAGTTTACCGTCTCGGGTCGTGCGGATATCGAGTTCGAAGCCCATTCCGAGTTCCAGGCAACTGGCAAAGGCCGGTAGCGTATTTTCGGGTGCATGCTGAGGAAGTCCCCGGTGGCCGATGAGAATCGGATCGTTCGCATGAAGGCTTATTAGCGGCAATAAAAAAAGCCCGAAGGATAGACGAGTCATGGCATGATTCGAGGGTTTTTAGTGTAGAAGATTGAGTGTGGTAGACAACACCGTGGAACTGATGCGATCCAATTGGGGGCGGGCCGGATTCGAGAACTTTGGTTTGTCAGACAAAAGATAAGGGGCAATAAGGTATTCTGGCAAGAATGCGAAGCGTCCCTTACCTGCCGGTCGGTAGACTGCGGCAACCACCTTGCTCTTACCGTTCAATTCAATTCTGGCTAGCGGCTTGATGTCCGACGTGAAATTTGATTTGAACCAGTAGGGACATTTGGGCTTTTGCCACCCTGCTTTAGTGTCTGGGTTGTGAATGAAAGGATAAGCTTGTTCACCTGTCGATTTTGCAAGTGGTCCGCAAAAGTAGACGCTTTGCTGATCGATGTGATCAAGGTTGTTCTGACCATACTCGGTCGTTACTGGTAGCGTATCGGGGTCGGCTTTGATCAGTGCCTGCGAAAGAGGGCCTAGGAGACCTTTGTGTTCGCCACCAATGATAAGTAATTTTCCTCCGGCATCCGTATAATTGTTAATTGCTTGAACCAATTTGTCATTTTGTAGTTTTCCTGAACAGAGGATTGCCACCGAAGTGCTTCTCTTATCGAGCTTTATTTCGGGCTCACGTGCATCGATCACTCGGAAGGGGATTTTCGACTTATGCAATTCGCGGAGAATGGCGGAAGCCAGAAAACGGCCGCCGAAGGAGAGCCCCCCCTTGTTCATTGTGGTAGATGGTTCCACCACGACGCCGATCGCCGGGATATTCGGATCGGTCTGGAGTTTCAGCCATGGGGCGTAGAGAGCATCGGAAGACAGTGGACGCGCAGCTACGAATTTCGTATGTCGTGCTTTGTAGTCGGCGAGAAGCTCAGGTGTAAGGACTGGGACAGGTTTGCTTTCGTTGATCAAAGCCCATGCAGTGGTGATCGCCTCCAGCCACTTCCTCACTCCATAAGCACCCAACTCGGCCATGGCGAATCGCGAGTCGGCAAGAGCTCCTTCACCCGCATCGGGATTGAAGGCGGAAGCGATGAGCACGCTCCGTTCGGACATGAACTGGTTTGCCTGAAGGCCGTGCAACATGATTTCAACCAGAACTTCCTGCGTCTCTTTACCAAGGCTCTTTGGGGAAACCGGGCCCAATGCTTCTAAAGCCAGAGCATATCCTTCAGGTGTTCGGCAGAGTTCACCGAAGTCGAGCACCCCGTCTTTTCCAAATTTCATTCCGTAACCACCTTTGAATGCATAAGTAAGGTAGTGAATAAGTGGATCGTGATTGCAGGCTACCTCGTCAGCCAGAGTGTGGGCAAGACATGCGCCCCAGAATGCAATGCGGTTTCCGTCCCGATCCTTCAAGGCACGATACAGCAAAACGTAATTGACCGCCTGTCCCTTCGCTGAGTGGAGGGCATAGGGCGTTTTGATCTTGTACTTGGAGAGGATAGCCAAGTCGTTTGGAGTTATGACTCTGCCCTTTTTTTTCTCGTATTCGGACCATGGAGTGAAATCGTCCGGCACCTTGGCATCCTTGACGAAGGCTTTGCGATTCTCCGGAGAGAGAAGAGCCTTGATTTCAACCGGAAACCGGTCGAGCGCGATCCGGTTGACATCGTAGTGCCCCGGTCCCCACGCGTTTAAACACATAGAGCTTCCGACCAAGGCGAGCATCAGAATCGAGAGGGTGATGGAAGCGTTACTTGTTGGAAGTCGCATTTTCATACTGCTGGCGCTCGGAATCAATTACCTTTGCCGTCGTGGTCAATGGCGACATCACCCTCGCGGATTTCAAGCTTCGGCAAACACATGCTACTTCGGTGTGCCCGGACCATTCTCCGGCAGCGGGTCAAGAGGCAGACCCGTCGATACAAGTTCAATCCCGCTGAGCAGGCTCTGGCCCTTGCGCTCGGTGAAGGTCAGCGTGCAATCGCCATCGATTTGGACATTCGTGAACTCTTTGACCAAGCACTTCATCTTGCCTTGGGCCGCGGCGAAGATATCGAGATTTTTAAGCACGGATTTTCCCTGCAAAGCGACATCGAACACGCGGAGCCCGGCTGCGGCGTGTTGTGGTTCGACAAAGTAGAGCCGTACGGTAAACGTTCCGGGTTCCAGTTCCGTCAGCCTCAAAGACTTCAGACCCCGTGCACCGGAGGCACAGACCCAGGGCCAGCCTTTACCATCCTCGATGATGAACAGGGAATGGTGATAAAAGTAGTCGGGGGTTGCTGGTTGCGTCCCGATCTTTATCTCGGGCGAAGGTCCGCCGACGCTGGGATAGTCGAGAAACAACGTTCCGCCGTGGGTCATGCGGTCGCCGGGTGCCCCAAGGTTGACTCCGATACGCACGATTGGCTTGGCGGTGACCTTTCCCCAGGCAGTCCATTGTTCGAACGTCTGCGGCATACTGATCAGCGCCGCGCCCGTTGGCAACGGGTAACTGCATGTGCAGCCCTCGTAGAAATACGGCATGCTCAAGATGCCGTTGGCCGGGATGATGCTGTTCGTGCAACCGGAGCGAGGGCCCGCAATATTGATGGTGCCGCTTTCAATACGCTTGTCGTAGAAAGCAGGAGTCGCCGAACGCATTGTGATCATGTGGCCGTAGTCCACCCCACCGTCGCAACCATAACTTTTGACATAGCATCGCGGCTCGACGAGTCCGGTCAACGGATTCTTCATTTGCCCCTTTTCTGCCTCTTTCCGAAATGGATAGACCTTTGGTTTCTCACCCCTGGACTGTAGCTCCTGAAAATGCGACTCGACATATGGCGGTCGAAATTGATAGGGCGGTCGAAAGTCGACGCCCGCGGTTTTTGGGACTCGTTCCAACCGCGACTCGGCTTCGTCTCGCGACATCACGCGGCCGGTGTAGACGTCCATGAAGGATGCATTAAGCAGTCGGAACCGTCCCGTCCCGTCGCGATGGAGATGGTTGACGTGTCCCATCTTGTCGACTTTACCCTGCCAATCCTTGTCCTGCGAAATCATGACGCCACCGACGATGCTCGGTTGCGGGGCTCGTTTGAAGCGTGCAATGGAATCGTCAAACCACAAGATACCCAACGGAGCGCGGACGAGGGCATCGGGCGCGCTCCAATCGTTCGTATAGTCGACGGCACCCGGTAACGCACCGGAGCGACGGACGAGCAGGAGGTCGCCGTGGCGTTCAACCTGGGCTTCGGTATGGCCTGCCGCGCGGAGCCAGTTGCGAATTTCCTTGTCCCGCGTCGATTCTACATAGAGACAGGCGACGCCCCCGTACGGCTTTAGTGTTTCATATAACGTAAGCAGGTAGTCAGCGCCCGCGCCAAGGCGGGTCGCGCCCCAGTCTTCCGCCACAATCAGATCGGCCAGATAACACGGGAACGCGACTTCCTCGAGTTTGCCCGCCGCGATCGACAGGCGGCCAGCCGGTGCGGAAGGTTCAAGGATACGTCGCCGCATTGCGTCGGCGTCGGATTCAGCGGGAGCTAACGCAATGACGTGGAGATTCGTCGCGGTAGCCAGTTGTTGCGCCATCCGGCCATTGCGCATGCCCAGCACGATCGCGTAGCCACTGTGAACGGAAGTCAGCGTGCGCAGGTCGGCGATGGTCGTCGCCAGCGCTTTGTCGACGCTAGGTCTGGGAGCCGGTTGTGCCGAGTGAAACTTCGGTGAAACCCTGGTATCGCCGAAGCAATATATCATTCCGTCTCGGTTCGTGACGAACAGCCGGCCGCTGGCAGCAATGACGCTGTGAATGTCGCCGTCGACTTCCTTCATTCCGTCAGCATAATTCAACTGAGTGCCACCAAGCGCAACCTGTGTCCGCGATCCGGCGACTCCCTTGCCCTTGCGCAGCCCGCCCTCATGCCGATCGCGGTTGACGACACTGTCGAATTTGATCTTTCCGCGTCGAATATCCCGGGCAACTTTCGGGTCCATCTGCATGAACCAGCCGCCAGGAACGCCGCCTTCGGACGGGAGTGTGAAATCAAGCAATTTCCCGGTATGGCGATCGAAGGTCGCTGGTCGCGCTGCACCACAGGGTACGAGCAATTCATCGCCATTGACCAACAGGTATCCTTGTGGAGAGAGTCCTCCCAACGCTTCGGCGCCTGCATGCGGTTGCTGACCATACAATGTCCCGCAGCGATCGTTGACCCATTTGACCTGACCTGACCTGGCGTCGAGCGCGTAGACAAAGACGCCCTCCAGCGGCCAGACTCCGGCGGCGAAATAGACGGTTTCCTCGGTCAGCACTGGTCCCCCGCGGATGGGCCAGACAGAAATCAACCGGCCATTGCCCAGAATTTTTCGAGCTGAAGGGACGGCGCGAAACTTCCATTGCAGCGTACCGTCGGACGCGTTCAAACAGTACAGATGTCCGTCGTCCGATCCGAAGTAGACCTTATTGCTCCACCCAACCGGTGCCATCCGCACGGGACCGGCTGTGTAGAACCGCCACTTCTCCTTTCCGGTCTCGACCGCATAGGCGACAACTGCATCGACATGCGGCACCGCCACATACATCGTGTCGTCCATAACAATCGGCTCGTAACCCTGGTCAAACTGGAGCCGAGACTTGCGGAAAGCGGGTTTCACCGGGGGAAGTTGTCGCTTCCATTGCAGACGCATCGGAGCGGGAATCTTCTCGGTCGAGATATTCGTACGGCCGGCGTTATGCCGCCAGGTGGGCCAATCAACCTCTGCCATCAGGCTGGGGAATGACAATAGCCCAATCAGGAAAACAGCGAAATAACACGTGAGGCTGTGCATGGGAATACGTTTCTTTAGCGCGACGCTATCAGTCCGGTTCCAGGTATAAACACGCATGGCGCTACCAAGCAGGGCGATTTTCATGGTCATGAGACGGATGAAAGGATTACTTGCTGGCAATCGCAATTTCATATTCGCAGGAAAGCAGTCGTAAGGAGTTCATGGATATGTTTTTCGATCCAGCACTCTTCCGTCGAGGCCCTTGATTTCGACGACCATTTTTGCCGGGTTCTTGGTGATTGTCAGGAGAACGTAGCTGTCTTCCCCTTTCAGGAATGCGGACTTAGGGTCAGGATAGTGTGTACCTTTTCCGCTCAGCGAAGTGTTGTAGTAAGAGAAGCCATCGACCTCGGCTCGTTCGGCGTAATAGCCGAAGCCGGTTATTGCGATTGCACTCTTGCGAAACATGCCATGCCATGCCCCACGAGCTTGTGCTCGCATGGAACCGTTTCTCTCATTGTAGAGAGTTACGACGAACTTCCGCTCATTGTCCTTCATAAGTTTGTCGTACCAAAGAAATTGTTCGGATTCTTTTCCAAATGAATGGCTTGATTGCCAAGTACTGCCTTGATCCGAGATGTGATGCAAATCGAGCGCAGCAAAACGAATGTCGAAACCGGGTATGTCGAAATGCCATTTCCACTCATCTCCCGGCAGTTCGAAGAATCGGCGAAAGGCCGTGGCTTCTATATCGTATACCGGTTTTTCAGGGGGTTTGTTTCCCCTTGGCCTTATCTGTTTGTCATGGTTGCCAAGCACAGGCATGAACGGAACGGATCTGAAAAGTTCGGGGTAACGTTCAATCAGTTGCAGATAGGGTTTTATGCATGCTTTCTTTCCGTCACCACAAAGTTGGTGGATGTTTTTAATGTTGTCGCCTGCAGTCAGTAGAAGATGCACGTTATCCTTCTTAATGGCAGAGAGATCGGGTAATCCTTGCCAATCGGCTACGACGGCGACTCGTAGCACATCCGTCGGGTACCCCTTAAAGGTAGCATCCTTCGAGAATTGCTTGCCTGTTTGGACGGAGTAGTGATAAACGCCTCCTGTTTCGGCGAGGGGAATCTCGACATGGTGCAGCGTGGTGTCGTTGGCGATCCGAACTTCCTGTCCATACTCCTCGGTTCTACCGAAACGAACGATCGATTCACCAGGTTCTTTCGATACCCAGTTGACCACGAGCTTGCCCGGATCGTGCGAACGATGCCCCAACCAGATTTGATCGATGCTAGGCTCGTTTGCATTTAGTATGACCAAGGATGATGCGAAAAGGAGCAGTATCAATTTGGAGCGTATTTTTTTTATTTTACGATTTTGGGTTTGGTTTCAGTTGTAAACGACGAACGAAATTCAAGCCGATTAATTCTTCCGCAAGGACATCGCGCCGGCGTGGACCAGACGCACTTGGTACAGGGAGGTGCGCGCCGTGATGTAGAGCGTTTTGTAATCCTTGCCCCCGAAGCAGACGTTGGCCGGTTTTTCGGGAACCTCGATGGTCTCCAGCTTCTTGCCGTCGGCATCATAAACCTGAACCTGCCCATGAGTGAGGTAGAGGTTCCCCTTTACGTCTACCGCCATCCCGTCGCTTCCCTCGTCGATGGTGAACAGCTTCTTGCCGAGCTTTCCCTGCTTGCTGACGGCATAGCAGGTCACGGTATCGGGATAGTTGTGATACTTCGGATCTGGATGGCGCTTGTGCCCACCTGTGTCGGCTACGTAGAGGCGCGATCCGTCGGGAGAAAAGACGATGCCGTTGGGCATGGCCAAGTCCTTGATCAGGACCTCGACTTTACTCGTTTCCGGATCCAGTTTGTAGACCCAGTGGCCGGGAATTTCATGCGGTGCCCGCAAACCCCAAGGCGGATCCGTGAACCAAAGGGTTCCGTCCTTCCAAACGGCAACGTCATTGGGCGAGTTGAAGCGTTTGCCTTCGAACTTTTCGGTCAGGACCTTGGCCTTGCCGTCCTTACCGATGCGGATGATGTTCCGCGCCGCATGTTGACAAGAGATGATGCGACCCTGCAGATCGAGAATATTTCCGTTGGCCTGCTCGCTTTTGCGGAATACGGACAATCCGTCCTTTTGGCTCCACTGCATGAGCTTGCTGTTGGGGATGTCGGAGAAGACGACCTTGCTTTCCTCTGGCAGCCAAACGGGGCCCTCCGTGAATTTCATGCCTCCGGCCAGTTTTTGTACCTTGGCCCCGGGCTGGACGAGTGTAGCGGCTTGCAGAGAGAGTGCCACGACAGAGAGGGCCGTGATTAGTGATAGGATGACTTTTTTCATGATCATTGTAGGGTGAGGGTTTGGTAAGTGAAGAGATTCTGAAAAAAGAGAGTTTTTTTGACTAGATGGTTTTGCCGGACTGGTTGGTCGTGGTTTTGAACGGAAATCATTCTCCTTTCGTGGACTGGGGGCCGAAGACGAACGGGGCCTTCCTGACTCCAGGCTTGATGAGTGGTGCGGGCTCATCGAGAACATTGCCAGTGATGCCGGGGGCGATTGCTCCGGCGGCCTCCTTGGATAGATGACCGGAACCGCCTATGCTGCTGACGCGAACAGGTGTCACGCGATCGCCGAAAAAGCGGGCGTCTTTGTATCGCACGTCATAAGCGTCCTTGAGCAGGATCATTCGCATGTGCCCGTCCTTGTTGCTTGGGTAATTGACTCCGTAGCCGCCCTCACTCGCAGGCCGAAGGGGTTTTTCCGCATGACCGAACACGCAGCTGTTGATGTCGATATCGTGCGGGGCATACTTCTTCATGTTGGATGCATTGAGGAGTTCATGTCCCGGTCCCTTGCGGCGTCCGCAGTCAAGTGTCGTGATGACCAACCCGTTGGGCATATCGTGAAAAACGCATTTCTCAACGAGAATGCCAATGTTCTCAGGAGCGAGATCTTCGATACGTCCGGTTCGGGATTCGTAGTGAGATTTCAAATCAAGGCCTGAAACGCCAAGACGCCGGAAGATGCAGTTTCGAATAACCGAGTCGTTGAAGCCCCCCGTGGTATCGATTCCGTCACGGGCACAGTCCTGAAAAACGCAGT
>Ga0209047_1003304_pt1 | contig 10255 bp, 8 predicted proteins | sample SaaInlV_165m_DNA_3_FD_184681 | JGI IMG/M metagenome (GOLD analysis project Ga0209047, IMG submission 184681) | Marine microbial communities from expanding oxygen minimum zones in the Saanich Inlet - Saanich Inlet SI037_S3LV_120m_DNA (SPAdes)... | ecosystem: Environmental > Aquatic > Marine >...
GAAAAAGCAAATTTACATCCAGAATTGGATAATATTACAAATATTTTAACAAAAACACTTGATAAATTTACAAATATTATACTATATGGTCCTGAAGGAACCGGTAAATATAGTTATGCACTTTCTATTTTACAGAGTCTAAGCCCGTCTAAATTAAAATATGAAAAGAAATTATTGATTCCTTATAATAAAAACGATTATTTTATTAAAAACAAAGTTTCTAAATATAAAATAAATAACCAGTATAATTTAATTGAAGAATTTAATAATCATATGACATATCCAAATATTCAGTCTCTTCGTCGCTACTAACATAATAATTTGATGAATAATCGTAGTCTGATTCGGAACTTTCATCACTTTCATAATCGATATTAATAGAATCATTTTCCATTTCATAATCATATAGTTCTGACGAAATATAATTAGGAACACTCTCAGTTGTTATGAAATTAACATCATAATATTTATCAACGGATTGTGTGTCAAACGTATCAAGTTTATTTTCAAGAAACATTCGATTACGAATTGATGAATTAACTTTAGGTGTAACCATTACACCATCATATAATTTATTTTTACTATTACTAGTGAATAAACCTAATTTTGTTACAACATGTCCAAAAACAGGATGATCATATTCATAATATTTTTCAGAATTTTTATAATTTTCGTTTTTTAAATTATCGACAATTGATGATTTATTTTTTTTATTCCAGACACTATTTATAGGAAGATTAGAATTAGGATTAATTGACATTGTATAGTTGTATTATTGTACAGAAATAGAACACTTTATTTATATATATAAATGATTTTAATTTTAAGTAAAATTTTTAATAAATAAAATTAAAATAAATAAAATTCTATGTAATATCATCATATTATCATATTATCAATAGGAGAACCTGGTTTTACCATAGGATATACATCGGTACTAGAAATTCTGCAATCTAATAATACTGGACGATTAATTTTTAAAACTGCTTCAATTGTTTTATCTATATAGTCAGGATGATTACATATTTTAGCAGTTCCTCCAAGAGCAAAAAATAAATCATAAAAATTAAATCGATCATTCACATCCGTTGTCGTGTGACTATGTCTACCATTATAAAATATGTCTTGCCATTGACGAACCATACCTAATGATGAATCATTTAAAAGAATAATTTTTATGTTAATACCTTCTTTGACTGCAGTGATAATTTCAATGGCACTCATTAGAAAACTTCCATCACCATCAACACATATAACAGTCTTATCAGGTTGAGCAAGTTTAGCACCTATTGCAGCTGGAATACCAAATCCCATTGTTCCCAATCCACCAGATGTAATTAATTGTCCTGGTTTTGTATAATTTATATATTGAGCTGCCAACATTTGATGTCTTCCCACACCAGTAGTTATAATAGTATTATCATCGACAAATTTATTTAATGAATGTAAAACTTTTGGTCCAGTTAATCTATCCGTACCATCATTATGATAATTTAGAGGATATTTTTCTTTCCATTCATTTATCTGTGAAATCCATTCATCTCTACTTTCATTATTTGTATTATATTTACTATAACTATCTCGGATATTATATTTATTCACTCTATCAACAATAGTTTTCATATATACCGATGCATCACCAACTATATCTATTGAAATATTATTTAACTTATTTTTGTTGATATCTGTATATTTTTGACTTGCATCAATTGTTGCAATATTTGCACATCGTCCAAATTCCGACTCTTTTCCGGTAACTCTATCGTCTAAACGAGACCCCACGCCTAATATAAAATCGGCATTTTGAACTGCATAATTTGCATATACCATACCGTGCATACCTAACATACCCAGACTAAGATGATTATTTTCATTAAAACAACCAAGACCGTGTAATGAAGTTGTAACTGGTATAGAACATTTTTCAGAAAGTTTACGAACATATCTCCAAGCATCATATGTTGCTCCACCACCACAGCATATTATAGGACGTTTTGCAGTATTTAATTGATATAATATTTTTTCAATTGCATCTAAATTTTTTGATAATTCGTCATTTACCTTTTTATCATTTATAGTGTCATTTTTTATTTCTGATTTGAATTCATTTAAGTTATTTCCATCCCAATTTTCAAATACAATCGAATTTTTTTTGTCTATAGGAATTCCTCCATTATATATATTTTCTTGTATATCTTTGGGTATATCAATTAAAGTGGGACCATATGGTGGTGTTAACGCAATATTAAATGCTTTATCAAGTGCATATGGAAGTGTAGTATCATCCATAACAGTATAATTCCATTTAGTAGCACTCTTCGTAATACTTTCTACAGCAGCTTCTTGAAATGCTACTGTTCCAATCCTATGTCTATGAACCTGTCCTGATATTACAACTAGTGGAATATGATCCATGAGTGCATCTTGTATACCGGTTACGGCATTTGTTGCACCAGGACCAGATGTAACGAGTACTACACCAGGTTCTTTATACAATTTTGCTTTGGAATATCCTTCTGCCATATGACATCCGCCCTGTTCATGAACGGGGCGAATAAATCTAAAGCGTTTACTATTGAAAATTGTATCAAATATAGGTAATATTGCTCCTCCAGGATATCCGAAAACTGTTTTAGTATATTTTCCTACAAATCTATGCACTATTTCTGAACCAGTTAATCCAATTAATTTAGATAAATTTTTTATCATACTGATATAATATATATAATATATATTTTAAATGATTATATAATTTATTTTTCTTTTAATACTATTTAAACAATTTCTAAATAACATTTTTATACAAAATATAAAGATTTTAAGTAAATTAAAAATAGTAAATATTTATATGCTGGATAACAATATTAATCTAAAATTAAATGCTACTAAAATTATACAAAGAACATATAGAAATTATATATATAATAATAAAATTAAAAATAATGAACTAAATAATTTTATTTCATTGTTGAAAGAACAAGAACAAGTAGATAGATTAGATAAAATGTATATAGAAATTATAAAAGTATTAAAATGTTTTCCACCAGCAAAGAATGAAAACAAGATGGTATATGGTAAATTGATTGAAAACTCAATTATAAAATATATTAATGAGATTATTCCATGTGAAGATTTAGACAAGAAATGTAAAGTAGGATCGAACTATAAGTATGACTGTAAAATTATGAATACAAACTATAGTATTAAAGTAATGAAACAACAAAGTAATGTTATTGTTATTAACAAAAATTCAAACAAGAGTCATACTTTAAATGGAATGTGTTTTATAGTGTGTGATATAAATTTGGCAAAATTATATGTATTTCGAATTGATAAAGAATTTAATAAACTTTTAGGTTATAAATTAAATAAGTATATTAAAAATAATGATTCAAATATATCATTTACATCAGCATTATTTACACAATTAAAAAAGCATCCGAGTAAGTATATAAATTTCCCCAAAAGTATAATATACAGTAATAATATAGATAATATAAATAATATCCAAGAAGTAAATCCATTTGAATATTTATATAAAAATTTTATTGAAAAATAATAAATTGTTTTACTAAATAAAGTTATAGTCTTTTAATGTACTTTCAATGACATTATTAACATTATGAACATTTACGCTATTACCTAATTGTTTATAACTTTTTTTATCATCATCGTGTAATACAAAAGTATCGGGAAATGATTGTATTCGTGCACACTCTCTAGGTGTAATATATCTTTTTTCTTTTCCATATATTGGTATCTGTGATATTGCAACTAATGTTGGAAAGTATTTTGTTTTTTTAACACGTATTCCTGATTGTCTTATTTGTATAAAGTAATTAAATATAGAATCATTTTCTTTAACCTTTCCTACTTGCCATTCTAATTTTCCATAAATCTCACGTTTTTTAATAACATTTTCATATTTTTTATACCATTCATCCCATTGTGTTTTATATTTTTCATACAATGGTTTATTTTTGGTTATATAATCTTGTCTCCAATCCGCAAGTGATTCAAATTCCTCTTTAGTATAATTTTTATAAAATTCATTTACCATAATAGTAGGTGAAATTTTTTCTTCTACTTCAAATACTTCAATCATTTCATCCCACGCATTTAAACAATCACGAATATCACCATCTATGTAATACTTATTATCGATTGAATTTTTATCTAAAAGATAATTATTTAAATTAATTGTATCAATCTTTGGATGAATTAATTTGATATCTTTTTCATTATAAATATCTTTTCGTATACAAACAAAATAAACACGTTCTCTTTGTTGTGGAATACCATATTCGTGTGGAGACATTTGTATCAATTGAACATTATAACCATTTTTATCAAGTTTATCAAGAATATATTCAATTACTTTTCCCTCACCAACTTTTAATATATGTTTAACATTTTCTAAAAATAGAAAACGAGGTTTTCTTACTTTAACAATTCGCATAATTTCATCGAACAGAAGTCCTCGGTCATCATCAAATGTTTTCTTTTTCCCACCATTTGAAAATGGTTGGCAAGGAAATCCTGCACACAAAATATCAAAATTAGGTATATCATTAGGGTTAATATTTTTAATATCATTTAATGGTTCAATACCATAATTTATATTATACACATCTCGACAATATTTGTCGATATCACACGCTAATACACATTCACAGTTTAAATTTTTGAGTGCTTCGTGAAATCCTCCTATACCACAAAATAAATCTATAAATTTTAATGTACTGCTATTAGATACCAATTCGATTTCGTCTTTATTAGAATTGTTTGATTCTTTGTTTGATTCTTTGTTTGATTCTTTGTTTGATTCTTTGTTTGATTCTTTGTTTGATTCTTTGTTTGATTCTTTGTTTGCTTTACAAACTATATTCTCCATCAAATTGTCAAGTAAAACTTTATTTATACAATTTAAATTATTATTAATATGTTCATTATATGATATTTTGTTATTAAATTTTTTATAACATTGAGTACAATTATATGTAATCATTTGAGTTAAATTATATATAAAAATTAATTTTAAATATTTATTTATATAAAATTAATATATTAACTTTAATTGTAATTTTAATTTTCAATATCTGAATTTTTATAATTAGTACACGGAGATTCTAACTCTTTTTTCGTTATTTTAAATTCTGTATTTATATGTTTATTTTCATATATAAAACACGAATGTTTAATAGTATCTTTTAATATATTTTCTATTAAATTTTTAAGATTACTTTCTTGAATACAAGGATATTTTCGATTTTGATGTTGATTATAATGTGATTTTTGTGAAAATTCTTTTCCACATTTATCACAAATATATTTAGTCATCTTATAATATTAATAAATATTTTAGTTATTTTCAGTTATTTTCAGTTATTTTTTGTACAATCCAAAAATCAGAACATAAATTAACATTTGTAATATAGTCATATGGGAAGTAACAATAACCATTATCTCCCCATCCTTCTCCCCAAGAGTTTCTAACTATAAATCTCATTAATTCTTCGTTATATCCAACGATTGTAACTGCATGTCCTCCCAATACTTTCTCGTCTGATTTAGGCATTGATACCATACCTGATTGTGCTGTTTCAGAACTCTCGAATGATTCATATACAGTAAAACCAAAAACTATCGGCAATCCACTATTTAATGCACCTTTAATCGAATCAAGGGTTTGATTCACTTTTTGGTATTTTAAACTATGATGTCCAAGTGCATATTCATAGCAACTTTGGTCTGGTTTTTCAGTAAATTTAGATATGTCATATTCCCACATATCTTCAGTACATACACCTTGTTTATTTATCGATTTAATACCATCTCGTATAGCTGCTCCTGCATCATAATTTGTTGTTCCTTCCATATCTCTTTCATTGTAGTATATAAACAACCGTGATGGAATAAATTCATTCTGTTCATTCTGTTTTAATTCATCAAACTGATATGCAAATGCAATTGCATTTGCTGTACAACTTCCAAGTTTTCCTTGATCATATATAGGTGGACACTTTTCTCTTAAATCTACTATATCATTTCCTTGTTCTGGTGCTTCAAATGAAACATATAAATCTCTATGATCTGGTATATCTCTTTTCCATCCATATCTTAAACCGTTGGTTCCTATAACAGATTCGGATTCGCCTGACACAGTGTTCCCCATATGTGATATATAAACATATTTATTTAAATAATTTTACATTTATTAAATAAATTATAATAAAATTAAATATTATTGTCGTTATTGGTATCTCCATCATTGTCGTTATTGGTATCTCCATCATTGTCGTTATTGGTATCTCCATTATTGTCGTTATTGGTATCTCCATCATTGTCGTTATTGGTATCTCCATCCTTGTCGTTATTGGTATCTCCATCCTTGTCGTTATTGGTATCTCCATCCTTGTCGTTATTGGTATCTCCATCATTGTCGTTATTGGTATCTCCATCCTTGTCGTTATTGGTATCTCCATCATTGTCGTTATAGGTATCTCCATCCTTGTCGTTATTGGTATCTCCATCATTGTCGTTATAGGTATCTCCATCCTTGTCGTTATTGGTATCTCCATTATTTTTTGTTAGTTCTTTAATAACTAATTCAATCTTTTCCATTGTTTGGTCATAACCTAACCGAATTAATTTTACATACATACTTTTATCAAGATTTATATCGAGAGAACCTATATCAGATTTAATATCTATAATTTTTCTATTTTTTGTATTTGAAACATTAAACATTAATGTATTATTTATTATACACATTAATACTGAAAATGCATACATTTCAAAATTTTTAATATTATTTTCAAAACATATATCACACATACCGTGTAATTTAAAAGCTATAATATTTTCATCAATATTGGTTTGAGATACTGGAACTGGATCAAGTAATGCACCATCTATGTATGTAAAATTATTAAATTTTATCGGTTGAAAGTAGAAAGGCATACTGGTTGATATTCTTATTGCTAACCATAATGGCATAGTTGGTGTTTTTTCATATGAAAAATATTCAGTACATTGTTTTTCTATACATGTGCCAGTTAGTATTAAATTGATACGATTAATTTCATACAGTTCTTTAAATGTAATATTAGGTTTTTGTATTTTTTGCGATATTATATATCTAAATAATTTAGAAAATTTATCTCCAGTATCTATGCCATATTTCGATATAAATTGCGAAAATTGGATATCTTTAAGTGATGGTATTTTAATTTTTTGCACAAGTTCAAACATATCAGATGAATTATAACCTAAAACAATCATAGTTGATATTAGTGCTCCAATTGAAGAACCAACTATTTTTGTAGTATTTTCAATAATATTATTTTTCTCAAGTGCTTTAATAACACCTATAAATGTTAAACCCTTAATTCCACCTCCAGAAAAAACCAATGTATATTTCATTATCAGTTATATTTTAATAACAAATTCTAAATATAAAAATAACATAATAAATATAAAGATTTATAGTCTTAAAAGACAACATATGACAATTAAAAATATTGGATTATTAAGTTTATTATCAAGTTTATTATTAATAAGTTTGTGTAATGGATTTACAATGGATAATTTAACAACTCCTGAACAAATACATGTAAGTTATTTTGAAGCAGGTAAGTTATCATTTACTTGGGTGACAAATGAAACTACAAAAAATAGTATTGTCAAATATCGATTACACGGAAGTTCTGATAATTTCAATATTCAATCTGGGTATAATACGCCGTTTAATCCAGGTAATAGAACAATTTACAATCATCATGTAATAGTAGATAAACTTCAGTATAATAGTACATATGAATATTATGTAGGTAGTGAATCATTAATGAGTGATTTATTAACTATTCGTGTTCCCCATAATGCAAATAATAAAAAAATATCGTTTGTGGTTTATGCAGATTATGGTTTTGTTAATTCAGTATCAACTGATGCTATTAAAAACGTAATTTTAGATGGGCGAGTTGATATGGTTCTTCATGCTGGAGATATGGCATATGATTTAAACACGAATAATGGAACTAGAGGTGACGAATTTATGAGAATGATTCAACCATTTAGTTCCGCTGTTCCATATCAAGTATGTCCTGGAAATCACGAATATTTTAATAATTTTGAACATTATAAAGCAAGATTTACTCTTCCTGGAAAATCAGAAGGAATGTGGTATTCAATTGATGTTCCTAATGTTCATATAATCGCTTTATCAACAGAAGTATATTTCTCAAATAGAAAACAGGATATTGTCGAACAATATTTATGGTTAGACAATGACCTAAAAAATGCAGTTAAAAATAGAGAAACATATCCATGGATATTTATATATGGTCATAGACCTATGTATTGTTCTGAAGTATCCTTAGTTGATTATGGAAGAGATGAAGAAATTAGAAGATTTAATAACGGAGAAGCAAATGATTATGAAGGTTGTACAGAAGATACCGCTCTTATTCGCGATGGAATAAATATACTTGGGAAAAGATTCTTTGGATTAGAAAAACTTATGAATAAATATGGTGTAGATTTGTTTATATGTGGACACGAACATATATATGAAAGATTATACCCAGTTTATCAAAATATAGTTGATAAACAGGATGTTAATATGTATGTGAATCCAAAATACACTACTCATATAATAACAGGAAGTCCAGGATGTCAAGAAGGTTTAGATATATTTAATATAACTGCTGGACCATGGACTGCGTATCGTTCTGCTACATATGGTATAAGTTTATTGGATGTATACAATAGTACACATTTAAATTGGAAACAAGTAGATACAAAATCATCGAAAACACAAACCACCATAGTTGATGATTTATGGATAGTTAAAGATTAATATTTTATTTATCTTTTATTTATCTTTTATTTATCTTTTATTTATCTTTTATTGCGTCATATAATATTTGTCCTATTTCTGAATTATTTTTACCATCTCGTTTTAAAATTTCTTTTTGAACATCTCTAAAATCTTTAATTTTTGAAGGGTCATTTAATGTATGTATATAAGATGGTTTTATTGTTATATCTCTTCCTTTAATATTTACAGTTATAGTTTGTTTTGCAATATTTTTTATAATTGGTAATATTTGTTTTCGAATTCTGGGGTTATTATAGTCAATAATTTTATCTTGTTCTTCTTCTTTATTACTTAATATTACAAATTCTTCAATAGAATTTGTAATAGTTTGATTATATAATTTATCAGAAAGATAAACTACACAAATATGTTTTTCTCTATTATTATCAAACAATTCTAATATAAGTATGTAATATATATAATCTCCTCTTCTTACCATAAATGTGGGTCGTTGGATATTGCGTTCTCTTTCTTCTTTATAAAAAAGTCCTCGAATGTTATATGCTGGTAATATAGAATCTTGTCTTTCTGGATCTCGTAATTCCATTCTTTCTCTGTCAAATCTAAAACAATTTGTATCTCTTGTATCTTTTTTATAATTTATATGACAATCTATCGATGCCATCTTAATTGCTTTTTCTAATTCATTAATTATTCCTTGTTTTTTATCTGCAATATGTTTTATTCTAAGATCAGTAGTTATAGTCGTTTTATCAATATAATTTGTATTAGAATCATTATTACCCCTTACTGAATAATAACGGAATATATTAATTTTTCTTTGGTCTATTGGTAATAATTTATGAGAACATATTCTATTTGCTCTTCCAATAGCTTGTTTTATTTTTGCTTCATTCCAATGTGGTTCTAAACAATGAACTTGTTTGAAATTTTTTAAAGATATACCTTGATTTGCTACGCGCGTTGCAATTAAAACTCTTAAATTTTTACCATAAACATTACTATCTGAATTAGCTTTTTCAAGAATTTTTCTCGTATTTTCTTCTTTTGTATCACCAGACCAAACTGCAAAATATGTTGGTTCAAAATGTCCATTAGTGTGTGAAGCACTAGAACGCGAAGAACTGACATGTGAAGAACTAACCTGTGAAGCACCAGAACGTGAACGCGAAGCACCAGCTTGCGAAGCACCAGAACGTGAACGCGAAGCACCAGCTTGCGAAGCACCAGAACGTGAACTCAAAGAACCAGAACGTGAATGCGAAGCACCAGCTTGCGAAGCACCAGAACGTGAACGCGAAGCACCAGCTTGCGAAGCACCAGAACTCGAAGCACCACCATTTTGGTTTGAAGAATAATTAGGGCATTTTAAATTTTTTAAATTATAATTATTACCATTTCTATTACATATAT
>Ga0209047_1003325_pt1 | contig 10218 bp, 5 predicted proteins | sample SaaInlV_165m_DNA_3_FD_184681 | JGI IMG/M metagenome (GOLD analysis project Ga0209047, IMG submission 184681) | Marine microbial communities from expanding oxygen minimum zones in the Saanich Inlet - Saanich Inlet SI037_S3LV_120m_DNA (SPAdes)... | ecosystem: Environmental > Aquatic > Marine >...
CAAAAACTCCTTAACGCTGGTTTGTCTCCTAATACGGTGCGGCATGCTCGCCGGCCTTTGTCGGCGGCGTTAACCCAAGCGGAACGAGACTTATTGATTCGTTTCAACCCACTTCGCTCTATTCGTCAGCCACGGATAGACAAGACAGACTTTGACAAAGTCAACGTGTTGACCCGTGACCAGGCCCAACTGCTTTTAGACGCTGCAAAACAAGTCGACCCAATCCTTCACGGTGTGGTGGTGCTTGGTGTCTGCCGTGGTGCTCGGCGAGGAGAAATCCTTGGGCTGCGGTGGCAAGACGTTGACTTAGAAAAAGGGATTATCCATATTCGTCAACAACTTCGTGAGGAACGAAGAGAGGCGCGAGGCGGTGGTTATGTTGTTGAATTACGCACCGGCCCACCTAAAACAAAAAAGAGTCGACGGGATTTAACTATTGATTCTCGTATCGCATCAGCGTTAAAACGCATCCATTTACAACAAGCTAAATGGCGACTGGCCTGTGGGCCTGATTGGGTTGATAGCGGGTTTGTTTTCACTACTAAAAATGGTGACCCTCGATACCCGTCAAATGTTTATGCCCAATACAAAAAATTATTGAAACAAACAGAGTTACCTAACATTACTTTGCATGATCTTCGACGCACTTGGGCAACACTAAGCATCGAAGCCGGTGTTCGAATTGAACAAGCCCAAGAAGCTCTTGGCCATGAATCAATTGAAACAACAAAAAATATTTATGTAACCGCGGTTCCGGCATTAGCACGACGAGCCTTTGAAACTTTCGACGAATACTTCACCGCTCAAAAAAGTTCAGACTTACGTCTTGTAGAAAAGGAGCCGTTCTAGGTACGGTCTTTTTTTCAGTGGCTCCCCTCTCTGACCCTGCCCTCTAATCAATTCTCCCTCCCCAAGGCGGCCCGGCACTGATACTTTCGGTTTTTCTTTAGGGGGTGACGAGGTAAACGGAGCCTGCCTTGGATCGTTTGTTTATTTTGCTTCCGGGGGCTCCTACGAGAAGCGACGTACCGAAGACGCTAAGCGAGGTGCCGAATTGTTCGTAGCTTTGGAGTGTCCCCGAGAGGGTCGCTCCTCCGACTCGTATAAGTGTTTCTGACGCGGGTTGAAGGCGTTGTGATGCCCCGGGAAAAAAGAACACCATGCCGGCTTTGTTTTTATTTTTTACTTTTTCGCCTGGGGCTCCGACAACAAGATCTAAGTCGCCATCACCGTTTACGTCCGCTACGAGTACTGAAGCGCCAAAGCGGTCGTCTCGGGCAGCCGTTTCGGCTACTCCATTGGTATTTTGGTGAATGTTCTGGTAAGTGTTGTTACTGTAAATAATGTTGACGCTTCCCGCATTTCGTTTACCTCTGATTGTTTCACCGGGGACACCAATAACAATGTCATCTTGCCAGTCGCCATCAAGGTCTCCTACTGCAAGGGATTCTCCGAAGCGGTCATTTTTCTCTGCTTTGTCGGGAAACCTTCGAGTGTTTTGATGGTATAAATCGTCTCCGGAAGTTGCGAGGCCTTCACTGTTTCCGTACAACACATGAACCAAGCCGGCATTGCTGCGGTTGTTGACTTTTCCCCCGGGAGCACCAATGACTACATCGGCGTAGCCATCATAATTAATGTCACCTGTGGCAACAGCAAAACCGAATTCTTCGTTCGCTGCGACGCTGTCAAGTATTTCGTTGGTGTTTTGGTGAATGAATTGGTCACCTGTGCCGTTGAGGCCTGTGTTTGAACCAAAAAGAATGCTGATAGCTCCCGCATTGTTTTTTCCACTTATGCCTTCTCCGGGTATCCCAATGATGAGGTCGGCGTATCCATCTCCGTTAATATCGCCTGAAGTAAGGCTAGAGCCGAAACGGTCGCCATTTTCGGCTCGGTCTCGTAAAGATCTTTGACCTTGGTGAAAGGTTTTTGCAGAACCCAATCCAGTAGATGAGCCATAAAACACAGTTACTTGCCCGGCATCTCGTTTCCTTCCAACATCTTCTAACGGAGTGCCAACAGCAAGGTCGTCGTAACCATCTGCGTTGAAATCGCCAACAGTTAAAGAAGTTCCAAAACGATCATCTTTTTCGTTTTTGTCTGGCACACCAGCAACGTTTTGATGTAATATTTGGTCTTCGGACCACAAGTTTGAACCAAAAAAGACTTGCACCATTCCGGTGTTTGATTTCGTACCGAGGTTCTCATTGGGTGCGCTAACCGCAATATCGTTTTGGCCATCACCATCGAAATCGCCTGAAACGGTTATCGCCCCAAATGAATCAGACCGTTCAGCCGTATTTAACGTTCCCGTGGCATTTTGGGTAAGGCGATTGGCCAACGGAGTAATCAACCGGCCGGTAATGCTGCTTAACCCCGCCGAGTTTGAGCCTTGAACCCGTACCGCATAACTAGCGTTTTGAAACAAATTTGGGATAGTCGCCGTGTGGTTAGACCCCGGATTACGCGTCGACCACAACGGCCCCGTATAGCCCTCGATCCAATCTACATATGCAGACACTTTGGTATAAATACCGGGGTACCCTGTTTGTCCACAATTTATGCCGGCGCTTACGACTCCAGTCAAATATAAAACCCCACTGTGGTTTGTGACTACCGGGCCGCCGCTATCACCTTGACAGGTATCGTGACCTTCGCCCCCTGCACAAAAACTAATGCTCTCATTTACTGTTGAATCTAGGTACGGCCCACAATTTGAATCAACATAAAAACCAGTTCCGAGCAAATGAGTAGGGGAGCTTCCTCCACTTGAAGTATTACCCCAACCAGTAACAAATGCAGGAGTATTGTCAGCAAGTTCTCCCAAGTCATACAAGGGAAGGGTGCCGATTCTCGAAGCTGGCACAGGGGCGGCTAAGCGAACTAACGCAATATCATTAAAAAAAGTATCGCGTTCGTAGTTTGGGTGCCGAATAAAGTACGACATGTAAGCAACGGAGTTATCGTCAAAATCCGTCCAGTCGGATCGACTGTAAACAATTGACATATCTGTAGCGTCGTAGTAGGTGTAACCTCCCCCATAGGGATCAAGTTCTGTGCAGTGTGCGGCCGTTAAGACCCATTCCCTGGTAAGGAATACCCCTCCACACGCGAAGTCGTAGCCGAAACGCGTAAACCCTGCTATGAATGCTTGATATGGGTGATCAGAAATACTTACTTGGTGGCCTCCCACTATCATCGGTTGAACCATTTCAAAATCCTTTAACGGATGCGGTTCACTTGATGCTGTTTGCATCCGTACAGAATCGCTAATCCATGAACCTGCTGGTGACGTTATTTTTCGGTACTCGACCGAATACGTCGTATTGCGGCCACCGCTACTACCTGACCATGAAACCGTCCCGTTGCGCATCAGGACAAGGTCTGCCGGATCGTCAGGAACCGAATACGGGGTAGTTGAAACAGCGCTAGATAATGCCCCAGAACCAGCGGCATTAATAGCATAAACCCGAACCCAGAATTTACTTCCAAGATCCATACCGGTCATGGTTCCTGAGGTTGATGGTGCGTCAACGGACCCAAGCGGGTAAAACGTTTCCCCATCGGGTGATACTTCAACTACATACGTTTCAACATCAAATCCTCCATCATCAGATGGAGCGGACCAATAAACACTTACTGTCCCGTCACCACTCGGAGAGACCCCCAACCCAGTAGGTTGATTCGGCGCAGTAGCCGGAGTCACCGAAGAAGAAGAGCCTGAACTAGGGCCCTCGCCCACAGCATTTGTAGCTACAACGGTAAACGTATATGCCGTGCCATTGGTTAATCCGGTAACGACGCATGACGTTGTCGTGCAGGTAGCACCACCGGGGGACGCTGTGGCTGTATAACTCGTGATCGGTGTGTTCCCATCATCGGTTGGAGCCAACCACGAAACCTCAACTAACTCGTCACCGCGTAAACCAGAAACCGACCGAGGGCCGCTTGGAAGCCACACATCAGCAGGCGTTAATGAACTTGATGCGGACGAAGCGTCACTGTCACCCGCAGTATTAGTAGCTACCACGGTAAACGTGTAAGCCGTTTCGTTCACTAGTCCAGTAACAACACACGATGTTGACGCTGTAGTACACGTAGCCCCACCAGGAGACGCCGTGGCCGTGTAACCCGTAACCGCCGACCCGCCATCATCAACCGGAGCAACCCAAGACACCGACACCTCTGCATTACCAACAGACCCCGACACCGAAGTAGGAACACCCAAAACCGTGTAAGGCGTTACCGAACTCGACGCAGACGAAGCATCACTGTCACCCCCAGCGTTAGTAGCCACCACCGTAAACGTGTACGACGTTTCGTTTGTCAAACCGGTAACGGTGCACGAGGTAGTTGCTGTCGTACAAGTAGCCCCACCAGGAGACGCCGTGGCCGTGTAACTCGTAACCGATGACCCGCCATCATCAACCGGAGCCGTCCAAGACACCGACACCTGCGCGTCACCAGCAGACCCAGAAACCGAAGTCGGAATACCCGGAACCGTGTAAGGCGTTACCGAACTTGACGCAGACGAAGCATTGCTGTCACCCGCAGCATTTGTGGCTATCACGGTAAACGTGTAGACGGTGCCGTTTGTTAATCCGGTAACAACACACGACGTTGACGGTGTCGTACACGTAGCCCCACCAGGAGACGCCGTGGCCGTATAACCCGTAACCGCCGACCCGCCATCATCAACCGGAGCAGTCCAAGAAACCGACACCTGCGCATCACCAGGAGACCCGGAAACCGAAGCCGGAACACCCGAAACCAAACCTAAAATTAAAACCGGTGTAGGTGTTGACCTATTCGTTGTGGTCCCATCCCCAAGTTGGCCGTATCCATTGTCGCCCCAGCATTTAGCCGAACCATCATTTAATACCGCACACGTAAAGTATTGGCTTCCTGAAACCCTTATCGATGTCATACCGGTACCCAAATCAACTGGAGTCGGCGTAGTGCGATCCGTCGTCGTCCCATCCCCAAGTTGACCAACACCATTGTCGCCCCAGCAACTAACCGAACCATCATTTAGCACCACACACGAATGAGTCCCACCCCCTGAAACCAAACTGCCGCTTCCAAATCCAGTTTGGCTGCCAAATGTTCCCTGGTCCGCTGTAACCGATGACGGCGTTAGTAATACCGAAATAAGAGAAAATACAAGCATGACTACTGCTTTTTTTGTTCTCATCTCTGTCCTAAAACTTCATCGGGGAACCTCCTACAGAGAACAGTAGTAGCACACTGTGACAGTCAATTCTCAAGAAGTCACTCGAATCCGTGCTCGGAAGTGACATTTTGCCCACCCATTAACAAAAAGCACTAACAAAGACTCTTTTCCCATACTTATTTGTCGCACTAACCAACTTGATGTTTGCCTTTCAAATGGGTCAGCGAGTGTATTCGCCTTAAAATAGGTGTTTTGTTGTTTCATCTAGGATGTCCTAAACGGATTGATACGCCCTGATGGTTGGAGTTTTTATGTATAAAAGTTCTCGTGTCCTTGTTTCATGGACGTCATGGTCGACACGATGAACCTGGTGGAAATAGTAAGTTCTCGCTGTATTCGTCGTCAGTTTCACACATTGAGTTGAATTTTTATTTAATCCAAGCAAAACTCGTGCCCTAAACCACAGACAGCCACGCAGACAGCCACGCATGTGGAATACGTGTATACACCCAGACACAACGGTGTGCTAGAAAGGGCTGGTAAACCTATATAAACACCTAGCTGGAGATCCTATGAAATTACTTACGGATCAGAAGGTTGGGGGTTCGAGTCCCTCCAAGCGCACCAAGCGTTTATGCGTGATCGGGTGGTTCGTTTTTTTGTGACGGTAGGAGAACCCAATACTTTGGCTCGGCTATACTTGCAGTATGGAAAACCAGTCGACCGCTGATCCTTTAAACCTGCTGCGATGGTGCGACTCAAGGAAAATCCTGTCTGACCAAACGAAAAAATTGCCGGCTCGGCAATAACGGTATGCATCGAACGGCAGGCAGTATCGCCGAGGTGGTCACCAGCGGGCTGTGTATTGGGTGTGGGCTATGTGAGGCGGTCACCGGAGGTCGGGTTCGTATGACCATGACCCCGCTCGGTGGCCTCCGGCCGACACCGGCCGACCAGTTCTCAGTGATCGAAGAAGCGCAACTGCTAGCTGCCTGTCCTGGGGTGATAGGTGAACCACGCCTCGACCCCGGTGATGGCCCCCCACCCGACCCGATCTGGGGCTCCTATAAGACCATGCGTTATGCATGGGCTGGCCATCCTGACGTTCGGTTCCGCGCCGCTACCGGGGGGGTGTTGACGGCGCTGGGAATGCACCTCTTAGCTCGCAAAAAGGTGGCATTCATTTTGCACGTTGGCGCCAACCCAGAATCGCCGATGCGAACCAGGTGGGTGCACAGCGAGACCCCCAAACAGGTGCTGGCCAACACGGGCTCCCGATATGGTCCGACCGCTCCACTGGCCGGCTTGGGTGCAGCACTCGATCGGGCCGAGCCGTTCGCCATCATCGCGAAGCCCTGTGACCTCGGTGCCGTTCACCGGTTCGCCGCCATCGACCCACGAGTTGACCGTCTCTGTGTAGCTCGACTAGCGCTGGTCTGCGGGGGTCAGTCCCGACTCGGCAAATCCCAGGACGTACTAGACGACCTGAACGTTGACGAAGACGATGTCACTCTCTTTCGCCATAGGGGCTACGGCAACCCAGGCCCCACCAGAATCGAGACCAGGGATAGCCGGACATTTGAAAAAACCTACCTTGAGATGTGGGGCGACGAGGCCGGTTGGCAACTGGAAACCCGATGCAAACTCTGCCCAGATGCTCTGGGCGAGGCGGCCGACGTCGCAGCCGCCGATGTCTGGCCAGGAGGGTCACCCACAGGGGAAGACGAAGGGTTCAACGGGATCATTGTCCGAACAGCGGCCGGAGAGGCCCTAGTAAGAGAAGCGGTCAGCGCAGGCGACCTGGTCTTAGGTGACCAGATCACCCCTCGGCAATTCGACGACCTCCAACCACACCAGGTTCGCAAGAAGCACGCTCTGGCAGCCCGGTATGACGGTCTGACCGAGGCTGGCTATCCAACAATTGAAGCGCCCGGCCTCAGGCTCAGCGAACTGGGGGGGAATCTTGATATAAGCCAACGGTCGGCTGAAACCGCAGGAACGACCAGGCGGATCCGAGAGGGCCGAATGAAAGAACCGCTGCCCACTCTTCCTGAAATAGTCGACCCACCAAGCACGCCCACCGTTTGTGAGTGATCGGGTGTCTTTGGGGAGTTGAACTGCTTGGGTGTGGGCGCATTAACCAAGTTGGGGAACAACTCTTCTAAAGGCACCTTGAGAAAATGGATCAACTAAAAGCCCTCCTTGTTCGCCACCGAGTTTTTTTACTTATCGGGTTAGCCACTATTGTTTTAGGGTTAATAGGGGGAGCAATCATTGGTCTCGCTCCCCCCGTCACCTTGATCTTGGTATTAATAGTGATTGGCGGGAGTTTTTTTACCCTCCGCGGGCCGGGCCGCCAACAAACCCCTCGGGTGTTGGCTCAGTTTGCTTTGCTTACCTTGGTCACCCTGGTCATCATCCAAGTTGTGCCTTACGGACGCCAACATAGCAACCCGTCAACACGCAACGAACCCGCTTGGGCCACCCCAGAAACCCGCGACCTTATGGTGCGGGCCTGCTTTGACTGCCACAGCAACGAGGTCACCTAGCCGTGGTACTCCAGTGTGGCCCCGCTTTCTTGGGCGGTAACCCGCCACGTGGATGAGGGACGCGACGAGGTCAACTACTCCGACTTTGGCATCGACAACAAAGACGACGACGACACCATTGAGGTCATCGTGGATAACGAAATGCCGCCCGGCTACTAAACCGCCTTTGGCCTCCACGCCGCCGGCACCCTAACTGCTGACGAAAAAACAGCCCTGCTGGCCGGCCTGCGCAACACCCCAGGTTTTGTTGAGGAAAATGACTAAATTAAAAAAAATAATTTGTAGTACTCTTGCAAGGTGACCAGCCGCTTCAGCAACTCATTTGCTCGCCTTATTGGTGTTGTCCTCGCGTGCGCAATCCCAACCGGCTGATTCGTGCGCTGTCACCGAGGGCCGGAAATCGGCTGCCATCTTGGGTCGCTTGTCCAGGTGCGAGCGCAGTTGTGTGCGTTCGGGTAGGTGGGCCCCAAGCACCGTGCGATTGGGTGCCAGAATGATGAGCATGCAAGCCGATCAAGAAACTGACGTCGTTGCCAGCCTCGCCATCACCCTCGATGGGTACGTCTCACGGCTTGACGGGAGTGTCGACTACCTCGAGAAGTATCCGATCGAAGACTTTGATTTCGATGAGTGGGTCGCCCGGGTTGGAGCATTGATCATGGGGCGCACGACGTACGAACAGACGATTGGATGGGGATGGATCTGGGGCGACCGTCCGACCATGGTGCTCACCAACGAATCGGGCCTCGCTGTGCCCGAGGGTGCGGACGTGCAGTTCCATTCCGGGCCGACGGCAGAGGCTGTCCGAGCATTCTCGGCCGAGACGCCGAAGCGTTTGTGGGTCTTTGGTGGTGGACGTGTCGTGACTGACGCGCTGCTCGGCGGGTCAGTCGACACGCTCGACATCACCATTGTTCCCGAAGCGATCGGTACGGGTATCGCGCTGTTCGTCGAGCCCTACGCAGGAGCAATGCGAGTTACCCAGACTGTTCCCTATTCCAATGGAGCGGTGCGCCTGGTCTATGACCTCGGTGCGTCGGACGGGTCCTAGCGCACATTGGACGCCGGGTTGGTGGCGACTACGAAGTAGACGGGCTCGAGCGACCTATCTCTGGGACGACCCTGGAATGCGGCTTTGAATAGTTTCTTCTATTTAACAATCTCTCTTAAATGCGCATCCCAGCGGCCGCCGTTACCGGCCATCAACACTTCGTAGGATGGGATTTGGTACACCGTTACCCGGTGGTCTAAAAAGTCGCTGTAAGCCAGCATGGTGCCGTCGGGTGACACATCAAGCCCCGTGGGTTGATTGCCGCCAATAATGGCATCCAAATATGCTCCAGTTGCCGTATCAATCACCGCAATAGAACCCCACTCTGGGCCCCGAAGATGATAACTCTCCGGGTTATTGCGGCCCCGGCTCGAAACATAAAGCACTCGGCCATCAGGGCTTAAATCAATAGTGTTGGGCACGTTGTCAACCTCAGCCAAAATCTCAACTTCGTTGGTTGCCGTATCTACCACCAACACATAGTCCCGGCCCAGTTCTGAGGCATACAACAAGCCTGTGGCATCATCACCCACCAGATGCCGCATAGCTCCCCCCGTGCGGTGAATAACCTCAGCCTCACGCGTCGCTAAATCAATCACCTCAATGTCACCGTTTTCAAAACCGGCTACATAAAGGTATTGGTCATCTGGGGTCACCCAAAGCCCACGCGGGGTCACCACAGTGCGCATCCGCACCCGCGCTTCGCCCGTCACCAGGTCGATCTCGCTCACATCGTTGCTTGACCAGTTAGACAACCACAAGGTTTTTTCATCAGACGACAAAACCATCACTTTGGACCAATTTCCCTCACCATTAAGGGTGCGCAATATCTCGCGAGAAGCAACATCAATTTCGTAAACCGACCCGGTTTCCATTTGGCTGACATAGGCCAAAGTGCCGGCCTGGTTAAAAATGACCTCCACCGAACCACCATCGGGCAGGCTCACCGAACCCAATAATTCCCCAGTTCGAGGGTCAAAAGCCTCCACCCCATCACCCACCAACTGAGTTACCCAAAGTTCGCTGCCGTCTGGGGTAAAAGCCACCTGCTTAGGTGCTCCCCCCGACCGCCACGACGCCACCTTGTGAAGCAACTGATCGGGAAGATCTAAATAAAGGTGGGTCGCCGTTTCTTCTGTTAACAAAAACGTTTGCACCAACGGGGCAAAGCCCTCAGCCTCCACAAATACGGTGACTGGTCCAAATAATATGTCGGAAAACGAGTTTCCTCCGCTCATTGTTGTGCCGTCAGGTAACACAACCACAATCTCTGCGTCTTGCTGCTCAACCGTGAGTTGCAACAAGTGTTGCGGGGGCCGCGTGGTGGTAGTGGTGGTACTTGTGGTTGCCGGTGCGCTCGTGGTGGTCGTGGTACTTGTGGTGGTCGACGTTGTGGTGGTCGACGTAGATGGAGTCAGAACCGCCGGGGGTTCCGTCGTGGC
>Ga0209047_1003336_pt1 | contig 10185 bp, 4 predicted proteins | sample SaaInlV_165m_DNA_3_FD_184681 | JGI IMG/M metagenome (GOLD analysis project Ga0209047, IMG submission 184681) | Marine microbial communities from expanding oxygen minimum zones in the Saanich Inlet - Saanich Inlet SI037_S3LV_120m_DNA (SPAdes)... | ecosystem: Environmental > Aquatic > Marine >...
ATCACTTCACGCTGGTATTCACTGAACGGGTTTGAGTTGGAAATCCTTTATGCTTACGCCACGGTTCGGTGCCCGGAAAGTGAGCTGAATCGTGTTTCTCCCTTCGCGCAACTCAATGATTTCCGGCTCGGTGCGCTGCCAACTTCCCTTGGTGTAAGGGAGCGTCTTGTTAACGAGTGTACGCCTGTTGAGGCGGGCAATGACAGGAGCTGGCTTGGAAACCGTACAGACTTTCATTGTCAGTTCGTATTTCCCCGCCGCCGGAGCCTCCACCGTATACTTTAAAAGCTCGGGGCGGCCGCCCAGACGCTGATAGTGGATCTGCATCCCACCGTCCCAGCTGTCCAGAAAAACGACCTTGTCGGTGTTGTTCCTTGGCCCCGTGCAGGCAACCGCAGGAACAGTCATCGTTCCATCTCCGGCAATTAATATCTTTTTGTCCTCCTCGGGGATTTCAATCTCCTGAATCTCCCCATCGCCCAAAACCTCGTCCGACTCACCAAGCAGACGGGCTTCTTCTGCGGAGAGGGTTGCCAATTCGGCGTCCGCAGCTTCCTGCTCAAGATTGGCATCTTCAACGACGGCCCGCTTGACGTAGAATGCCAAACCGTCCCAGAACCCACCACCCTGAGCGTATTGTCGAAGGCTTACGTCTTCCTGTCCCAATGCATCTCCGATCCATTGGGCCCTGAGAACTTGCAAGTAGTCCTCTTCGAATTCGCGGGCACGGGAATCCAGGTAGAAGTCGAGCCCGCCCTGCGGACCGCAGTGGTTGTGCGACCACCAGGCGCCGAAGTTGTTTACCCATCCGTCGGGCGTCCACCGGTTCATTGCAGCATGCCCCGTCGAGGCCGATCGCCTGGAGGGGATTCCAAAAGCACGGGCGACGAAGCGGCCGAAGAATGCACGACGTCCGCAAACCCCGCCCAAGGCGATGGCTTGTTGCTGAGGCAAGCCCAGCGAGTCGTCATGCCGCGTGCTGCAATACGGAACATCACTTTTCACAATGCGCGTGTAGCGCCATTTCTGATCGGGGTTGGAGATGTGGTCCGGTCGGAACTGGCGAAGCATCGAACGGGCCCAAGTAAGTTCTTCATTGGTGTAAGGGTCGTTCGTGATGAACCGACACTCCCAAGTGTTAAAATCTTTGAACTGCGGGTCCAGTTCTTTCGCGTGGTAGGCCTTTTCATAATGTAAGTAGCGTCCGACCTGGCCGTCCGGGGTTTTGTTGTCGGCAAAGACAATCCCGTTCACGCTGCCTTTCTTGCTTTCGTCAAGCCACGGCTGCTGGAGAGCGGTGCCCAAAGCGAGGCGTTGGAAGATGCTACCGACTTCGCGGGCGCGTTCGCTCTTTTCCAAAATGGCGGTGTAGACCTGCATGGCCTCGCCGTACTCGCCGCCGTTGGCGCCACCCGATTTTAGAATCTGCTTCATCAAAGCCTCATCGGCGAAGAGCTTGTCGAGCAAGGCTTTGCTTTCGTCGCTCTGTTGAGCGAACTCGGCCAAACCAGCCGGCGTGCCGTGACGAAGAATCGCACCTTTCATCAGCTTGCCATCCAAGGCGTCGCCGCCGAGCAATTTCGCGGTGTCGGCAATCAGTGGTCTGGCACTCTCAAGCGCCTTGGTTTCGGCAAGCGGTTTGGCCAAGTGGTATGCCTTGTGAACGGATTCGGCATCATCCTCACGCGGTGCCTTAAGTGCTCCCAATTCTGCCCGGGCGGCTTCAAAAGCCTCTTTCTTTTGCGAATCGATCTTTGGCAGGGCAGCCAAAATCTCTTTGCTTATCGCATCAAGTTGGTCAGAGTATGTTTTCTCAAGCAAATTGCCACGTTCGGTCAGCACCGGTTCAGGGCCTTTTTTTCGAGCCGGGGAAGAAAGGGGCAAACTTGCAACGGCTAGGAGCAGTCCGAGCAACAGACGAATGGAAGGGTAGTGTGTTTTCATTTTGATTCCTCTTCTTTTCATTTACTTTAGTTCGGATTTCTTGCGGATTAAGGTGATGGCCTTTTGGGCGAAGCGCCGGCCAAGTTTTTCGTAATTCTCTTTTGGAAAGTGTACGCCGTGTTCAGGTTCGCTGAGATCGTCCGTGTCTATCCATTCCCCATGGTCGGTATCCTCCGCGAGCTTGACCTGCACGTCGCGCATGGCCTTCCAATTTGGGTCGCTCACGTAGGAGTCATTGATGCGGCCGATCACAAAGGCGACGTCCTTTCGTCCCAAGTCGGTTTTCAGTCGCCCCAACAACCTCAGAAAGCTTTTTTCGTAGGAAGGACCCAATCCGCGCTTCCCATCCGACTCGCCCTGCATCCAGACGAAAGTAATGGTATCAAACGGTTTGCCGTCGAAGGCTTCACGAGCTTTCTCGATCAAGGGCCCGTATTCCTGGCCGTGCTGCAACTTGGTTCGTTCCGAAGGAACCCCCTTGCCGGGAAACCTGTAGTTTTCGGGAAACTCATAATCCTTGTCCCAAAAGCGGATGCCACGTCCGGACTTGCTATGATGAGCAACGGTGACGTTGTCTTTCCCAAAGTTGCCTTCAACCGCTTTGGAAAAGCCTGCCTTAAGCCCACCGGTCATATTCGACTGACCGGAGAGTATGAACAGATGTCTTTCACTCTTCTTGGCGCTTGCCGGTTGGGAGATGGCCAAGACAAACAGCGTAACAATCTGCAGCGAACGTCCGAGCGGGTTGAATTGCATAAAATAATTGGTCATTCGAGGTGCTCGCGCGTTATCGTTGATAGACCGGAATATACCGATTCGGGGTCCCGAGAATGATAATGGCCATAGGCGTTTTATGCGGGTAATCCTTCTCCTTTTCCTGCCACGACCCGTTGGGTTGCTGCAGGGAAATAAGAGAGTCTCGAATCTTGGGATACCACTTGGCGTAGCGGTCTTCGCTGGCCTGAACCATGGCCTGCATCGCATAATAATGGGAATAATAGAAGTGTCCGTTGTCTTTGCGCGAAAACATTTTCGGATCGTTCTCCAAGGTATTGAGGGCGGCCGAAACCCATTCGGTTTCCCGGTGGCCTGCGAGCTGAGCGGCATAGACACCCCCGGAAGTGCAGGCAATGGTATAGCCCTTCCCTTGATAGCCAAACCCCCCTCTGCGCTCATCGAAGGCCTGATTACGGAGGTAGTTGGTGACTCGTTCGATTGTTTCGGCCGGAACCAGTACGCCGGCTTCGCGAGCCGATGCGAGGGAGACGAAGACCATCGCGGTGACGGAGGTGTCCTGTCCAGCATCCGGACGTGGGGCATATCGCCAACCCCCAAGCGGGTTCTGGGATCGCAAGATAATTTCGACGACCCGTTCGAGAGCCACCTGAATCTCCTTGTTGTCCTTCGGATCACTGGTCATGCCCCAAAGCTCGGACATTGCGATGGTGAAGAGCCCGATTTCATACATTTTCACGCCCATGGCTCCGGTAGGGGACTCCTCCGCTCTTTTGAGGAGGTAGTTCTTCGCCCGCTCGAGAGCCTTGCCGTACTGACCAAAACCAGGAAAGTGCCCCTCGACCATGAATGCCATCAACCCGAGACTGGTACCACCGATCGCATAGCCTGACCCCTCGCCCTTTTCCAAATCCTTCGAAGACCACGAACCGTCCTTGTTCTGATTGGAGATTAGAAATTTCAGGCCACGCTCGATGGCCTGTTCCGCCTCTTCGGTTAATTCGGGAGCTTCGGCTTCCGTGGTGGAGGGCCCTTCCAGAGTAACGGCTTCATCGGCAGGCTTTTCCTGTGCGGTAACCGGTGCTGCAAGTAAACCGAACATGAACAAGCTCGAAAGCATCTTGAGATAACGCAATTTCCTATTGTTGGTAATGTTCATTTTGCAACCCTCTCGTAATAGTTTTTCAACAGCCTCCGGTACTCCAACGGCAACTCGCGGGCGAAATTCTGGTTGAGGGCAGCACGATTGCGTTCGCCCAGTACCTTCCAGTCCGTCCGCTGATCTTTGGGTGTTTCTCCGCTCACGAAGTCGGCAATAAACCCGGCGGAAAAATCCGATTCGCTGTCGCTACCCTCGCCATCGGCTTCCGGGGACCCATCTTCGGCAACCGCTGGTGGAGCTGCGGTTTCCAGGATTAACGCCTGCTCGATAATGAAATGCCGCAATGTCTGCATAGCCGCTTCCTGGTGGCGCTTGACCTCATCACGACCGGATGACCGAAGGGCTGTGCTTGCCGCCACAAGCTGGGTGGACGCAGTTTCGAGCATTGGGTGTGGATCGCCCACTTTGGAAAGTTCCCGGCAACGGTCAGCCAGTTCGGCTTGTTGCCCAGACAAGGCTGCCATTGACTCCTCCTCAGCCTTGTTCGTATCACGGAAAAGTTTCTTGTGGGCAGTTGCAACCGCCAATACCTCGACCAATCGCTCGACCCCCTTGGGATCGCGGTGCTCCAAGACGTCGATATCAGGCAATCCGTGGAGCATGGTGATTATGGCAAACAAGGCTTCTGCATTCTCGATGAGCTTCTCTTGGGCGAAGGTCATTTTCACAGCCGCTGCAGGCGCGTCGATCGAATTGAGATCAGAAAGTGCTTTGTCCATCAACTTGGCGGGTTCGGAATACGTCTTCATCCCGGTCACCGAAACAAGAATTTTTCCTTCTTGGGCTGCCAGCTTGAGCAAGGCGCGCTGTTTTTGATCAAGGGCCTTGTATTTCTCATCATCGGGCGAAGTCACCTCTGCTTGAAGCGCCAATTCTTGTTGTTGGTATTCCAATATTGCGAGATCCGCGATCGCAGCATGGAGGAATTCCACGATCTCGGCAACGTAACCAGCCTGCGATTGAACCGCTTTGACCAGTCCATGCACTTCCTCCAGTGATTCCATGGCGACTTCCTGAGCATCGAGCGAATCGAGCTTATCTGCGTCTTTCAGCGCAGCGACTGCATCCTCAAGGTCGGAGACGGCAAAAGCCAAGGGAGTGCCGGCATCCAGTCGCGATGCGACCAAGTCCAAAAGGGGAGCAACCTCATCAATACACCTCCTCAGGTTGTCAAGTGCCGGGAGCAGCGCTGAGGCATCGTCTGACTTGAGGGCCTTGGTCGCAAGGATCATGTCCCTTTGCTCTGCGACGATGTTTCCCACGTAGCCAATGGCAAACCCGACCGATCTTTGAAACATCAACAAGCTCTGAAGTAAGCTCAAGCGTTCATTCTGGGCTGTAACCAGTACAAACGCCTCGGCCAGAATATCAGCCGCTTGCTCCTGGTGACCGATCGCCTGGTCGGCGTCGTTTGCCTTCAGAAACATGACTGCGCTGCGCATCGCTTTCTGGGCGCGTTCCATCCGGCTTAGCAGGGGGGGGGTGTCTTGATCCGCACCGGACTCGTTTTGTTGAGCGAGGTCATGGTTGAAGGCGTCCAATTCATCGACGAGCAGAAGCTGTGTTTCGACCAAGGCACTGACGTTGCTCTCTTCAATTGCAGCGATATCGGTTTCTTCCAAGAGCGCGACTACCTTCGCTTCGTATTCCTCGATGAAGGCAAGGCGTTCGCCTGTCACCGCGACCAGAGTGCTCAGACCAAGAGTTTGAAGCCCCAATTCAACCGACCAGTTGTCTATGAGCTCAGACAAATTCGTGAGAGCCTGCTCTGCTTCGAGCTGTTTTGAGATGGTGGCTTCCTGTTGATTGGCAGCGAATTTACTCATGGCATCCTCCATTGCCAGGTCCGCTTTCTTCAAGAGGTCACGAATCGGGGGCACCTGAGGCCAAGTCTCGTCGAAAAGTTTTGTCCGAGGCGCAGGCACGGTCTGAAGGAGCAAGGTCAGCAAGCGTTTGCGAAGTTTGGCCTGGGCTTCACCGTTCTCAGTTACACTGGCCTCAAAGGCTTGCTTCGACAGACCGGAGCACTGTTCACGCAGCATTCTTTGGGCTTTGTCGATCGAACGCATCCGGTCCCGGGTTTTGATTAAGGTCGAGTATGCTCCACTTAGGCGCACGCTGAATTCAGCATCCAGCAAAGTCGTGACCAACCCGGACTGTAAAACCTCAGCCTTTTCCGGTTTGTTTTGCTTGATCAAGTCCGCCGATTGCCGCATCCGTTCTTCGACTTGGGCGCGTTGCAAATCCTTGACGCTTTGGATCAACCGCAGAACGGCCAAGGGGCGTTTCTCATAGCGTATCCCGTTTTGAAGATCCGAAATCAGACGCAGAGTCCATTGGGCCAGTTCGCCTTGTTCCTTGTTGATGGGCACTCTCTCGTCCGGCGAATTCGATTGAACGGAGCGCCATCGCAAGGACGCCTGAACCTGAGCCAGCATGCGGGCTTCACGGGCATAGACTTCCTGAGCCGAATCAATGGACCGGAGCAGAACCAATCGGCCCAGTTCGCGAGCAGCGTCGTTTACGGCACGAGCTGCAGATGAAGGATCAGGAGATTCCTTCGTGTTTCCTGCAGCGATGCCGGATTGTCGGCGCAGTCGGGAAGCAGCGTCAGCTAGTTGTCCATTGGCGATTTCAAGCAACTTAGATCGGACTTGCTCAAGCGAATCGGCCTGGGGCTCATCCGACATGTTGTTGGCCGCGAGGTCATCGATCAAGTATTTCAGTTCCCCGGCAATACTATTGAGCTGCTCGCGCACAAGTTCCTGCCGAATCGCTTCGACCTGACAGGACTGTAGGTAGTCGCCCGTATCCGGATCGAGGCTACGCACGCTTTCAAAGGCAGAGCGCTCTTGTCGATAGGCAGTCTGTACGCGGGAGAGCAGGCGGTCTTTCTTCTTTTGAATTTGTTCCAGGTAATCCTCCTTGGAAAGAAAGTTAATCCTGCGCGTGTCCGATCGGGCGAGGTGCGGGCCATCCGGATATTTGTCCGAAACCTCAAAGAGGAAGGAAACGGTATCACCGACCTTCAAGTCCGGTAAAACTTCTCTGTAATCCCAATCAATCACTTTCTCGCCGCCGCCGTTCTTGAGCGGAGTCTCAAGAGATACCGATTGTTCCGGACGCGAGTTTACCGAGTAGATAATCGCAGAACTCCCGATGCCATGATCATCGCTTGCCCGCACGACCAAGTCGACTGGTCGCCCGAGCAAGGCGACAAGATTGCTTTCCGGGGAGATTAATTCCACCCGGGGTGACTGGTCGGATGCCACTTGGAGAAAAGATCGCGGACTGGTAAATTCGAACCCGTGTTCTTGATCCACCCAAGAGAAGTCGTATCCTCGCGAGGCATCGACCACCTCGGTGATCATCAGCTCTCTGCCTTTGGCTACCTCCAGCTGTTTGGGCTCTTCGCCGTCCCGATTAAGAACCGCATCTCGGACAGGACGGTCGAGGGTTAAGTTCCAACGGATCTTTGTTTCTTCCGGCACGGACAAAGTGAGTGCCTCGACTTTTTCGTTGGCCCGTTCGAGGTAACCGGGAAATTCGAGCTCAACTTCAACTTTCTCGATGCGGGGTGGGGGAATCACCCTTACTTGAAGCCAATCGCTCCGGGCATCCCCGACCTTCACCCGATAAGCAAAGTCCCTTGACGCGGAAGCAATAACGTATTCGCAACCCCCATCGGTGATCTCAATTTCCAATTTGCGTTCGCTTCCCGCGCCAGTCCGCAAGTAGAGATTCGCCTTGTCGGGAATCACCCCGGATACTCCGATTGCAATTTTTGCGCGGTCTCCCTCCTTGATCACCAAATCTTCCTCTTGCAGGTGGAGTTTGGTATCGGTGGGGTAGGCTACTTCAACCCAAGGTGTGAAAATCCTGGTCAACCCAACGGCAAAGAACGGTCCGTTCAGGAACGCGAAGAGCGCAATCACTCCCGCCAACCCCACAGCCACTTGCAGAGGGACTCGAAGCGCCTTGAAATCAACGATCTTCCGGGGTTGCAACTCCTTGGCCGCTCCCTCGGCACTTTGCAACGTCACTTCCCTGAGTGATTCCGAATTTCCGGAAGTTGGCTTGCTCTCTCCAAATTGGACTGCGGTCACAAGCAGGCTCTCCAGTCCGTCATGCCGGTCTTCGACCTCCAGAGCGGTCCGAGTGGCATCGAATCCACGAAACTGCCGCCAACCGTGTTTCCACGCCTGATAGAAAGAAACGCTTACGAGAACTAGTAATACAACGGCCCTCCCTGAAGATGGAAGGTAAGTCAACCAGTCAATCGTAACCCCAAGAAGAAAAAGTGGAATCCCCCATCGGCATAACGCGAGCAGGCCGGCGAGGAAGTGTCTTTGCTGAGTACGGTTCCAGACCGCTCTCAAACCCGGTTCCAAGGCTGATTCTTGTTTGTCCTTGTTCATCGCAGATCATACCTCCTTCGCAAAATCCATTCTGCACCTAATAAAGCGACCAAAAGGAAGGCAACAATGCCATTGTCCCAAAGCGGACGCTCGGAGCGAAGCTCGGTCGTGATAAGCCGGTCGTTCACAAGCGAGCTAAGCTCAGGTAATTTCTTTGGTTCGAGAATGGCCCCGCCGGTCAATTCGGCAATGCGCTGCAAGTAGGAAAGGTTCATGTCGGTTTCGATGAGTTCCTTGCGAATCTCGGTCACTTGAAATTCAGTCGTGTTCGAGATCGCGCTGTCCTCCTCATTTGCCTCCAATCGGTAGCGGCCTTTTTCCGGAGGTGAGAAATAGCCCTCGTACAGTCCGGGTTGGGATTTATCGGGTCGCAGGCTGACCAGTTGTTTGGTCTGTCCGCCCTCAAGATTCGAAACGTAAGTTTCAAACACGGACTGGACAACCGGCTCGAAATTCTCATCCATAACGTGAGCATACAGGCGGCACTGGCCCGCGACGGGGTACGTCGAACGGTCCGTCTCCAATCGGATGCGCTTGTGCTCACCCATCAAGCGCGAGAGGGTCATGAACTGTATGCACTGAGACCATACGCGCCAATGGTATTTGTCTCCTGTCCTGTAACGCAGGCGCCACAACCGGTCGGAAGCGATCGACATGCATTTTCCCGTTCCGTAGCGCTGCCAGGCAACCAAAGGATAGCCCTGACCCCTGGAAGTACTGTCGGAGAGTACGGCGAGCACGGTGGCCCCGGGCTTTGCGGAAAGAAGGGGGGGCAACTGATCCATCGGAGCCATCCGGCTCCAAACGCGATCATTAAGTTCCGCATCGTTTTCCAGAGTCATGACTAAACTACTTCGGCCTTCGGGCGTTAGAACCGGGTAAACGGTTTCGGCAATTTTCTCCCACTCCGAATCGGAATCGAAGCGCACCGGAAGCATGGTTTCCACGGAGGTGTCAACATAGGAACCGGGCGAATGCATTGGCCCGCAAAGCATCAGCAAAGACGCCCCTCGGTCTCGGATAAGTTCTTCCAGCAAGCTGAGTTCATCGTCGGTGAAAAAAGATTTATCGACGTCTCCAAGAATGACCAGGTCGTATTGGAAAGCTTCTTCCCGCTCGCTAGGGAAACGCTCGATGTGCTCGGGTGAGTTGCGGGCAACCTCAGGGCCTACGTTCGATGAGATGAAGGTCGCATTTATCCGTGGATCGCGCTTGAGAATTGCGCGCAGGTAACGATATTCCCAGCGTGCATTCCCCTCGACGTAGAGCACGTTGACTTTTTCGTTTACGATCCGGATAGTTCGGGGAATCCGATTGTTTTCCATCGAAATTTCATTGTCGAAGGGCTCGATGAGCACATCGATCTGCACGGCGCCTTTCTCGTAAACGTCTACGCGAAAATCAACCTCTTCAAATTGCAGTCCCCCGTCAAAGTGGACAATGCGTGAGGAGACTCTCCGATCATTCAGCAGCACGGCAAGTCGAGCCGTCCGCCTTTCATAGCCTTTGGATTTGATCTGAACGCGAACCGGCACCTTGTCGCCGGAGTAGGCGACTTCCTGGATCACGACGTTTTGGATGCTTACGTCATCCGGGTCGCTCAGGCCGATCGGTACTGCGTAAACGGGGATGCCGCGGGCTCCGAGGTCCTGAAGGATCGCCTCGGAGCGCTGGGAGGAAGCGTTGTCGATACCGTCGGAGAGCAGGACGATTCCAGCCGGCGGAACTCCGCCTGAACTGGCTACTGCCTCCAAGGAAGCGGCGATCGAAGTCTCTTGTTCGATTGCCTTCAAACCGGCCAGCGCTTCGGTCTTAACCAGGTTGTCGTCACTGATCAGACGAGGGCTTCGACCAAAGGTATGGTAACTCAAGTCGAGCGATTCGGCAAAAGCCTCCATGACAGGGCGACCGGATTGGGAGAGAATG
>Ga0209047_1003337_pt1 | contig 10180 bp, 11 predicted proteins | sample SaaInlV_165m_DNA_3_FD_184681 | JGI IMG/M metagenome (GOLD analysis project Ga0209047, IMG submission 184681) | Marine microbial communities from expanding oxygen minimum zones in the Saanich Inlet - Saanich Inlet SI037_S3LV_120m_DNA (SPAdes)... | ecosystem: Environmental > Aquatic > Marine >...
TAAAAAAAACAAGTAATCACAATAAAATTATAGAAAATATAGATATTGGTGGTCCGTCAATGGTTAGATCAGCAGCCAAAAATTACAAGGATGTTACTGTTATAACCTCAACAAATCAATATGACGAATTAATCGAAGAATTAAAGAAAAACAAAGGATCAACAACTTTAAAATTTAGAGAAAAATTATCTAGAATTGCTTTTACAGAAACCGCTTACTACGACTCTGTAATTTCAAATTACTTTAATAATATTTCTGGTACGTCTTTTCCAGATAAACGGACTTTTCACGCTAACTTAATTGAAATACCAAGATATGGCGAGAACCCACATCAAGAAAGTGCAATTTATTCAAAAAATTCAAATATGAATATAAAACAAATACATGGAAAACAGCTTAGTTATAATAATTATAATGATATATTTTCAGCTTTAACTATTTCAAAATCTTTACCTAATAATACTGGAACAGTAATTATCAAACACGCAAATCCATGTGGAGTTTCAATAAAAAAAAATCATCTTCAAAGTTATGTTGCAGCTTTAAAATGTGATCCTATTAGTGCTTTTGGAGGTGTAGTTTCTTGTAATTATAAAGTTACCAAAACTATTGCGGAAGAATTAAACAAACTATTTCTTGAAGTTGTTATTGCAAATAACTTTGATGCTGATGCACTTAAAATACTAAAGACAAAAAAAAACCTTAGGCTAATAGACGCTTCGAAATATATATTTAAAGAAGATTTAAAATTTATATCTAATAATGAGGAAATATTAGTTCAATCAGAAGATATTAAGAAATTTGATATTAAGGATTTCAAAGTTGTTTCAAAGAAAAAGCCTAATACAAAACAAATGAAAAATCTTCTATTTGCTTTTAACATTTGTAGATATGTGAAATCAAATGCGATAGTTTTAGCAAGTAACGAAACAACGACTGGTATTGGCTCTGGTCAACCAAGTAGATTGGATAGCTGCAAAATAGCTATAGACAAAATGAAAAAATTTGCTGATACTAATGATGAACTTGTTGCAGCATCTGATGCATTTTTTCCCTTTGTAGATGGTATAGAAAAATTAGTTCAATCAGGAGTGACAGCTGTAATTCAACCCTCTGGATCTATAAGAGACAAGGAAATAATTAAATTTGCAAACGAGACTGATACTGTTCTAATTTTTTCAAAAACTAGACATTTTAGACATTAATTATTTGATCTATCTTTGCCGCTAAGATGAAATCATTTTCAGATAATCCTTCTATCGCATGAGTGGTAATTTTAATTTCAGCGTAACCCCAACCAAAAGATATATCTGGGTGATGCCCTTCACTTTCAGAAATTTCTGCTACTTTATTAATAAATCCTTGGCTTTCTTTAAAATTTTTAAAATTAATTTTTTTATGTAGAAAAAAAATTTTTTTTTTTTCTAAAATTTCCCACCCATCAACTTTTTTTTGATATTTGTGAATTTCAGATATATCAAAAGCTATGGTGCCCCCTTCACAAGGCTGGCATTTTTTTTTGAAAAGATCTTCCATTAAAAAACTTTTAACATAAAAACTCTTTTCGTCGAAATTCTATTTGATTAGCAATTTTATTTTCTAGAAATTTTGAATATATGAAATTTGAACTTACCTTTTTGTAGGAATGGTCCTCTATCATTTTTGCATAATTAAACCAATTATTCATAATTAAAAAATCTGAAAGCGAAAGACCAGATAGCGTATTCATAAATTTCGTATTTGAATTTTCTTTAAAGTCTGTCTTTTTTTCTATGTAGTCCCACCTTTCTTCATAATTCATAAAATTATCTTTTGTAATATCTGTCTGTTTAAAATTAGGAAACAAACTATAAAACTCAGAACATCCTCTTTTAATACTTATCTTATATTTTATATTTTTTTTTAAAATTGGGCTTATATCGTCTAAAATTATTTTTGCATCATCGAAACTTGAACAATAGATAAATCCTTTATATGTTCCTTGAACTTCAGGCCTTATTTCTATCATACATTTTCTCCAATTATTATTTGGAAATTTAAAATCATCAAAAATAAAAAATAACTTTATTAGGCTAATCATATCCTTAGGTTCAATCTGTATTTTGAAACAACTAAAACAAAATTTAGGTATTATACCTTCCTGATTAAAGATATTATGATGTCTTTTACAATTTAAATCGACAGAATTTCTTCTATATGTTTGCGTCTCTATAAATTCAATACCTTTTATATTTTCATTAATATTCTTTAAGATCTTGTTAGAATTTTTGAAAAAAATTGATAAATTTTCATCTTTTAATAAATCATTTAATGCAAATTCTTTATGCAATTTCTTTAAACAATTATTTGCGTATACAATTGGGTTATCACTATCTGAGTCTGAACAAGTTAGTGATGAAATTAAATTTTCTTTAGCATTATTAAAGTTTGCATTGTTTTTTATTGCTATATCATAGTTATCAATAGCTTCTTTAAATTCCCCCGTATTTGATTGGGCTACTCCTAGATTGTTATACGCTTCAGAAATTTTTGGATTAATTTTAATTACTTTTTTAAAACAATTTTTTGCTTCTTCGTTATTTCCCATTTTTTGTAAAACTAGTCCAAGATTGTACTGTGCGTTAACTAATTTTGGGTCTATTTCAATTACTTTTTTAAAACATTTTTTTGCTTCTTGGTTATCTCCTAGTTTTTGAAATAGTGATCCAAGATTTTGATGTGCATTAATAAAATTAGGTTTTATGTCAATTGCTTTTTTATAATTATGTTTAGCTTTTTCATTCTTACCTTCAATAAAAAATATAAGCCCTAAATTATTATAAACTTCGTGAAGAGTTGGATTTATTTTCAAAATTTCATCGTAAAGATTTTTTGCTTCTTGAAAATTATTTTTGTTTTGATTTTCAATTGCTAAATTAAATATTGTTTTTATACTTAATTTTTTATCATTACTCATAAAATTGGAGCGGGCAAAGGGGGTCGAACCCTCGACCTTCTCGTTGGCAACGAGACGCTCTACCACTGAGCTATGCCCGCATATTAAATTAAGATTGAAAATAGAAGCTTTTTGAAGATTTATCAACAGTTAAAATTATATGTATGATAGTTCCTTTAGTTCTTTTTCAAATTCTTTTGTTAATTTTACTTTTAGATTTTCATCTAATATTTTTTGGTAATCATTATTTGGGCCAAGATAAAAAAAAGGAATTTTTTTATCTTTATCTTTATGAGAAGTAACTGCTTCTGAAAAACCTTTTTCTGCTTCTTTTTTTTTAAGTATTTCAAAGGAGGTTGATGATAGTGTTTTTTTTATTTTATTCTTATTTATTTTTTCAGAATTATTTGTTGTATTATTAATAAATTCAATAATATCTAAAAAAACTGCGTATGTTTGATTTAATAAATCTTCATATTTTATAAATTTAATTGGTATTTTTTTTTGAACTTTCCATGATTTATAATTTGTGCCCCATGAACTTATGAATTGAAAATCGCTATAACCACTATCTTTAAATTCTTGAATATTATAAATAAAATTTTTTTCATTTGACATCCACTCTAAAGCTTGTTCATCTTTTAATTGATAATGATTTTTTATTGATGTAATTACATTTCTTGGATCTCTTACAACATATAAGCATCCTATTGAATTTTGACTATTTGTAAAATCAAAGTTATTTACTTTTCCAAATACATTGTGGGTCTTAAAAAACTTTAATTCATTTTTAGAATTAATTTTTTCTTGAGCTGGCAACCAGTATTTACATGTATCACCCGCTATTTTTTTATCATGGTTAAAATCATCAAAAAACTCTCTAACTGGAAACTGTCCAATTTTTTTTAATAAAATATCTTCAAAATTTCCATCTTCTGAATAATAATATGCACTTATTAAAGTTCTTAACCAAGTATTGCCACTTTTAGGGTACGATGCTATCCAAAATATCATATTATTTTTTTTTATTATTAGATATGTAAATTTATATTTTAATTTATATTAAATTTGAAATAATGTTTCTGTATTTTATAATAAATTCTATAATATATTACATATAGTAATAATAAAATGAAAAAAAATGAACTACCAAAAACTATTCCTGTTTTTCCTATTAGTAACTTTATAATATTTCCAAAAACAACTGTGCCATTAAATATATTTGAACCAAGATATATTCAAATGATTAATGACAGTATGAAGTCTGATAAGCTTATTGGAATGGTCCAACCTAAATCCTCAAGCAAAAATCAGTCTATACCAATTCTACATGAAGTTGGTTGTCTTGGAAAAATAACAAGTTTCAAAGAGACAGAGGATGGAAGATATTTGATTGAACTAAGGGGTTTAATTAGGTTTAAAATCATAAAGGAGATAAAATCTTCAAAAGAATACCAGAAATATGAAATTGATTTTCAAGACTTCAATCATGACCTTGATAAAAAAAATGAAGAAATAAAATTTTCTGATTTAGAGTTAATCTTTAAAGATTTAAAATCCTTATTTGAAAAAAGAGGATTTATTATCAATTGGAAGGAGCTTGAGAAACAAAGTTTAGATGAAATAATAAATGCATTAGCTATGGCTTCTCCATTTACTCTTGAAGAAAAACAAGTTTTACTTGAAGCAGAAAATCTTAATATAAGAAAAAATAAAATAGCTGAAATATTGAGTACTTATACCTATGATATTTTTGGAAATAAGACCCTGCAATAAATTAAAACAAAACTCCTTTATCAGCAAACGTTGAAAATATTTTTTTTATTTGAGAATTTTTACTAATTAATTGAACTGACTTACTTAAAAATTTACTATTAGTTTTTCTTTCAAAATTAAAGAATTTATGGATAAAATCCACACCGTTTGAGAAAATTAAATTTTTATGTTTAACACTTTTTTCAAATTCAATACTAACAGACTTGTCAAGCGGCAAACCCAATTCGAGTTTATTTTTAATAATACTCAAGAAAAGTTTTATATCTCTAATTGTCATGTTAAAACCTTGTCCAGCTAATGGATGAATTTTATGCAACAACTCTCCAAATGCTAAAATATTATTATGGTGATATTCTCTTAGATTTAAAAATTTAAGTTCAAAATTATTGATTTCTTCAATATTTTTAATTTTATATTTTATATTCTTATCTCTAATTAATGTTTTGATATTTTCTTTTGTTTCATAGATAAAGTTAGGAATAGAATAAACTACTGAAGTTTGTGTATCAGAAATTGGTAAGAAAGCCAAAGGACCTTTGTTGGTAAAAATTTGTACTGCTATATTATTTAAAATTTTCTCATGTGTTATTATTGTTGTATATGCTTTGCTATTATATTCTTTTTCAAATTTTCTGTTAAAGTATTTTTTTGTAATAATATTTAAAGGATCACAATTAATAACAAGATCGTATTTATTAATATAAGTTAAATTTTTTATAGGAATTAATCTTGATTTAAAATATTTATTCTTAGATAAATTATTTTTTAACAACTGATATAGTTTATAATTTTTAACAATCGAAAAAATTTGGTCATTTTCTTTTTCAAAATCTATAAGTTTTTCTTTTTCTAAATTATCAGAAAAAATTTCTATTTTTTTTAGTTTCCATAAAAATTTATTTATATTGATAATATTTTTATTTATAAAATCGATATTACTTTTTGAAATACCAATTGTCCTAGTTTTATTAATATCAATATTTTTTTTATTAAACAAAACATCAACATAAATATTTTGATTAGTTAAGGCTTTAGCTAATGTTAGGGCTGTTAAGCCATTTCCAAGTATACAGATTGTCATATTATTTTTAATTTTAACAATAAAAATTAGATGATACAAAGTGATTAAATTGATTCATTTATATGAATATTAAAAAAACAGCTAATTTGTTACTAAATTTTGCTATTAAAAGAATAGCAGAAATTTTTGGCATTATCATTTTTGGGTCAGGACTATTGCTATTGATATCTTTATTATCATATTCACCAGATGACCCTAATTTTATTTTTCCAGATAATACACAGATCAAAAATCTACTAGGTTTCCAAGGAAGTTTTATTTCTGATATATTTTTTCAATCTGTTGGATTAGTTTCCTATTTAATTTCATTAACTTTTTTGATAACTGGCATCAATATATTCAGAACAAAAGAGTTTTTTTTATTCATTGAGAATATTTTTTTTGTAATTCTATATTCTATTTTTGGGACTCTTTTTTTAACTCACTTTTATTCAGATATTTTTACATTTTACATTAATGGAAATGGAGGATTTGTTGGCAATTATTTGAACCAAACATTTCTTAACTCTCTAATACTTTTAAATGAGAATATTTTTTTTTACCTCTTAATTTTATTTACTATAATCATATTCCTGATTAGTATTAATTTTAGTCCAAGAAAATTTTTCAAATTTATTAAAAAATATTTAAATTTATTTCGAAATAATAATAAAATTTATACTGATAAAAGTGAAATAATTAATGAATATATACCGCAAGATCAAATCAAAGATCTTATTCAGGAAGATTTACCTTTTATCAAAAGTGAAAATAAAGTTGAGAATAAAGTAAAATTTCAATTACCCAGTTTAGAGCTATTAAAAATTACTACAAAAAAAGAAAAGGCAAATTTCAATAAAAATGAAATATCAAATTTATTAAAAAATATTTAAATTTATTTCGAAATAATAATAAAATTTATACTGATAAAAGTGAAATAATTAATGAATATATACCGCAAGATCAAATCAAAGATCTTATTCAAGAAGATTTACCTTTTATCAAAAGTGAAAATAAAGTTGAGAATAAAGTAAAATTTCAATTACCCAGTTTAGAGCTATTAAAAATTACTACGAAAAAAAAAAAGAAAAGGCAAATTTTAATAAAAATGAAATAAATGACACTGAATTTCTAGAAAAAATATTGATGGACTTTGGAGTTAATGGAAATATTAAAAAAGTGAGTCATGGTCCTGTGGTAACTCTTAATGAATTTGAGCCAGCTGCAGGGGTAAAAGTCTCTAAAATAATTAATTTATCTGATGATATTGCAAGGAACACAAGCTCGGAGTCTGCTCGAATAGCTACTATACCAGGCAGTAATACAGTCGGTATTGAACTTCCAAATAATTCTAGAGAGAATGTTTATTTAAGCGAAATTTTGAATGATTCTGATTTTAAGAAAAAAGATATAAAATTACCTATAGCACTTGGTAAAAATATTTCCGGTAAACCAATTATAGGAGATTTAGCATCTATGCCTCATCTTCTTATTGCGGGTACTACTGGTTCTGGAAAATCGGTTTGTATTAATACTATTATCTTGTCTTTACTTTACCGACACACACCAGAAAAATGTAAATTTATTTTAATCGATCCTAAGATGCTTGAGCTATCAACATATGAAGGAATTCCACATTTACTTTGTCCTGTAATTACTGAGGCTAAAAAAGCAGCCTCTGTGCTTGGTTGGGTAGTTAAAGAAATGGAGAGCAGATACCGATTAATGACTAAAGAGGGTGTAAGAAATATTGACGGATACAACTCAAAACACAAATTACCGATGCCTTATATAGTTGTTGTAGTTGATGAAATGTCAGACTTAATGTTAGTGGCAGGCAAAGAAATTGAAAATTATATTCAAAAACTATCTCAAATGGCGCGTGCTGCGGGAATTCATATAATAATGGCTACGCAAAGACCAAGTGTAGATGTTATTACTGGTACTATTAAAGCTAATTTTCCAACCAGAATATCTTTTCAAGTCACTTCAAAAATAGATAGCAGAACAATCCTTGGTGAACAAGGAGCTGAACAACTACTTGGTAAGGGAGATATGCTTTATATGTCTTCTGCAAACAGAATAGTAAGAATACATGCTCCCTTTGTTTCTGATAATGAAATTGAAAAAATTAACAACTCACTTAGAGCTCAAGCTGAACCTGACTATATTGATGAAATTTTAAACTTTGCTGATGAAAAAGAAACTGGCGAAAACCAAAACCAAGGAGATAAAGATGAGCTTTATCAATCAGCTTTAGAAATAATTAGATCAGAAGGTAAGGCATCAACTTCATTTCTACAAAGAAAACTTCAAATTGGATATAATAGAGCGGCGAGAATTATTGATATGATGGAGGCTGATGGGATTGTTAGTAAGGCAAACCACGTTGGCAAAAGAGATGTTCTTTAATGATTAAATATTTATACATATTTATATTTTTTTTTTTTAATATAAATTCAAACGCAGACAACAAAGAAAATATTATAAATAATCTAAAAAATACCAAAAATTTTAATTTTGATTTTGAACAGAATATTAATAATAAAATTGAAAAAGGAAATTGTATAATAGAATACCCTAGAAAGATTTACTGTGAATACGAAGGAAGTATTGATAAAATTTTAGTTTCTAATGGCAAATCTTTAGTCATTAGAACAAAGGTTGGTTATTATCGCTATCCACTTAATAAAACTCCCCTATATTTAATTTTAGATAAAAAATTTTTAATTAATAAAATTTATAATCTTGAAGAAAGAGTCGTAGATAGCTCTTTAATAAATTACATGATAAAAGAAGATGAATATGAAATTAATGTTTTTTTTAATAACAAAACATTTAATTTAATTGGCTGGCAAACAAAAGATATATATCAAAATCTTAATATTACATTTCTCTCATCAATTAAAAAAAATGAAATATTTAATAAAGACATATTTAAATTGCCTATTCAAAATTAAATTATCACCGTTTCTGTTTTGAAAATTTTCATCCCTCTTGCAATATAATTATTTAATGCATTTTTATGATCTAAAGAGCAAGTGTGAAGCCAAACCCTTTTAGTATTTTCTGTAAGAGATATTTTTATTGCTTCACTTAACAAATAAGATCCAAGTTTTTTATTTTGAAATTCTTCTAACAGTCCAAAATAGGCAATCTCTGTTTCTTTGTTTTCTGTGTGAGAAATTAATTCAAAAAAACCTGCCAGATCTTTATTATATTTAAAAATATAAGTTTTAACATTTTTACTTGATACATAATCAATCCATTGAGTTTCTGACCAAACTAGCCTATCTACCCATTGATGTTTTTTACCAACATTTTTATAAAAAAATTTATTTAGTTGAAAATTAGTGGAGCTTAATAACTCTAAAGAATTATTGTTAGAAATTTTTTTAATTTCTTTAAAATCTTTAAGAGAACTTATTTCTAAATAATTTCTTTTAACTTCCTGTGTCACGCAACCATTTTTCCATTAGAAATTTTTTTAATTTCTTTAAAATCTTTAAGAGAACTTATTTCTAAATAATTTCTTTTAACTTCCTGTGTCACGCAACCATTTTTCCAACTTTTTCTCCCCCAAACAAATGAAAATGTAAGTGGGGAACCTCTTGACCACCATCATCACTCACGTTTGTCAAAGCTCTGTAACCTTTACCTAGATCTGTTGAAATACCAAGCTTTTTGGCAACTATATTAATACCCTTTATTAAACCGACCATCTCTTCTGATGATGCATTTAAACTAAAATCATCTAAATCAATATATTTTCCTTTAGGGATTACCAGAGCATGAATTTTTTTTTGTGGATTAATATCATGAAACGATAAAATAAAATCATCCTCATAAATTTTATTACAAGGAATCTCTCCTCGCAAAATTTTTGCAAAGATATTATCGTCATCATAACTCATTTTTTTCTTTTTTCTAATTCCAGCATAACTTCTTCAATTTTTACATCATTTGCTTCAAGATACATTAGCAAATGGTAAAATACATCTGCAGCTTCATGAATTTTATTAGAATTTTCTTCTACAGCCTCAATTAATTCATTAACTTCCTCTAAAACTTTTGCTTTACTTAGAGATTTATCTGTTAGCAACTTATTTGTGTAAGATCCATCTACAGGTGCTGATTTTCTTTCTCGTGCAAGTTTTATTAAATTTTCTAATGTACTAAGCATGCTAAATTCTAACAGGTATTCCCTTTGAATCCAGATATTCCTTAGCTTCTATTACCGAATGTTTTCCATAGTGAAATATGGATGCAGCTAAAACAGCGCTCGCATTTCCTAATTTTATTCCATCTACTAAATGATCAAGATTGCCAACTCCACCCGAAGCAATAACAGGAATGTTTACTTGAGAAGATATCTTGGACACTAATTCAATATCATAACCTACTTGAGT
>Ga0209047_1003346_pt1 | contig 10162 bp, 10 predicted proteins | sample SaaInlV_165m_DNA_3_FD_184681 | JGI IMG/M metagenome (GOLD analysis project Ga0209047, IMG submission 184681) | Marine microbial communities from expanding oxygen minimum zones in the Saanich Inlet - Saanich Inlet SI037_S3LV_120m_DNA (SPAdes)... | ecosystem: Environmental > Aquatic > Marine >...
ATGACCCAGGGAAAAAAATTTGTGAAAAAAATAATATTCAATTCATAGATGATGAAGGTTCTAGAACTAGAGCAGATGCTTGCAATATTGCAATCAATGCTACTGAATCAGAAGTTATACTATTCACAGATGATGACGTAATTGTACCCAAGGATTGGGTTGAAAAGTTAGTATCATGGTTTTCTAGAGAAGAGGTAAGTGGAGTAGGGGGCCCTAATTTTGCCCCAGTTGATGAATCAACAATGTGGCAACAAGTAATTGATGTTGCATTCTGTAGTACAATATTTACTGCCGGAACTAATTACGGTAAAGTAGGTAAGAAAGACCTAGATGAAGTCAACCAACTTCCAGGAGTTAATTGTGCATATAGACGTTCAGTTCTTGAAGAAATTGGTGGATTTGATGAAGGCGCAATAGGAGCTGAAGATGTTATGCTTGATCATAGAATCAGGATGACTGGAAAGAAACTATGGACAGATAGAACAGCCATTATGTGGCATAGAAGAAGAGACCTTTCAAGAGTTAAGAAACAAATTAGGAACTATGGACTTGTGAGAACTTTAGCCAGTCATCAATACCCTGAACTAAGAGCACCTACGCATACAGCAGTTGCATTTTTTCCTCCAATAGTTATAGCTGCATTCTCATTCTTTTTTTGGGGTCTAGCCAATGGGGGATTAGCATGGCCTGATTTCTGGGATATTCGATTATCTACAGTACCTATGGGCCTACCTAGATTAGGAGTTCATACATTACCAACACTAATTCTATTGTATAATCTATTAGCATGGTATGGATCTTGGAAAGGCAACTCTCCCAGTAAAACAAAGAAGACCATCTTTCTTTCATCAATAGCAACTTACACATTGCATTGGAACTATGGAATGGGAGTATTAACCGGTTGGATTAGAATCTTAAGAGGGAAATCGGGCCTTCAGATTGACGATAGAGAAAGATAATTTACTTTTAACTTAATAAAAAATCAGATATCTGAATTTCCCCATTGATTAATTCTTGACGAAAATTCGGATCTCCGATTGAATCAACTTTGACTTTAATCTCGTTTTCTTCTGCTATTTTTTGGCACCATTTTTCCAAATCTTTTTCTTTATGCATTTGCAAAAACATTTCTTTGATTACTTCAATATAAAGTCCTATGTCAGAGGCATGTGTACCAAAGGAATCATGAACAGCCCAAATTGATGGTTTTTTAACAGATTCAGAAAATTTAATTATTGAAGATCTCATATGATAAGCATCTAGAGAATGTATGAAATTAGGAGAAATTCCAGATAAAATTTTTCCTTTATCTGGCTTACCGTCATAATCAATAAAATTACATTTAGTTGACATATTAAACGCCATTTTACAGGCTTGGATAAATGCGTCGTCGGAATCAACTAGTTGACGAAGCATATGTTGCTCTATAGCCCTAAGTAGATCTTGTGACGAAGATTTAGGGTACATTTGGTATAGGTAATATATAGCTACCCAATAATTATGAATTTCATCACTACATTGAGAATCAAGTATTCTTTCCTCACTATCAGTTACTTCTTTCTCGATTAATCTTACTAATTCTTTTTTTCTTTCATTTAATTTTCTCTGCTCATTTTTAAAATTTTTACGTAGAATTTTCTTCTCTTTATTCTTTTTTTCATTTTTTACTGGTTTTTTTGTATTATCGATTTTTTTCTTAATTCTCTCTAATTCTACTCCTACTTGCTTTAATGAAATTATATCTTCTGATCTTAAAGCAAAAATTTTCCATGGCAACTTAGATTTAGTAGAATTAGAATTACCTAAATATAGATTATTATTCAGTTCCTCAATTTTTTTTCTGAAAAAATCTTCGCCTTCTCCAACCCATTTATTGTAATTCATTATTGCTTCTTTAACAAAATTATCATCAATCTTACACCTAGGGTATTTATGTGATAAGTCATCTAATTTATACAAAATATCAACTCTATTTTTCGGAGAAAACATCAAATTATCTGTATCGATAAGTAATTTTAGGGCTGAGCCTGAATCATAACTCGTAACTAATTGCTTTTTTGGATAATAATGCCAAATCTCGGAATCATCATCTAGTTTCCAAGTGATATCAGGTTTTTCACCTTTCGAGCGTGTTCTTTTATTGTTAACTAGTTTTTTTAAATTTTGAGTCATTTGCTCGTATGCACCATCTGTTACTTCTTCAATAGATTTTTTATAATCTATAATCAAATTATCAATGAATATTTTTTGTCTAAGTTCTTTCTTATCGGGTGATACGAACTTATCTTCAGAAAAATATCCATTAGGACCTAATAAATTCACATTATTTAATTCACTTAAATTCTGATATATTGGAGATTCTTCATGCCAACAACAAACCCAATCATTTCCAGACTTGATAAATTTAGGTTTCCCTTTCCCGTTAATTCCAATGAAACAACTTTCATAGTCTTTAGCGCCATAGATAGAAGTCATAGTAGGTAATTTAGCTAATTTTCTGTCAAAAACAGAATCCCTAATAGAATTAAGTTGATTATTATCTAATTTTTTGAAGTTTTTAGATAAATATTTTTTCAGTTGACTTTGATTATTATCCCAATTCTTTTTCGCTTTCTTTGCAACTTCGTGATATATATCCTCCTTTCCTTCATTCGCTAAAACATTGACTTTTTTTGCCAATTCCTTATTATTTATTAGAAGAGAAAGATGCTGATAACCATTTGAAGAAGCATCGAAGTGAATTGGATGTCCAGAGGTAACTTTAGACCAATCTTTTTTATCATTATATTCTTCTAGTAATCTTTTATATTCAAGTAATACAGAAATCCTCTGAAAGGTTTCAGATTTAGGCATTGGGCGTTTATTTAAATCCAAATATTCGATTACCTGGGAATCATCGATATTATTAATTAATAATATGATTCTCGAACTATTCCTATCAATCCATTCACATTTTTCTTCTTTAGAATAAGATTTTAATGGTTGATCATCAATAGGCCAATATTCATGTTCTTTACAAAAATTGAATAAGAATATTCTAAACCATTTCCAGCCATTAATACCCAATTCTTTCCATTCCTTAAATCGAATTAATGAACGATCAATATCTGATTTTTGTGGGCTTAGGATAGGGGCTCTGACAGTCAATCTGCCTCTCCAATCAAATACCCAGGAATGCCAAAATACATTGGCATTATGATCTAATATTCTTGACGCAAATGTGAAACGTTTGTGCCGCTCAATATTCTCTAATCTACGCCCTCTATCTCTCATATCTCCCACTTTTTCATCAAAAAAGAATGATTTTTCAAATTCCTTTTTTATCTTTATTGAATTATAAGAAGTTTCCTTGAGATTAATATCACATATAAACTGCAATAAATCAAGATTTATTTCCCATTGTGTTTTTTGAAGAATATTTAATGCTTTGAGAGATTCAGAAGTATATCTAAATCTTCTTTTATCCTCATCAAATCTAAGAAATGATTTATTCGTAATTTTACTAATCTTTTTTTCTTTAGTTACTGTAATACCAACTGAGGAGTGGATTTTACTCGAGCCTGTATTTATGTAGCCTCCAGAAGTTCTTCTTTCACTAATTTTATGGTCTTCCGGGCAGCAATACATGTATCTATGAGTATCTTTTCTGAATACTCTAAATATAGCATTAGCTTTTCCACCCCTCTTGAAATCTCCATATTCACAGGGGGTAACTTTTTCTTTCAATGTAGAAGAAAAAGATATCATATTTCTGTGTTGCCCTGAAGCCCTTTTTTTTGATTTTTTATCCTCATCATCGATAGGTAAATGTAACAAAAAATCATCAAATGTACCCGCTCGCCTGTGAATCCATCCCTCAGAATTTAATGTTGCAACTATTAGTTGCGAAAATATTCTTGAAGCACGTTGAAATGTATTGCTCAATTTAATTTTGTCTGCATCTAATAATTTATCAAACCATTTTTTCTCTTGAACCATATTGGCTCCAGCCGAGAAGTTCAATTCACCATCATCGAGCAGGTCGGCGTGAATATCTGCTTTATCTCGACCCGTAGCATTGGCGAGAAGTTCTGCTAATTTTTTCACAATTTCTTCATTATTCTTTGATTCTTTTTCTTTTTTATTTTTAAAACCATCGTGTAATTTTTCTTCAATATATTCTGATAAACCTAAAATAAAATTTTTTTCAATGAGGCATATATCGGTATATTCATATTCCTCGACGACTTTTTTCTTTTTTCTATCCCATTTTGACTTTCTCAGTTTTTCTCTAGATTCTTGAATCAGTAGCCGGGCACATTGTTTTGACATCTGTTGGAAAAAACCTAGTTGAGACTGAGTTTGGATAATTTCTTCTATGTTCCTAATAGATAGGTTGCAATAAGTATCCCTAGTTCCGTTACTATGGACAACGTATTCATCCATCCTATCGGCAAACACCTTATGGAAGGATTTTGTAAAAGATAGTATAAGTTCCCTTTCTGTATCATTACATTGTTTTACTTCGAATTCTCTAACTTTTCCAGCTAGTATTCTAATTGAACTATTACCTTCTGCCATTTTCTCTACTCGGGATTGAAGAGCGACTTTGAACAAATAATCATTTTCTGATCTTAGAATATCTCTTAAATCTCCTTTGAAGTCGAGATCTTCTAGATCTATTTTAATTCCACTCTCACTTTTCAGTTTTTTTCCTTCATCAATATGCCAATCATACCAGGACTTTTCGGGTTCTTTTTTAGGTAACGGATACAAATTACCTATTGAAGAATAATAATGTTTTTCGAAATATCCTTTCTTAGTCTCGAGATTTTTTATATTACCTTTAGAGATAATATCTTTCGATTGATTCATACTAAACATTACTTGGAAAGTAAACTGATTTATAAGTTTTAATAATTTAGGTATGACATATTAGATATAAAGTTCTAAAAAAAACTTATTTTTATTTAATAAAACTTAGGTAATTCATATTAGATACTGTTAAAAGTAATTTAGTCTTGACAAAGTATCTAAATTAAGGTCATACATATTAGGAAAGGTTATATAAAAAACTTATTTTATTGTCGAAAAAATACTAAGGTAGAACATATTAGATACAAGGTGAAAGAAATGAATAATAAAAAGATAAAGATATATGGAATTAGATGGCTTATACAGGCGGCAGAGAAGGCAGGTTGGACAATAGGAGGATACAAATTAGCTTACGAAATAAGTGGAGATATAGGGCTGCTTGCTCTAAATATTACAATGTTGATTGCGGCTACCGCAACATCAGGGTTGTTGAATGCTTCTAATATTAATTTCAATTGGAATATAATCAGTAATTCGGTGAAATTACGAGTTATTTCTTTCTTATTTTTCATTTGTGCATGGCAGTTTGAAGAAATAATCTTTATTCTCTGTGGAGGCGTCTTCTCAGGATTCTATGTGGGCTCGTTTTGGCCAGTATTCTACAAGCTCCAGCACCAATCAGATATGAATTTTAAGGCCTGGAATTGCTTTGAGAAAGCAAATGGGATAATCTTGATTATGGCTGCGGCTTTCTTTGTTGAATGGTTAGGTTCTGGGCTGCTATTGATCCTGTCTTTGAGTTTCCTTTTATTCGCATTAATAATTATCTCAAGAGAAGAGGATATAGTTCATGAGGAAAAAGAAAATAGAGTAAAAAATCATCTTACGTTTGTCGATACTTTCCAGTATCCAGCCATCTTGGCGTTCCTTGAAGGATTTCTAAACAACAGTATATCTATTTCTCGACTTGTGATTATTCTTACCGGCACTATAACGATTTCAGATCAACCCGAGATAATTTCGCTTGGAGGAATTATCGCTATCTCTACATTGATAGGAGCTTCTGTACCGGGGTTATTAGAGCGTATAATTGAAGACAGATTTCTTGTGAATATTGGTTTAATTATAACCTTTATTTCAGCGTTGATGTTGTTATTTGAGTCTACATGGTTCTTTGGAATGATAATGATAACCGGAGGTACAGCCGTGTTATTTCCGATTCTCAAAAAAGAAGTTGAATGGGGGTTTGAAAAATTAAATTTAGAAGGATGCCCTAGAGAATACTCAAGAAATCAAGGCAGATTATTTTCAAATCCAATTCTAGCAGTAGCGTGGATTGTTTATGGTACAATATTTTCGACATTTATTGTAATTGGATCAGCAACGATTTTGATCGTATTCGTGTGGATGAATCGCCCTGTCTGGGTTGAAGATGAGGTAGAACATAATGAGAATTAAAGAGTTTTTATGGCGTTTAGCATACTTAAGAATTGCTGGAGAGAATCTAGTGGATTTCTTTCCGGATGATAATCAGAATGACATAGAAGATATGACGACGAATGTGACGAATAATCGAACATGATCTTTTTCGCAAACGCGATGACTTCCTGTTAGAAAGGAAACAGGACCTGAACTTCGGGTACAGAAGTGAAATACAAAAGGAGGTGAAAATATAGGATTATTGAGTGATTTGTTCTGGGTATCGGCTATCATAGCTACTGGAGGATTGGCAACTGCCGTTCTACCAAACGACTGGAACGGCATAGACGGATATGACGGCGGATGTGACGAGTGATCGAACACACTCTATTCGCAAATGCGATGACTTCCTGTTAGAAAGGAAACAGGGCTCGTGTCTCGGGCACAGAGACGACACAAACAAGGAGCGTGATATGTTATGGGATTGCTAAAAGCAATCGTAGGCGGAACTGTTGGTTTGGTCGTGGGCACAATGACTTGTGCACCAATCACTGGAATGATTGGTGGCGCATTTGTAGCTCAAGACTGGGAATAGTTGAACGAGGACATGTGTAAATGTTGGCGTGTTAATGACATTTGAGAAGGTGCAAGACCTAGAAAAAATATGAAGAAAAGGAGGTAACGTAATGGAAAACATAACGACAAAAGTCGAAATTGCTGACCATACGGGGCACACCATCGCTTTATTGACTCAGAGAGAGACTGTTGATCTCGTGTCTGACAATGAGCGTTGGGTTTTCGCTGGAGGACAGATGATTGAGCCAGGAGAATTGGCTGAAGCAGATTGGTCTACAGTTGGAACCGTGAGAGTGATGCCACGTATTGTGTTCGGTTGATTGACTGATTATTTGCTCGAAAGAGCCCGGATTAACGTAAGTCAGGATAGGGTACACTCTATGTTGATGAAAAATAAAAATAAAAGGTGAAAAAAATGGAAGAAAAAATAATATTTACAAATGGAAATGAATTTGAAGGAGAATGGCCCAGTGGGCAAGGGAAAATGACTAGACCTGATGGCTGGAACCATGAAGGATTTTGGAAAAATGGAAAAAGACATGGGTTCGGTATTACAATAGTGCCAAATGGAAATGTATATTCAGGAAAATGGTATAAAAACCAATTCATAATCAATGATTGCCCTGAAGAAAAATCCAAACGCCCTAGATTAGTTGACACAAGAAGGCTTTGCACAGTATGTCAAATAATTGCGGTTGGAAAAAGAAAAATGTGTCATTCATGCTCAAAGAATTCCAAAGAAGAAGGTGCAACTGACACTATATTCCAAATGTGGTACTGACAAAAAAAAACCATAATTTGAGTAGAAAAACTCGTAAGAGTCTTGATTAACGTAAGTCAGCATAGAGTATACTCTATGTTGATGGATAAATAAAAAGGAGAAAATAAAATGAAAATAAAACAAATAAAAAATAAAAATATAATAGAAAATGAAGTAGATTGGAAGCAGCATATACGAGATGTACATAATGATATGGCGGATGATATAGAATATCTCTTCCCTAACAATTCCACTGAAGTCTTTATGACAGCAATATGGAAAACGTCTGTAGACGAACTAGATGGAATAGAAGTGATGGTTATTATTGATGATAAAGATGATTTATACATTAGCAGTGGGACATCTTCTTTAGTATCATTCATAAATCATGAAGATGAATTGACTAATGGTAATAAAATGCAATTACCAATTAAATGTTGTATCCATACTCACCCTTCAGGAAGAGCATATTTCAGCGAAAGAGATTGGATGACAATTAATGCATGGAAATCTGTGATGAATTCATGCATCGTATTAGGACATAATGAATATCTGGCATATAATGTCAAATCAAAATTAGCTAAAATGGTCTATTATGGGATTCTTAATCATAATCTAGGAGGTGATGAATAGTGATTGAAGATTTGTCTATGAAAGATGATATACAATTAATCATACAGATAATAGAAAATAACGGACATAATTTAGATCCAGATACTATTTTATCATTAACGAATTATATTGAAAGAAACTTATCGATATTGATTAAGATAAGAGAAATTCTGACAGGAGTTACAGCATATCGTGCTCTTGTGTTAGAGGAAGAAGAAAAAATCGAAAATTTAGGAGGTGTTTGAGTGATAGGAAATGAAGAAGAATATACACCAGAGAGAAAGAATGGAATTTTTAGATATATTGCCCCTAATTTAGATGCACACAATAAATCACTAGAATGGATTGAATCTGAGAGGAAAAGAATTGGAGCAGAGATTGATTGCACGATAGATGATGGATACGACTCAAGTAGAAAATGTCATATTTTCATAAATGGCAGAGAATCTGGAATTAATTATAGATTAACATTATCTTTCGAATCAAGAATTGCAAATCTATTATCTAAAAGAATTCAAAAAGTCGAGTTGAGTCACAGAAATCTAAAATCAATCTTATTCACATTTCAAAAATTAATTCATTTCGAAACACATTGGTATGATCATTCAGAGGGGCGCTGGCAGCATATTTGCTTAGATGTAAAAACTTCTGTAAACCATCTTTTTTGGCCCGGTGATCATATTGTTTCTGTAATGAATTGTTTGTCTGAAGATATGACTTCAGTACTTGATAGGAACATGAGGACTTTGAGAACAGCTATGATTAAAGGAATTATAATTAGTTGGTTTCAAGGTAATAATTCGGAAGGTATAGATTTTAATAAAATAAGTCAATATAGTGAATGGTTAATCGAATTGGATAAAACTGATAGTGAATTTTCATTTGCAAATAAGAGAGATTTGATATTAAAAAACATAAGTAATGATTGGAGTTATTGGGAAGAATCACAAAAAACAACACAGATGAAATTATATGAAAATGTATTTTCTAATTTGGAGGATTTTCAATGAATCATGCATTAAGTATAGCAATAATAGGGGTCGGTGGGATTGGTTCAAATGTAGCTGCATTATTGATACCATCTTTGTCTCAAGGAGACTTGGCAACAAAATTTGAAAATATTAAAATTAATCTGTATGACTCGGATGAAGTAGAAGAAAGTAATATATTTCATCAGAGATTTTTTCCTTCGAACATAGGTGAGAAGAAAGTTAATGCAACTTATAGGAATTTGAAATGTTTTGAAAATGGAAGATTAGAAATAATTCCTCATGCCAAAGATGTTAGAAATAAGCAAGAAATTGTTGATAATGACTTGATAGTTGTTTGCGTAGATTCATCAGAAGCTAGAATGGTCGTTCATTCAACAGATTGTAGATGGGTAGATCTGAGATGTAGAGGAGATAATTTCATGGCTATTGACAACACCGTTACAAATTTAGAAATAGATAAAGTAACAGATAAAAATCAAAAGCCAGGATCTTGTCAATATGAAGGTGCAGTAGATTCAGGAAATATTCAATTCGGTTTCATCAATGCAGCTTCATTCGGTTGCCAATGGATTATACAAAATCTAAGAAGAATTAATATGGAGAAAAACGTCATAATTCCTTTCCCAAGATCTGAAAGTATTACCTATGGAACATTGGGGAAGTTTCGAACAAAGGAGTGGTGAAAAATGGGAGAAAGGAGTGAGTAAGATGTTTTGGAAGTTTATCAAAGCACTTTTTACAATAGAACCAAACGATTTTGAGGATAGTGATTTATAGAAAGAATTGGAAAATTGATATAGGAAAGCGAATACTAGATTGTTGAGGAAAGTTTGAATTAGAACTACTTCATTGAGTTGCAATTATTCCCTATTCGCCATGATTTAGTCCGAGGTCTCCAAAAAATAACTGTGGATATCCCAATAAAAATACCGCCAAAAACAAGATTTAACCAGCCTTCTAAAATATATCCTTCACTGGCATTGAAATGGGCCCATAAAAAAGAAGGAAT
>Ga0209047_1003364_pt1 | contig 10116 bp, 8 predicted proteins | sample SaaInlV_165m_DNA_3_FD_184681 | JGI IMG/M metagenome (GOLD analysis project Ga0209047, IMG submission 184681) | Marine microbial communities from expanding oxygen minimum zones in the Saanich Inlet - Saanich Inlet SI037_S3LV_120m_DNA (SPAdes)... | ecosystem: Environmental > Aquatic > Marine >...
CGCCAGCTTGTCGGCCCATTCAATAATGTCGGAGGCCACGCCCATGATCGAGGGGATGATCACCACGCCCGGGCCGGTGCCGGATGCCGGCGTTGCGATATAGGTTGGGATGTCGCCGCCGTCGGACGACTTAACAGTTGTATTTTGGCTTGGCATGGCTGAAGGGCCTCCCTGATTGCGTTAAAATTCAGCGTCGATGGTAGCGCAACATCCGCCCCCTGTGGAGTCCTGAACGATCTTCCGGTGACGCCGCTTAACCAGCTTTGTTGCGCAACACCAATGTGGCCCAGCCGTTAATTTCGGTCACACCCGCTTTCACGAGCCCATGGCAGCGGTGCGCGCCGAGCACCCAGCTTGCATCCTGAATCAAAAGCCCGGACAGGATCGCTGTACCGCCGGGCGCAAGATGTCGGGCCAGATCGCCGGCCATGCGGGCCAGCGGGCGCGCCAATATATTGGCGGTGATCACCGCGAATTGCCGCCGACCGATATCCCGGCGCCGGTAGCCGGGTGCGCAAAGGCCGCGCACCAGATGGCTGGCCCCATTGGCCTGGATATTCTCTTGGGCCACCATGACCGCCACCGAATCGATATCGACCGCCAGCACCTGGCGCCGCCAGAGACGCGCCGCGGCCAAAGCCAAAATGGCCGAGCCGCATCCCATATCGAGGACCGGGCCCTCCACCGGTTGCCGTATTTGATCGAGGGCCAAAAGGCAGCCCTTGGTGGTGCCGTGATCGCCGGAGCCGAAAGCGGCACCGGCGGGAATGCGGAGGCCAATTTTGCCCGCCGGTATAGCGCCCGAATATTCGGATCCATAAACAAAAAACCGTCCCGCCGTAATCGGGGGAAATTGTTTGCGATTGTCGGCGGCCCAATCGCGCACCGCTTCGCGGGTTATGGATATGCCCGGCTCGGCCACGCCGGCGGCGGCGGCGCAGCGGCGTAATGCGGCTCGGATGGCGATGGCGTCCGGGGGGTATTCATCGAAGCCAAGAACCTCGGCCTTGATCTTGCCTTCCTGCGCCCGCCACGCGACCGAGGCGACGAACGGCTCCAACGCCTCGGCGAAAATATCGACGGCGGCTTCGGGCACGGCCAAGGCGATGCGATAGATGTGGTCCACGGGAAGCCGCCCCTCAAGCAAGTTCGACGAAGCTGTCGATGACTTTTTTGGTGCCGGCCTTGTCGAACGCAACCTCCAGCTTGTTGCCGTCGACGCGAAGGATGCGGCCATAGCCGAACTTCTGATGAAACACCCTTCCGCCGCTGGTAAAGCTGGATGCCGTTTCGGCGGCTGGCACCAGCCAGGCCTCGCCCTCGATCACAGTACCGTCGCGGGCATGACCGGCGCGCTTGGGCGAGTTAAATTCAAACGCCCCGGGCGCGTCCCGAAAGCCGCTGCCGCCACCGGCTTTCAAAAAAGGATTGTCGGCGCTTTGCTCGATGTTCTCGTCCGGCAATTCGCCGATAAAGCGGGACGGCAGAGCGTTTTGCCACTGGTTATAGATGCGCCGGTTGGCGGCGTAGGATATGCGGGCTTCCCGGCGCGCCCTTGTGATGCCCACATAGGCCAGCCGGCGTTCTTCTTCCAGCCCCTTCAGGCCCTCTTCGTCGAGGCTGCGCTGATGGGGGAACAAACCCTCTTCCCAGCCCGGCAGATAGACCGTGTCGAATTCCAAGCCCTTGGCCGAATGCAGGGTCATCAGATTGACCTTGGCCTCATCGGAGTTTTCGACCGTGTCCATGACCAGACTGACATGCTCTAAAAAGCCTTGCAGGTTTTCAAATTCCGACAGCCCGGCCACCAGCTCTTTCAAATTTTCCAGCCGGCCCGGCGCTTCCGGGGTTTTGTCCAGCATCCACATTTCCGTATAGCCGCTTTCATCGAGCACGATCGCCGCCAGATCGGGATGCGGCAGATTGGCCAAATTTCCGCGCCAGCGTTCAAAATCGCCGATCAATTGACGCAGCGCGCTGCGCGCCTTGGGCCGCAATTCATCGCTTTCCGATATCGTTTGAGCGGCGTCGTACAGCGGCATGCCCCTGGCGCGGGCCAGATGATGGATGGTTTGCAGACTGGCCTGGCCAAGGCCGCGCTTGGGCGTGTTGACAATACGCTCGAACGCCAGATCGTCGTCCTGGCTGACGATTACCCGGAAATAGGCAATGGCGTCGCGAATTTCGAGCCGCTCGTAAAAGCGTGGGCCGCCGATCACCCGGTAAGGAATGGCGAGCGTGATGAGCCGTTCCTCGAACTCGCGGGTCTGGAAGCCGGCGCGCACCAGCACAGCCATTTCGTCCAGGTTTTCACCCCTTGATTGGCGCGCCTCGATATCCTCGCCGACCACGCGCGCCTCTTCCTCGCCGTCCCAGACGCCTTGCAGGGCGACCTTCTTGCCCTCATTCGCGCCGGTCCAGAGTGTCTTGCCGAGGCGGCCTTCGTTGTGGGCAATGAGCCCCGATGCGGCGCCCAATATATGCGGCGTCGAGCGGTAGTTCTGTTCCAGGCGGACCACCTTGGCGCCTTCGAAATCCTTTTCGAACGACAGGATGTTGCCGACCTCGGCGCCGCGCCAGGAATAGATCGACTGATCATCGTCGCCAACGCAGCAGATATTGTGATGGCCCTGGGCCAACAGGCGCAGCCACAGATATTGGGCGACGTTAGTGTCCTGATATTCGTCCACCAAAAGATAACGGAACTTCTGCTGATAGCGGGCCAGAATTTCGGTCTCGGTGGTGAACAGGGTCAGGCAATGCAGCAACAGATCGCCGAAATCGGCGGCGTTGAGCGCCAACAGCCGCGCCTGATAATCTTTGTACAATTCCACCGCCATGCCGTCGGCGGATATGGCATCTTCTTCCGTGCCAACCTTGTCCGGGGTTAGCCCGCGATCCTTCCAGCGTTGGATGATGCCCAGCAATAACCGCGCCGGCCACTTTTTGTCGTCGATCTCGTGCAACGCCATGATCTGTTTCAACAGGCGAAGCTGGTCATCGGCATCCAGGATCGTGAAATTGGATTTGAGCCCGACGGCTTCGGCGTGGGCGCGCACTATGCGGGCGCCGAGGGCATGGAAGGTGCCCAGCCACCAGCCTTCCACCGGCCGGTTCAAAAGCGCCGCCACCCGGTTCTTCATTTCCATTGCGGCGCGGTTGGTGAAGGTGACGGCGACCACATCGAAGGAGCGCGCCTTGCCGGTCACCAGCAGGTGCGCAAGACGCGTTGTCAGCACCCGCGTCTTACCGGTGCCGGCGCCGGCCAGCACCAGGACCGGCCCGTCCAAGGCTTCCACCGCCTCGGCCTGAGCCTCGTTGAGGCCTTGCAAATAGGGCGGGTCAATCCCGGCGGTTCCGGCGGGGCCCGCTAAGGGGGCGGCAGGCGCCGGCTCGTCGGTCAGGGCAAAAGGGTCTGGCATGGCGCTATTATATCATGGCCAACCCAAGGCAACAGGTAAACTCTGGCGCCAGGACCGGTTTGAGACACATTTTGGTGTGCCCGGCGATTAATTCTTTGACTTGGCTGCCTGTTGCCGCCACCTTTTTGGGGCAAGTCGGCGCAGTCCCAAAAATGGTGGATATTATGGCGCTTAGCTCTTATCGGTCCGGTCTGGCAATTGCTGGCGCCGTCTTATTTTTGGCGGTTTCGCCCACGCCCGCACCCGGCGCCGAAAAAAACTTCGATATCTCGAAAGCCGTGGTCGGTATCAAGGCACATGTGCCTTCGACCGCCCGAACGGCGCGAATCCTCGGCACCGAGCGTATCGGCAGCGGCATCGTCATCGACGCAACCGGGCTGATCCTTACCATCGGCTATTTGATTTTGGAGGCCGACGGAGCCATCGTCACCGGGCCTGGCGGCAAACAGGCAACCGCCACGGTGGTCGCCTATGACCATGATTCCGGCTTTGGGCTCTTGCGTATTCGCGGCGCCCTGGGCACCCAGCCCATGCGCCTTGGCGATTCGCGCAAGCTTAGGCCGGGCGACAAGGTTTTGATCGCCAGCCGCGGCGGCAACCAGCCGGTGATCGCCGCCAATGTGGTGTCCCGGCGCGTCTTCACCGGCGGCTGGGAATATATGCTGGAAAGCGCTATCTACACGGCGCCGCCGCATTCGTTTCATTCCGGCGCCGCGCTGATCGGCGAGGATGGGCGTTTGCTCGGCGTCGGCTCGCTTTTGGTCGGCGACGCCGCCGGGCCCGGCCGCCACGTTCCCGGCAATATGTTCGTGCCGGTGGAAATCCTGAAACCGGTTCTGGGCGAGCTTTTGGAACAAGGAAGGTGGGCCGGCAAAGCGCGCCCCTGGATCGGCGCCAACACGGCGGAGGTGGCCGGCAGGCTGGTGGTGACGCGGGTCTCGCCGGGCGGGCCTGCCGCCAAGGCCGGCATCGAAGGCGGCGATCTGATCCTCGGCGTGGGCGGCAAACCGGTCAACGGTCAGGCCGATTTCTACCGCAAAATATGGAACCACGGGCCGGCGGGCATATCGGTGCCGCTCAATCTGTTGCCCAAAGATCTGAGCCAGATGAAAAACCGCCAGGTTCCGGTGCAATCCATCGACCGCTCCGACTGGCTACGCCCACGCCGCTCATATTAAATCACGCCGTGTCGTGCTCTTCGTGACGGGCTTCGATCAACGCCCGATTATAGGCGGCCATCACATCGGTCTCGAACAAGGTGCCGGCCAGCCGGTGGTCGTCCTTGCTTTCGACAACGGCGATGAAATGCTCGCCGGTATCGCGGATCAGCTTGTTGGCGGTCTGCAGATCATCATCGGCATAAATCACCGGCGGATCGTTGCGCGCGATATCGCCTGCGTTGATCAAATTATCCACATCGTGATCGAAAGCGGCGTCTGACAGATCGTGCAAGGTTATGGTGCCGAACAGCTCGCCATCACTTTTTACCACGAACAGCTCACCGGTCTCCGATGCCTGCAAGGCGGCGCGAATTTCAGGGAGCGAGGCGCCGATCAAAATGATCTCGCTTTCAGTGTGCATGGTTTTGCGGACGGACAAACCGCGCAAAAGAGCCGCCTCGAAGCCGCCCTTGAGATCGAGCCCGGCGCGTTCCAACTGCCACGAAAAGAAAGATTTGCCCTGGAACTGCTGGGTGATGATCGACGAAATTACCACCGCCAGCATGACGCCGATGGTCAGGGGATAATCGTCGGTCAGCTCGAACACAATCAGCGTCGTTGAAATGGGCGCGCCCAGGACCGCCGCCGCCACTGCACCCATCCCGATAATCGTGTAGGCGCCGGCGCCGGACGACAATTCCGGAAAAATCGAGGTGACGATAACGCCGTAGGCGCCGCCAAGCATGGCGCCGATCATCAGCGATGGGGTGAACACGCCGCCGCCGAAGCCGGTGCCGATGCTGACCGCTGTAGTCAAAATCTTGACCACCACCAGTGCGATAAGCAAGGCCAGCGGAAACATTTCCTTCAATGCCAGATCGGTGGCTTCGTAGCCGACGCCGAGTACCTGAGGAAAGACAATCGCAACCAGCCCAACGATAAAGCCGCCGAAGGCCGGGCGCGCCCAGGCCGGGCCCGGCAGTTTTTGGGCGGCGTCTTCGGTTGCCATGGTGGTGCGCATGAACATGATCGCCATGATCCCCGACAAGACGCCAAGCCCGACCACGGCGGGAAATTCCAGGAATGAGGCCAGCGATTGTTCCTGCAGTTCGAAGGCTGGAAAATCGCCGAACACGACGCGCGAAAAGATGGTGCCGACGACGGACGCGATCACGATCGGGGCAAAGGCGGAGAAGGCGAAATGGCCGACCACAACTTCGTGGGCGAACAGGGCGCCGGCGATGGGCGCGTTGAACGATGCCGCCACCGCGGCAGCGGCGCCGCAGCCCAAAAGTGCGCGCGACAGTGACCGGGTCAGATGCAGCTTTTCGGCCACCCATGCGCCGAGGGTGGCGCCCAAATGTACTGCCGGGCCTTCGCGCCCGACCGACGCGCCGAAGCCGATGGAAGCGGCGCTGGCGACCGCCGCGCCGATGCCGGCGCGCAAGGACATGCGCGCACCGCGCAGCGCGCTTGCCTCGATCACTTTGGCGACGCCTTGCGGGCGACGCCCCGGTATCGCCACGTGAATGAAAATGCCGACCGCCAACCCGCCGAAGGTGGTCACCAACAGGATATGCCACCAGGGAAGTTGGGTAGCATAATCGATAAAACTTTCCGAGCCGGTGCCGAAGGAGGTCGATTGCACCAGGGTGATGCCGTGGCGCAAGGCCACGGTTCCCAATCCCGCCAGGGCGCCGACCACCACGGCCAGAACCGCCAGGATCAATTGATCGTTGCGGATCAGCCGGCGCACGCGCATCAGCACGCGGCTTGGCCTTATACCAAGGGTCATTGATCCAGGAATTTTCAGCATGGCTCCCCGTCCATGGCCAAACAAACGCGCCGAGATGCCGCCTTATACCAAAGACCAGCGATCCTTGGTATTAACCGCCAACCGCCAATTTTTGCTCGGGAATATCTTTTTCGGAGACCACCCGATTGCGGCCCGTCTGCTTGGCGGTATAAAGCGCAACATCGGCGCGTTCGATAAAATCGGTCAAAGCTTCGCCCGGAACGTACGTCGATGCGCCTACCGAGAGCGTGATGCCGCCCAGCTTTTTGCCGGTGGTGCGATTGACGATGTTCTTTTTGGCGATGCGGTCGCGGATCAACTCGCCGACCGCCATCGCGTCATCCAACATGGAGCCCGGCAGAACCACCGCAAACTCCTCGCCGCCATAGCGCGCGGCCACATCGTGGGTTTTGATGCTTTCGTTCAAAACCAGAGCCAGCAATTTGAGAACCTTATCACCGGTCTGATGGCCGTAATTGTCGTTGAATTTCTTGAAGAAATCGATATCGAGCATCAACAGGCACAATGGATCGCCGCTTTCCATGGCATGGGCGCAGGTCTCGCGCATAGTCAGATCGAACAGTTTGCGGTTGGCAAGGCCGGTCAGACCATCGGTCGAGGCTTCGCGCCTTGTGATCTCGATCTCTTTGCGCAACTGGACAACCTCGTCCGATGCCGAGGCCAGCCTTTGTTCCAGCGCGTGAGAATGTTTTTCCATCTGCTGGCTGGCGCCGATAATGCCTTCGATAATGGTGCGCGCATCGTTGCCCGGCGCGCCGTCCGCCAGCGCGCCCGAGGCGTCGGCCAAATGCTCGCCAAACTGGGCGGCGCCTTCGCCGGCTTCGTTCAAATATTCCGATGCGCGCTTGATTACGCCTTCCAATTTGGTGGTCGCCGAATGGGCGCCTTTTTCTTCCGACTCGTGGGTGAAAAAACGCTCAAACAGATTGGCGTTTACCGATGGCGAAAATTCCTGGCCATTGTCGATCAGAATATCAACGGTGCGCTTCAAATCGGGATAGGTGCCGGCGCAATAGTGATACCAGACCGTAAAATTATCGGGGAGCGCAGGGATATCCCTTTCGCGCATACAGGCCATTGCCTTTTCGGCGGAGATATTTGCATCGCTCATGGCTTGGCAATTCGCTCCCTGGCGCGATCACTAGGTGCCGCAATCGTTGCGTCCCCAGAAAACCGCGATGACACGAAACCATAAAATACGATTTCGATCACCAATCTTCAATAGCTCAAATGGGTATTCATTGAGGAGAATCCCATTAATGATTTTTGGCCTCCCGCCAAGGCGTGCAATCGCGGCAAATCGGTTATAAATTGAACCATGGCAAAATATGCAGATCAATTACCGGCCAATGTGAACGGCACCCTGTTCGTCGATAAAAATTGCATCGATGGCAACACCTGCCACTGGATCTGGCACATGCAAGGCGGTCGGGCAGCGCGCACTTACGTGGTGCACAATCTGGCGGAAGCATCATGAGCGAGGGCGGCGAGGCAACACCCCGCGTCTATCTGGCGGGGCCCGATATTTACCATCCGCGCGCCGAAGAGATCGCCGCCAACAAGAAATCCATCTGCGAGCGCTATGGCCTTGAGGGCGTAACGCCCATGGATATAGAGGGCGGGCGGACGCATTCGGGCAGCGCCGATGATGGGCTTGAAATATACCGGGCGGCGCGCATCATGATCGCCGGCTGCGATGCCCTGATTGCCAACATGACGCCGTTCCGCGGCCCCGGCATTGATGCTGCGACGGCCCTGGAAATGGGGGTCATGGCCGGTTATGGGCGGCCCATCGTCGGCTACAGTTTGGATACACAAATCTACAAAGACCGCCTTGCCCATCTGTTCCAAGAGATCGAAGAGGATCTCATCGAAAACGGCAGTGGCCTTGCCACCCGCGACGGGCTGTCGGTGGAGGATTTCGGCCTTCTCGATACGGCCGTGATCGCCGGCGCAGCGATGACCGCCGGCGCCCCCATCGCCGAGGATTTCGAGGCCGCAGTGCGCTGGATGCGCCGTCTGCTCCGGCCCGCCTAAATTTATTAGAAAATTTGTACGGCGATTCAAAATATATTAACGCCTCTGCCCTATGGTGGGTTTTGCTCTTAGGGGACCAACCCTTCCACAGACGCCAAGAAATGGCGCGGCGGACAGATACCAGGCGGGCAGAAACCATGTGGAAATTCGATTGGTCGCACTATGTCAGCGAGCAGATAAAGTGGGCCGAAATTCTGATCACCAAGGCCGACGACATCCCCGGATACGAAGCAGCCAAATTACGCGACCGCGGCACGGAAGTTCTATCCCGGGTTTCGCGCATGATCGGCGAAGATCTAACCGACGATAATGATTACGGCGCAGCTTTGGAACGACTTTTGGCCAACGGCCACGATATCACCCGCTTCCGCATCGATGCCCGCCTTACGAACTAGATTTATCCTCAGGCTCATAACTTAAATTGGGCGCCAGCCAGGTCTCGGCCTGTGCCAGCGTAACGCCCCGGCGCTTGGCGTAGTCGGCAATCTGATCCTTGCCGACGCGGCCTAGCCCAAAATAGCTTGCCCCCGGATGGGCAAAGTAAAATCCCGACACCGACGCCGCCGGCAGCATGGCGAAACTTTCAGTCAGCTCGATGCGAGCATTGCTGTGGGCGTCTAGCAATTCGAATAGCAACGGCTTCAGCGAATGGTCCGGGCAGGCCGGATAACCGGGTGCCGGGCGAATACCCTGATAGCTTTCCTTGATTACGTCCCGGTTAGAGAGGTCTTCATCTGGCGCGTAGCCCCAATAGGTTTTGCGCACCCGCTCGTGCAGCCGCTCGGCGAAGGCTTCGGCCAGACGGTCGGCCAGAGCCTGCAGCATGATGTCGCCATAATCGTTGTGATGGGCGAGAAAATCGGCGCGCTTTGCTTCGATACCATGCCCGGTGGTGACCGCGAAAAGACCGATAAAATCTTGCCGCCCGGTTTCCTTGGGCGCCACAAAATCGGCCAGGCAATGATTGATGCCGCCGTCCCGCTTGATCATCTGCTGGCGCAAAAATGGCAAGGTCATGCGCACCTTGCGCCTGGACGCATCGGTGTAAATTTCGATATCGTCACCCACCGAATTGGCCGGGAAAAACCCGAACGCGGCGTCGGCGTGCAACCAGCCTTCGCCCGTGATCCGCTCCAACATAGCGCCAGCATCTTCAAACAACCCGCGCGCCGCCTCGCCCTGACGGTCATCATGTAATATGGCCGGGTAATTGCCGGTAAGCTCCCAAGTACGGAAGAACGGCGTCCAGTCGATGCGCGGCACCAGATCGCCGAGATCAACCTCGCGCAAGGAGCGAACGCCGAGGAATGTGGGCGCATCGGCGATCTCGTCCCAATCGAGTGTATTGGATTCCGCCCTCGCACCTTCGATATCGTGCAGGCGCTGAGCCGTGGCGCGGCCTTCATGGCGGCGCCGGACCTCGGCGTAATCGGCTTCGGTTTCGGCCACAAGACTGCCCCGCGTCTCCGCGTTCAGAAGCCGTCCGACGACGCCGACGGCGCGCGAAGCGTCGGTAACATAGACCGTCGGGCCGGAATAGGCGGGCGCGATCTTGACCGCCGTATGGGCTTTCGATGTGGTCGCGCCGCCGATCAGGAGCGGAATATCCAATCCGGCACGCTTCATTTCTGACGCCACATGGGTCATTTCCTCCAACGACGGCGTGATCAGCCCCGATAGC
>Ga0209047_1003374_pt1 | contig 10092 bp, 9 predicted proteins | sample SaaInlV_165m_DNA_3_FD_184681 | JGI IMG/M metagenome (GOLD analysis project Ga0209047, IMG submission 184681) | Marine microbial communities from expanding oxygen minimum zones in the Saanich Inlet - Saanich Inlet SI037_S3LV_120m_DNA (SPAdes)... | ecosystem: Environmental > Aquatic > Marine >...
CTTTTTGATCACGATGAGAAAAAGAACTCATGATATTGGGATGTTGAATTAGATAACTGTATAGAGACGTTGTTCCAGCACGTCCACTACCAATAATTATAAAATCAGGATATGTGCGGAGGTTACTCGTAATTCTTCGAAGGAAAAATTTGAATGAGAATTTATAAGGATTAAATTGAGGATTACGTAATAGCCAAAATCTAATTCTATTTTTAATGTTTAACAGACTCAATTTCATTTAAATTAATCATGTGTTTTTTTAAATGCTCGTTTTAAAAAGTCTAAATCAAGATTATTTCCTAAGTTTCTTTTTAAAGCAAAATCATTAATTTCTTGATAGAGTTTTTTCACATCTTCAATATCTCAACAAGTATTGACACTTCCAATGTAAGACATATTCATATTTGAAACTAATAGCATTGGATTCAAGGCTTGAAATATCGGACAAAAATAAGAAAATAGAATAAAATACAATTGAACCTAGGATAATAGTCAAAAAGATTTTTGAAAAATTTATTACTGAAAATATTCAATAATATAGTTTAATTTTTGCTAAATAGAACAATTATCGACAAGAGATATTAACTAAATTTTCTCAATATGAAAATTATGGTAATCAATGTTTTAGCTATCGGCGATACAGCTAATGTTATGAAATCATTGAGTAAAATAACAAAAAAATCTAAGATACATATTGTAAATTTTCCAAAAGATGGTGCAGGAATTTTTGTTCATGATGATAATGTTGACAGATTTTTATCATGGAAAGTAAAAGAACAAGTAGAATACATTAACAAAATTAAAAATAATTATGATATTTGTATTGTTATGGGTGCAGGAGAAAGGATTGCATATTTAGCTGACTTGAATTATATTGCATATTATGTAGGAAGAGATATTGATGCACCAAGATTTATAAAAAATTCTAAAGAATTTTGGTTTAAAACTCCATTACATAAATTAAATTTTTTAGAAAGAAAATTTTATTATAATGCATTTAAAAATGCAGTTGCTCATGTATCTGGAGTTTGGGTCTATCCATTTCTTGAAAAACATACAGCAAATGGAATTAAAATGGATATGCAAACAATAGACAATCAACTTTTCAAAAATATTAACCATGAAATAAATATGCAAAAAATAAAATTTACTTTTTTTAGTCCTCAAAGAATGGGTATTCCTAAAGGCACTGATTTATTATGGAAAGCCTTAAAGCTTTGTAAAACAGATTTTGAGATTTTACAAGTTAATTGGTTTGATGAATCTAATGATGAAGAATTAAAAATTAAAGATCAATTATTGAATGAACTTCCATCACAAGTAAAATTAATTCCAATGATACAAAGAAAAAAAATGCCCGAATACTACAGTTTTTCAGATGCGATCATAGGCAATATGAGAATTGGAACTTGGGAGTTAGTGGATTTGGAAGGTGTTATGTGTGGAAAACCAGTATTATCTTATAGTGATTCAAATCACAAATTATTGATAAAGGGGAATTATACTAAATCATCATTTTTACCACATTCAAACAAACCTGAAGATATTGCAAAAATCATTGATGAAATTGTTTCATCAAAAGAATTTAGAGATGAACTTTTTGAAAATGAAAGAAAATTTGTATCTGATTCAACAGATAAAGAATGGATATCAAATTGGTGGGATGAGTTGTTTGAAACATTTTCTCAAAAATATGGGAACATTCACAAAAATTCTTCTAGCATTTCAATCAAAATGAGAATGGGATTATTTCTAATTGGAAATAGATTATATTGGAAAAAGATTAAAAAGTTAATTAAAATTTAAAAATTTTATTGTTTTAATTGTTTTCTAACAAAATCTATATCTTTATGGTTTTCTATAGTACGAGTATTTTTAAAATTAGATAATTTTTCATGTAGTTCTCTAATTTCTTTTAATTCAGAGTCAGAAATTTTGTCATTTTGGCTTGTAAGTAGAATATCCAACAGCTTTAGATTTATTTCTAAAATCATTTCAGTGTTAGCAATATTTCTAGATGAAACTGGGTTACTTTCAATCATTATCTCTACTTCAGATTGAAAAGCTTTTGATCGTTTAAAGTGAACATATCCAATTAATACCAAGATTGGAACTCCAAGTCCAGATACAATTAAAACATATTGAGCAAAAGTTGGAAAAATAGACATTAAAGCAGGAATTTTTTCAATCGCTAAATAATAAGTAACAGTTAAAGTGTTTACAGCAGCAAAAATAAATGCAAAATAAGTAGACCATCCCATTCTAAAATAATACCAACCTCGAAATCCTTTGGGTTTAGCCATAAAGACACTAAAGAAACTAGATATATCAACATCTCGATTAAATTGACTTTGTTAAAATGAATAAAAATTTACTTTTATAGATATCCTAATTTTTTTAATTCTTCTCGGATTTTTGCTTCATCCTCATCATCAATAACTTCCTTATTTTCAAAATTTGAAAATTCAGCAATAATTTCTTCCATTTCTTGAATTTTTTCCGGATTTTCTTGGTAGTGTTTTTTTGATTCTTTCTGGTGCTAAAGGATGGGTTAGATAAGTTCCAGATGCTTCACCAATGATTTTAAATTTTGAAAATTTAGATGGAAAATGAGATTTGTACCAAGATAGAGATTTGTATTTGAATGTGCTATCAAAATAATAGACTCCAACATTATGTTTTGTTCCAGATTTAATATCAGGATGTTGGTTTAGATATGATAATACGCTATGTTTTCCAGATTTGCTACCTCCAATTATTAAAAAATGAGGTAAATATCGAAAAGAACTTGTTACATATCTAAATGTAGAATTTGGAGAAAATCTATACGGATTTAGGATGAGTCAGCAATAATCTTCTCATATATGATTTAAAACTCATAAAATTTTATTATTTTTGACATATATCAATCTCTCTTTAAAATCAATTCAAATTTTTCTGTTATTATATTCTATGAAAAATTTTCTATTATGGTGATTTATTTTTCATATTGTGTAACTCTTTTTTCATCATCACTAAACACAACTCCTACTGTTCTCAATAATTCAATATCATTCTCTTGGCAGTAATCAACTAATTTTTTTATATAATCTTGAAAACTATTTTTATTCTCTTTGTTACGCATAATTGATGAAAATAAATCATCGTGATCTAACATTACTATTTTCTTATTTGTTTTTAAGACATTACAAATTTCATCAATATTTTGTACTGCATTTGGACTCTCAATTTTTGGTACAATATTAACTGAATCAGGTAATTTTTCTAAAAATTCAATCAAGTCATTTTTTGATTCTACATTTGAAACTGCAAAAAATTTTACATTAGGATTTTTTTTAATTATTGGAATTATATCGTCCAACGTATATCTATTATTTGGAGGTTTAATCCTGCCCACAGGTAAATCTATGAAAAAATCTGATTCTTTATTATTTGATAATTTTTCTTCAAGTTCCTTGATAGTGTTACACCAAGCTAAATTTATTCGAAATACTGTATCCTTTGGTAATACAATGTCATAATTTTCTGTATTTTGAGATACAAGTAGCATATTGCCTAAATTTTTTTTATATTTTATAAATTAATCCATGAAAATGATAATTTATAACTAAAATCTATATAATTAACTATTATTTCATATTTTATGATTAAAGTAAATAGTTCACAATTTAATTATCAATACGGAGATCAAATACACTTTCCATATAGTATTGCTTCTCTAGTATCATACATCAAATCGAAATCAGAGTTAGCAACGAATTTTAATTTTGAAAAAAGTTTTGTTTTTAGAGATAAAATTGACGATTATATACAAAATGCATTAGATAGCGAAATTCTCCTTTGTTCATGTTATGTATGGAATTGGGAAATTACAACACATCTTGCACGTGAAGTAAAAAAGAAAAATCCTGAATGTACTATAATCTTTGGTGGACCACAAATTCCGGATTTATCACCAGACTTTTTTAAAAAAAATCCTTTTGTGGACATAATTGTACACGGTGAAGGAGAATATGTATTTGAAGAAATTCTTCGAGCATATTTGAAAGATAAAGATTATTCACAAATTAAAGGTGTAGAAACAAAAAATTTCAGAACAGCACCACAAGAAAGAATCAATAATTTAGATGAATTACCATCACCGTATTTAACAAATACAGTTTGGGAATTAGTTGATAAGATTGATGGAATAAACTGGATTTCTTCATGGGAAACTAATAGAGGTTGTCCATACCAATGTACATTTTGTGATTGGGGTAGTGCAACTTTTACTAAAGTACGTAAATGGGAAGAATCTAAAATTTTTAAAGAGATCGAATGGTTTGGAGAAAATAAAATTCCCTATATTGATTGCTGTGATGCAAATTTTGGTATTTTTCAGGCAAGAGATTTCCGAATTGCTGAAAAATTAAAAGAAGTTGCATTGAAAACACATTATCCAGAAAGAATTAGACCAGCATGGGCAAAAAATTCATCTGAAAAAATTATTCCTATTGCAAAACAATTACAAGAAGGAGGTGTATTAGGTGCAGTTACTTTAGCAGTGCAATCACTTGATACAAATACACTAGATATTATGAAACGTGCAAATATTAAATTTGATTCATTTGGAGAATTAACAAGAACATTTAGAGAAAATGATATTCCAACATATACTGAATTAATTATGGGACTTCCAGGTGAAACATTAGAGACGTTTAAACAAGGATTAGAAAATATTGCACATACAAAAATTGATACAGTTTTTATTTATCACTGCAGTGTTTTGCCAAATGCTCCAATGAATGTTCCAGAATATAGAAAAAAATATGGAATAAAAGTAGTTAAATCTCCAATTATGTTGGTTCATTCTTCAATTCATAATAGAGGAATTCAAGAATTCGAATATCTAGCTACTGAAAATAACACATGTTCATTAAATGAATTGAAAGAAATTTATCTTTATTCATGGTCATTTCTAACATTACAAAGTCTTGGAATTTTAGAATATGTTACAAGTTATTTCAATAAAACATATAATTTACAATTTGTTAAATTTTATGAAAAATTTTTAGAATATGCAAGAAGTAATGATTCAATTTTAAAGGATGAATTGGACAAAGTAATTAAATTTAGAGATGACGGATATTCAGGAAAGGGATGGGATCACCATGATCCTGAATTAGGAGACATAATTTGGCCTATTGAAGAGGCAAGTTGGTTACGACTAACAAGAGATGAAAAATTACTTGAAAATACCATTTTCAATCTTTTAATTTACATTAATAATGAATGTAAATTGAATGAATCAGATATAATCTTACGAGATCTAGCAAAATTTCAAGTTTTCATTCTTACTACTCGAGATTATAAAGATGAAATAAAATCATCTAAGTTTGAATATGATTGGAAAGAATTTTTCATTGAAAACAATTCTGTTTTATCAGAAAAAGGATGTACATACAGTTATAGAAATCCAATAAATGAGAGTGATTTTATGAAATGGGGATACAAAACAATTTGGTATGGTAGACGCTCACGTGATCATAAATACCATCCTGAGAATCTTAGTATAAAAGAATTAAAAATTGAAAAAGCCTCAAATAATAAAGATCAAAAGATTATCGAGTCTACCCATTCAACAATGGGGATCTAACAATTTTTTATAAATTACATTATTACTGTTCATAAACGGTATAAATTATTCGTACACTTATTATACAAAATAAGTCTAAGGAAAATAGTTTTGGCTGAATTTAAAATTAGAGTAGCTCAACCAAATGTTTTGAAGGAAGATGCTCAGGCAATGTATGATGCCGTAATTACGAATCATTTAGGTCCGGGTCCATTTGTCGAGGAATTTGAGAAAAAAATGGCAGACTATTTGGGTGTAAAAAATGCGATTGCCGTAAATTCGGGAACATCATCAATGCTTTTGTCACTAGATGCATTAGGAATAGGTAATGGTGATGAAGTAATTACAACTCCATTTACATTTGCTGCAACATCAAATGTAATAATTCAAAGAAATGCACATCCGATTTTTGTAGATATTGAACCTGAAACGTTCAACTTAGATCCACAAAATATTGAAGATGCAATAACGGAAAAAACAAAAGCAATAATGCCAATTGATTATGGTGGACAAAGTGCAGAGATTATAGAAATTAATGAGATAGCAGAGAAACATGGATTATCTGTAATTGAAGATGCAGCACCTGCATTGGGAGGAATTCATAAAAATAAAAAAGTTGGTTCAGTTAGCACAATGACTGGATTTTCATTTGGACCAGATAAAAATTTGAACACCGGGGAAGGAGGATTAATTGTAACAAACGATAATGAATTGGCAGAAAAATGTAAAATTTTAAGAAAGAATGGTGCAGATGGGAGATATCATCATGTAGAGATAGGATGGAATGCAAAAATGCCTGATCCTAATGCAGCATTAGGTATTTCTCAATTAAAAAGAATAGATAAAATATTAGATAAGAAAAATCAATTGGCAGATTATTATAATAAAAAATTAGAAGGAATTTCTGAAATTACTATACCAACTATTCGTGATTATAATAAACACACATTCATGTTGTATGTTATTCTGTTTAAAAATAATGGATTAAGAGAAAAAATTAGAATAGGATTAGAAAATAAAGGTGTAGAAACAAGAATAAATTTTCCTCCATTACATTTACAACCAATTTATAAAAAATTATATAATTTTTCAAGTGGAATGCTTCCAATATGTGAAGATATATCAGAAAGAGTTTTAGGATTACCAATATTTTTGAAAATGACGGAAGAAGAACAGGATTACATTACAGATATTATTAAAAAATTAATTAAAGATTAAGATGTATGAAAATAAAAATATCCTAGTAACCGGAGGAACTGGAATGATAGGTTCCCATTTAGTAGAATTACTACTAGAAAAAAATGCAAATGTTAGAATTATATCTCATGAAAGAAAAGTTCCTAATGAATTAGAAGATAAAGGATTGGATATAATTTCTGGTGATTTAACTGAAAAGAAATTTGCAGAAGAATCAGTAAAAGGGATGGATTATGTTTTCCATTTAGCTGCATATACAGGAGGACTTGGTAGAACAAGTACACATCCAGCTAGTACATTAACTCCAAATCTAATTATGGATGGAAATATTCTCGAATCTGCAAAAAATGAAAGAATTGATAGATTTCTTTATGCAAGTTGTACATGTATTTATCCAAATGATGAGAAAACTCTTGAAGAAGATGATGCATGGAAGGGGGATCCTCCAGAAGTTCATGCATCATATTCATGGTCAAAGCGAATGGGAGAAAAACAGGCAATTGCCTATCATAAAGAATATGGTATGAATATTGCAATTGTTAGACCATCAAATTCCTACGGTCCAAGAGACAGCGATGATCTTGAAACAGCACATGCATTAGGTTCGTTAATCATTAAAGCTATTAAGAAAATGGACCCCTTTGTTATTTGGGGAGATGGAAGTCCCATTAGAGAATATATCTATGCATTAGATGCTGCAAAGGGCATGTTATTGGCAATGGAAAATTATTGTGTAGGCGATCCAATAAATTTAGCCAGTGGAGAATTTGTATCAATAAGTGAATTGGCACAAAAAATTCTTAAAATTTCTAACATGAATCCTGAAATTAAATTTGATAAAGAAAAACCATCAGGTCAAAAAAGAAGAGTTTTATCAAATAAGAAGGCTGAAGAGAAAATTGGGTTTGTTGCGGAAACTTCTTTGGATGTTGGTATTGAACAAACAATAAAATGGTACAAACAAAAATTGGGAAAATAATCCGAATTGAATCTTAAAGATAAACATATTTTAGTTACTGTAGGCTGGATTTATTGGCTCAGAAGTAATTTTATAAATTATTAAGAAAAATGTCATGGTTATAGTTCTAAACAACTTCTCTTCTAAAAAATAATAAAAAAGTGTACTTGATTAGACTCTTAAAATTTCTATGAATCAAGTATTGAAAAAATATTTCGATGGACTGCCATAAATCAAATTACTTTTCAAGTACCGTTTAATGCATTTTATTATAAAAACTGACATTAATTTTTTTCGTTTAAGGAAAAACCACCTGAAAATTTTAGTGCAATAAATCCTGCAACTACTGTATACCAGGAAGTAAATATTCTAATTATCACACCTGCAATTAATGCAAAACTAAATTCAATTCCTTGAAGGGCCAAAAGACCTCCCATACTTCCTTCAGTAACTCCAAGTCCTCCTGGTACAAACGATAATGCTCCTATTAAAACAGAAATTGCATTAGCTGATGTTGCTATAAGAAAATTTAGTTCATTCATTTCTAATGCTAATAATACAAAATATACTGCTATACCTTGAATAAACCAAAAAATAAAGGAAAGAATACCTGATTTTAATCCAATTTTTGTTTTTAAAGAATTACGTAATACGTTATATGATTCGAGAAAATTTTCTTGATATTTTGAAAAAAATCTTATTTTACAAATTAATAATAAAACTCTTTCAAAAATACTTCGTGATAAGATTAGTGCAAAAATTAATGCTAGCAAAACTATTCCAATACTAATTAAGTATAATCCACCTTCAAAATACCATATTCCAATTATTGATGCAATTAAAGCCCCCATTAGATCATAAAATTTTTCTATGAAAATAATTGGTAAAGTTTTTGAACGTGGAATTTTGAATTGTTTTTTAAGAAATTCTGATTTAATTGCTTCACCAATTTGACCTGGAGTGATAGATAATGATAAACTCGCTAGATATATTATAAAATTATTTTTAATTGGTACATGAATATTTGAATTTTTTAATAAAATATGCCATCTGTAGAATGTTACTAACCAACTAACACTAACTAGAGATAGAATAACTGGTACAAATATAATTTTAAAATTAGTTATTTTCTCATATACTACATTGAAATCTGAAATAAAAAGGAAAACCGCATAAATTATTATTGCTATAATTATGACTATGAGAAATTTATTAAATTTCATATTATAGTATTACCTATAACATTCTTGTTTATTCTTTACTAGATTTTATTAAAAAACTACTAATTTAAGATGAAATTAAATCTCTTTTTTCAGAAATCTTGATGTTTATATATCGAAAATTTTTTTGTCAATTCATGTCAACTGCCGTAATAATACTTACATTAAATGAAATCAAAGGGATTAAGGTAATTTTACCTAAAATTGATAAATCATGGGCGGAAGAAATGGTTGTTATCGATGGAGGTTCTACTGATGGAACTATTGAAGAAGCAAAAAAAATGGGTTTTAGAGTTATCATGCAACAACATAAAGGTGAAAATGCTGGTGGCCATGGAGCTGCAATTTTTGAAGGAGTAAATGCAACAACATCTGATAATATTATAATTTTTGGTCCAGATGGAAATCATGAACCTGAAGAAATTCCTAGATTAATTAAAAAAATGGGGGATGGAGTTGATCAAGTATTGATATCTAGATTTGGAATAGGTTCAGTAAATCTTGATGCAGTTGGTATTAGAGGAAAATTGATTGATTATTTTGGAAATAAAATGTTTACATTTCTTGTTAATGTTTTTTTTGGTGGTTATTGGACTGACAGTCTAAATGAAAGTAGAATTATTTCACGAAAAGCATTTAATGAATTAAATTATGATGCTATGGGTATGTCATCTACTCAACAAATGAGTATTAGAGGATTAAAAAGAAAACAAAAAATTTGTGAGATTATTGGAAATGAAGGAAAAAGAATTGGGGGAAAAAGAAAAATGAAACCTTTGTCTACTGGTTCAGAATTAAGTTTAGCAATAATTAAAGAATTTATTTTCTGGAATAGGTAATTTTTTTGAACAAATCCACTATCCTTATTTGTTTAATAGTAATTTCTGTAATATCTTTAGGTCTAAAGTTATCTGTTACAAACTTTTCAACTTTTCCAGGTGAAGATGCAACGGGTTACATTTTTGCTGCTATCGGATATACTGAGGGTGATTTTTCACCTAGTTCATCTAAAACATTAGGTTGGTCTCTTTTTTTAAGTCCATTTTTTGAATTAGTTAGTTCAGAAAATTTTCTAGATTACTCTGATACTGCAAGAACAATAA
>Ga0209047_1003376_pt1 | contig 10086 bp, 10 predicted proteins | sample SaaInlV_165m_DNA_3_FD_184681 | JGI IMG/M metagenome (GOLD analysis project Ga0209047, IMG submission 184681) | Marine microbial communities from expanding oxygen minimum zones in the Saanich Inlet - Saanich Inlet SI037_S3LV_120m_DNA (SPAdes)... | ecosystem: Environmental > Aquatic > Marine >...
CATAGTCTCGGTTCACTTTCCTACCTTTAGTTTCTTGATTTTTTGCATCTGGATAATAGATGATGAAAACTTGTAAGTGGATTTTTTTATTTGGAAATTTTTAGAAAGATTTTATATATTGTGTTGTGTAGAAAATGTAACTCCCCCGGACTGACCTTCGTTTTGCTATCCATCTATCCTATAGAAAATTTCAAGTTTTAAGATTCAAAGCTCTTACGAAGTCTATCGAATACTCTTTCTTTTTGATGATTGTAGATGAATATTATTTCCATAACTATATTTTCCAATGCTTCCTGGTCAGTACCAGTATCATCTATTGCGTATGGATGATCGTCATCTACTCCACAACCAAAATGTTTGGTAACTTCAGTTTTAATGTAATTTTCCAGGTAATCTCGAGCATCTTGCTTTTCTTCTTTGGTAATGTATTTCTGATTCCTCTGTTAAAGCATACAACTTCGTAATTTTTTTTTTAAAGTAAATTTACAATACTAGAGCTGATATTTCCCGTACCGCCTACAACACATATTTTCATAAAAACATCTATACTTTTTCTACTTGTTCCATTTTTTTGGAAAATTGACTTTTAATTGCAGCGTCCACTAATGCTTGAGTATTTAGTGACTCTTCATAACTTGACCTAATATATTTCTTATCATTTGTCTCAATTGTTTTTAGCCAAGCTGTCACCTTGTCATGACCACCCAAATCATTATTATGCGAAAATTTTTCTTTTATTTTTCTTCCATCAATTTTGCCCTTTATAATTTGTTCTGTTGCATTAGCTTGAAGTTGTAAATTTGGACCAATGAGTTCAAAATCCCAACGCCTTTCGCCGTGACCGCAATGATTAATGTGCGAACCATATACTCCGTTGTCTAATTCATAAATGAGTTGTAGAGCATTTTCTGCATCAATATCTTTCCGAAAATTTACCATGTTTTTTACTCCCATAGATGAGGCTCTTAGAGCTTTTGGATCATCTAATACAAATCTAACACAATCCAAGAGATGGATAGCTTGTTCAGCGTAGGGGCCTCCACTATGTTTTTTTTGCAAATACCATTCAGGTACTTGCATCAAAGGATAATAATTATTTGCAAGCATTGTTTTAACTAAATGAATTTCTTTACCTTTAATTAATTTTTTTAATTTTTCATAACCAGGGTCATATCTAGACTGAAAACCTACGGAGGTGATTACCCCTGATTCTTTAATATACTTTAAACATTCTCTACCAACATTCAGATCAAATGCTGGTGGTTTTTCTATAAGTAAATTTATTTTTTTTTTACAAGCTAATTTAATTGGTTCACTTCTAACTGTAGGTATCGTTGAAATAATTAATCCATCCATTGGCACATTGAAAAATTCTTCTAAATTATTTGTTGAGAAACTTGTGTTTGTTAATTTGGCAAGTTTTTGAGCTGACTCAATTTTAATATCATGAATAGCAACAATTTTAGCTCCTGAACTAATTACCTGACCTGATAAATTTGATGCTTGGTTCCCAGCACCTATTATTCCAATATTTAAGGGTCTAGAAAGTTTAAACGAACTACCAGAAGGGTAAAGTTTAAACGAACTAGATGATTTTTTACCTGTTAATTGCTGTTTTAAATTTTTTAAAACTCTCTTTAATTTCATAATTTAAATTTAAGTTATTTCTTTGATTTGTTGAAATCTAAACTTTTCATCACAACAGCAGAAATAATAACCCTTTGCGATTAGCAAAAATCTCTAAGTAAGCTTCTTTCCCTTTTTCAATAGCTGTAGTTTTACTGCGAGTGCGAAGGCTTTTGTGTGACTTTTTGTGTAACTTTATTATCCTTATAAATCAATGATTTATAATAGAAAAACTACTCCCATTCAATCGTTCCGGGTGGTTTCGAACTAATGTCGTAGACTACTCGATTGACTCCTTTGACTTCGTTGATGATTCGGTTTGAGAATTGTGCAAGTAGTTCGTATGGGAGATGGGCCCAGTCAGCAGTCATTCCGTCAGTACTAGTAACCGCGCGGATGGCAACAACATTTTCGTAGGTGCGCGCATCTCCCATCACTCCTACTGTTTTGACTGGGAGCAAAACTGCAAATGATTGCCATAGCTTATTGTACAAATCCGCTGTTTTGATTTCTTCAAGGATGATTTGATCCGCTTCTCGTAGAATTTTTAAACGGTCCTTGGTTACATTGCCTAGAATGCGGATCGCCAATCCAGGGCCGGGAAATGGTTGGCGTTGGATCATCGTATCGGGCAAACCAATTTCGCGACCAAGTTTTCTCGCTTCATCCTTAAATAGTTCGCGAATTGGTTCAACAAGCTTTAGGTGCATTTTTTCAGGCAAGCCTCCTACATTATGATGTGATTTTATCACGGCTGATGGTCCACCTTTAAATGATATAGATTCGATGACATCCGGATACAATGTTCCTTGTGCCAAGTACTCGAAATTCCCAAGCCGCTTTGCTTCTTCTTCAAAGACCTCTATAAAGGTGTTACCGATTATCTTACGTTTTTTTTCAGGGTCACTTACTCCCTCAAGCTTTCCTAGAAAACGATCCGCGGCATCAACGACATCGAGGTTGATGTGAAAATTGTCACGAAATTCATGCTCTACCTTTTGACGTTCGTTCGTTCTGAGCAAACCATTGTCTACAAAGATACATGTAAGGCGGTCGCCTATAGCTTTGTGTATCAACATAGCCACAACAGATGAATCAACGCCGCCACTTAATCCACATAACACATGTCCCTCACCTACTTGTGTTTTTATATTTTGGATTGAATATTTAGCAAGGGAATCGATTTTCCAGTTTTTTACACATTTGCAAATCTCAAACATAAAATTATCAAGCAGTGTTGTTCCACAGTTTGTATGAACCACTTCGGGGTGAAACTGGAGGCCATATATTTTCTTTATTGGGTCTTCTATTGCCGCGATGGGAGAGTTGTCCGTAAAGGCAGTACATTTAAATCCAGTTGGTAGTTCCTCGATGAGGTCGCCGTGGCTCATCCATACCGTGGGATTGTTCATTACTCCATTCAATAGATGCGAATTTTCTTGAATCTTAAGTTGAGCACGTCCGTATTCTCGGTCCTCTGCGGGTGATACTCTCCCACTGAGCATATGAGTTATCAGTTGCATCCCATAGCATATTCCTAATATGGGTATGCCTAATTCGAATAATTTTTTATCACAAAGAACCGCATCTTTTTCAAGGACGCTAGCGGGTCCACCGGAAAGAATGATGCCTTTTGGGTTCAGAGTTTTAATTTCGGAGAGTGGTTTGGTGCAAGGGTGAATTTCGCAAAAGACTTGTGCTTCGCGAACTCTTCTAGCAATGTTCTGGGTGTATTGAGACCCAAAGTCAAGGATAAGAATTTGTTGTTTGTGAAGCGCGTCGGCAGAAAATTTATCAAGATTTTGTGGCATTAAATTGAATTTTTATTAATCGTTGCGGACTCTATTTATTCAACGTTGTAGTTAGGAGCTTCTTTGGTAACCACCACGTCGTGGACATGGCTTTCTCGTAGGCCGGCGGCGGTAATTTTAATAAAGTTTGAATTTTTTCTCAACTCCTCTATGTCTTTTGCTCCACAATAACCCATCCCCGCTCGGACTCCTCCTAGCATTTGGTGTACCGTGAAGGCAACTCCTCCTCGATAAGGAATGCGTGCTTCGACTCCTTCAGGAACTAGTTTGCTGTCTGAAAGTTCAAGTTCCTGAAAGTAGCGGTCACTAGACCCCTGGCTCATAGCCGCTATAGAGCCCATTCCTCGATATTCTTTATAGCTTCTCCCTTGGTAGAAAATTTTTTCACCTGGACTTTCTTCAGTGCCAGCAAAGAGAGAGCCAATCATGACAGTGTGTGCTCCGGCGGCAATAGCTTTGGTGATATCGCCAGACAGTTTGATGCCGCCGTCCGAAATGATAGGGATATTTTTCTTTGATGCCACTTTTACACATTCTGCAATAGCGGTAATTTGAGGAACTCCGACACCTGTTACGACCCTTGTAGTGCAAATTGAACCTGGTCCCACACCAACTTTGACTGCGTCTACACCTGCTTTGATTAGGTCGCGCGTGCCCTCGGCGGTTGCAACATTTCCGCCAATGATCTGAATTTCTGGAAATGTTTTCTTGATCTCGCGGATGGTTTTTAAGACCTTTTCAGAATGTCCGTGAGCACTATCTATCACTAAAATGTCAAGCCCGACTCGCATCAAATTTTCAATATTTTCCATTCGATTTTGTGCCACACCGAGTGCGGCACCAACCATAAGGCGCCCTTTGGAATCTTTAGTTGCGTTTGGAAACTGAGCATATTTTTCAACATCTTTGAGTGTTATAAGGCCTCTGAGGTTCCCTTTTTTATCCACGATGGGCAGTTTCTCTATACGATTATCGTTGAGAAGCTTCTTTGCTTTTTTGAGAGAACTTCCTTCCGGTAGAGTGACTAGTTTTGATTTTGTCATCACATCCCGGATGGGGGTCGAGTGTTTTTGGGCGGTACGCAGATCTCTGTTGGTAAGGATACCGACCAGTTTATTTTTTTTTGTTATAGGAATGCCAGTGATATGATATTTTTCCATCAGACGGAGCGCTGTCGACAATGTTTGGTCTGGGTCCATTGTGATGGGATCCGGGATCATTGCGCTTACCGAGCGTTTAACTTGGTCGACCATTTTACGTTGTCGCTCTGGAGGCAGGTTTCGATGGATGATGCCGATCCCTCCTTCCTGAGCCAAAGCAATTGCCAATGCTGCCTCGGTAACGGTGTCCATTGGCGCGCTGACAAGTGGGCAATTGATGGATATTTTTTGAGTGAGTTGTGTCTTTAGGTTTACTTCTGTCGGCAAAACCTTTGAGTGGCCAGGAAGTAGAAGAACATCGTCGAAAGTCAGGTAAGTTTTAATTGTATCCGGATTTAACATTTATAAAATACAAACCTATGATGATTGAGAAGAAAGGCGCTATCAACCTGAAACGATTCCAAGTAGATGATAAAGCTTTCATACTATCATGACTGTTTCCAAAGTTTCACGAAAATTCTTGCAAAAAAGCCACCTGATTTTTGTAGTTTAGTCCTCCCGAGAAGTTTTTAACGGTATTTCAAGGGATCTTCCATTCCTACTTCTTTAAACCCTTTCAGGCGGAGTAAACAACTATCGCAGATTCCGCAGGGTAGTCCTGTTTCAGAAGGGTCATAGCAGCTATGGGTGAGTCCAAAATTAACACCCATACTTAGCCCTTTTTTAATGATCTCTGCTTTGGTCATTTGTATGAGTGGGGTATGAATTCTGACTTTCCTTGACCCTTCTACACTGGCTTTGGTGGCTAGATTAGCAAGTATTTCGAATGCAGTGATGAACTCGGGACGACAATCTGGATAGCCACTGTAGTCGACCGTGTTTACGCCAATAAAAATATTCTCGCACTTTTTCACTTCGGCGTATGCCAAAGCATAGGATAGAAATATAGTGTTTCTAGCAGGCACATAGGTAACCGGGATGGCTGAAGACATCTCTTTTTCCTCACGGTGGGTAGGGACCTCAATGGAGTCGGTAAGGGCAGAGTTACCGAATTGCCGAAGATCTATGCTTGCAATACGATGTTCTTTAACGCCAAAGTCCTCGGCAATTATTTTAGCCTTGTCTATTTCAACCTTGTGTCGTTGGCCATAATTAAAACTAATGGCAAATAGGTCATATCCAGCACTTTTTGCTATTGCCAGGGTGGTAGTAGAATCAAGTCCACCACTAAATAAAACAATGGCTTTCGGGGTCATTGGAAGAAGTATTATCAGATTGACTTTAACTAATGGTATTATATACTAAATAGTTTACAGAATATCATAAAGCTTTTCTGGCAAAAGAGTTTCTGGAGTTTTGAATGTTTGAAAACCTTTCAGATAGATTAGGAGCGATCTACAAGAAGTTAAAGGGTCGTGGTGTCCTCAAAGAAATTGATGTCGATGAGGCCCTTCGCGAAATCAGAATTGCAATGATTGAAGCGGATGTAAGCTTGTCGGCTATAAAGCCTTTTCTTGAGGGCGTTAGGGAAAAGGGAGTTGGGCAGGAAGTTCTAAAGAGTCTTACTCCGGGTCACCAGATGGTCAAGATTGTCAGTGAGGAGTTGGTATCTTTACTGGGGGGTGAGTTTAAAGAATTAGGACTTGCGCCCAGTCTGCCAACAGTTATTTTGATGGCGGGTCTTCAAGGGGCAGGTAAGACTACGACCGCAGGTAAGTTGGCAAAGAGGTTTAAGGATAAGGGTAAAAGTTGCCTACTTGTTCCAGCAGATGTGTGTCGCCCGGCAGCAATTGAGCAGTTGAACCAAATTGGTCAAGACCTTGGTGTTGAAGTTTATCAAGCAGAAGGTGAAATAAATCCAGTCAAAATTTGCCAGAACGCTGTTGAAGCTGCCTCGAAGAAAATGATTCATGTGGTTATTCTCGACACGGCTGGGCGACTTCAGGTTGATGAAGAGTTGATGGCAGAGCTTAAAGCCATTAAGGAAAATGTTCAACCGCACCAGTCATTATTTGTTGTTGATGCGATGATGGGTCAACAGGCGGCAGAGGTGGCACGCACCTTCAATGAGACAATTGGTATTGATGGTGTGATTCTCACAAAAATGGATGGTGACGCTCGTGGTGGTGCGGCGCTTTCTATTAATAGTGTGACGGGAGGTAAGCCAGTTTGTTTCGTTGGGACAGGTGAAAAGCTTGATGCGTTGGAACCTTTTCATGCCGAAAGGGTAGTTTCGCGCTTGCTTGGCATGGGAGATGTCATGTCCCTTATCGAAAAAGCCGAAACTGCATACGACCTTGAAGAGCAAGCGAAGCTTGAAAAGAAAATCAAGAAAAACGCTTTTACTTTGGAAGACTTTAAAGATCAGCTTAAGCAGATACAAAAGATGGGATCTATTCAGCAGTTGATCGGAATGATTCCTGGTGCAAATAAACTAAAAGGATTAAATGTAGATGAAAGGGCTTTTGTTAAGATTGAGGCAATCATTAATTCGATGACTCTGTCTGAACGGAACAAGCACAATATCGTTAACTCTAGTCGAAAGCGTCGGATTGCTTCGGGTAGTGGAACTACTGTCAACGATGTAAATAAATTGCTTAAGCAGTTTGTGCAGATGCAAAAGATGATGAAAAAAATGTCTTCAGGAAAGGGACGCGGGGGATTTGACCTTGGTTCAATGATGGGTGGGCGTGGGATGAGTCCATTTGGATAGTATATAAATATAGAAAAAGGAAGGCAGTACTTTAAAAACCTGTAAATTCAAGTTTAAGGAGGAAATACTTTGGCTGTTGTATTAAGAATGACTAGACGCGGGGTGAAGAAAAAACCATTTTATCGAATTGTGGCAGCGGATTCCCGCAGCCCTAGAGATGGCAAGTTTCTGGAAATGCTAGGAACTTATGATCCACTAAAATCTGAAAATAATCTCAAAATTGATTCAGAAAAGGTAACTTCCTGGATTAAGAAGGGTGCTAAGCCAAGTGAAACCGTGGCTTCGCTTTTAAAGAAGAGTGCTGAATAGAATTCTTTTAAAGCCCCCTCCATCATAGTGAGAACGTGAAGTAGGAAACTTTGAGTTTTGCATTTCTCGGTTCCAGTTGAGGACGTAATGTAGCGAAATAGGCATAATATTGCGTGATAACGGGCAAGGGGGTCAAAATGAAAGAGCTTATTTTAGTAATGGCTAGGGCTTTGGTTGACAAGCCTGACGAAGTCGAAATTAAGGAGATCGAGGGTGAAGTTACGACAATTCTTGAGCTTAGGGTTGCCAAAGAGGATTTAGGTAAGGTAATAGGCAAACAGGGGAAAACGGCTCACGCTATGCGGTCGATTCTCAACGCTATGGCCACTAAGCTTAAGAAAAGAGCAGTTTTGGAAATCGTTGAATAGGAAAAATGGATTGGATTTCTATTGGTAAGGTTACAAAGACTCATGGTCTGAGGGGAGAGTTGAAGTTTTATCCTTCAATGGATGAAACATGGGTTGTCGGGATAAAGCAAGCTCGATTGAGCTTTGAAGACCCACTTGAAGACTTCGCTGATTACAATATTCAGTCCATTCGTGGTAAGGATCGCCCCTTTATTATAAAGTTTCAAGGAGTGGACGGTATAGAAATTGCGAGCAACCTTGCCGGGCAGGCTCTTTATATTTCTCGAGACAAGTTCCCAGATTTACCAGAGAATGAGTATTATTGGTTTCAGGTTGAAGGTCTGAAAGTATATGACGAAGTTGGTCACTATCATGGTGATATCGAGGAAATTATTCGTACCGGAAGTAACGATGTGTATGTTGTTCGTGACGGGAAAAGGGAGTTATTGCTTCCAATGATCGATTCGGTGGTCAAAAAAATAGACCTTGAAGCAAGAAAATTAATTTTTCATCCTTTGGAGGGCTTGCTTGAAGACACGTCAGTTTGATATTATCACGATCTTCCCAGAGATGTTCGAGTCTCCTTTTGGCGAGAGTATTCTTAAGCGTGCGCAAGATCAGGAGTTATTAAACATAAGTCTCCACGATTTGCGTAAGTATACTTTGGATAAACACCGAAAGACGGACGATTATCCTTTTGGTGGGGGTGTGGGGTTGATAATGAATGTCGACCCGATAGTTAGAGCGATTGAAGCAGTTAAGGAAAGTAAGCCTGGAGCACGCTCGATTTTACTTTCTCCAGGAGGAAAGTCATTCAACCAAAAAATGGCATGGGAACTATCTCGAGAGGAGAGTTTAATTTTTGTTTGTGGGCGCTACGAGGGTGTTGATGAGCGAGTATTAAATTTTGTTGATGATGCTATTTCCATTGGCGATTACGTGATGGCAGGTGGAGAAATTCCTACAATGGTTTTGATTGAGTCTATCTCAAGGCTTATTCCGAATGTGGTAGGAGACGAGTCCTCTCTTGTTGAGGAATCCTTTGAATACAACAGGTTGGAATACCCGCAGTATACCAAGCCACGAGAGTTTCGAGGGTTAAAGGTTCCAGATGTTTTGCTTTCAGGTCACCATAAAAAAATTCAGGACTGGCAACTCAAAGAGGCACTAAAAAAAACAGCGGAGATAAGACCAGACCTTTTGAGTAAAGAAGTGAAGCAAGCTGATTAAATTGAAGCGGAAACCAAGAAAAAGGCACAAAAACTTTAAAGTTTAATTTGGCGGATATAATAGAGAGTGACATTCACCTGGCTCTGATTCATTACCCAGTGTACAACAAAGTTGGTGAAGTTGTTACGTCATCGGTGACCACACTGGATATACATGATATCTCCCGGGTAGCAAAGACTTATGCGGTTAATAGTTTTTGTGTGGTGACTCCGCTAAAAACACAACGACAACTGGTTGAGCGGTTGATTGAGCACTGGATGACGGGTTACGGGGCGGAGTATAATCCCACCCGAAAAGAAGCTCTGCTTGTAACGAAGGTGATGAATAATCTTACAGAAACGGTTCGAGACCTCACGGAGCGGTATGGAAAGAAACCGATTGTAGTAGCTACTGGTGCTAGTAAGTTTTCTGAAAGTGTTAGCTTTCAGTACTTACAGAGTGAAATGAAAAAAGGAGACCCCATTCTTTTGTTGTTTGGAACGGGTTGGGGACTTGAAAAAAATATTATCAAGGAAGCGGACTATGTTCTCGATCCCATTGATGGAGTTGGTGAATATAACCACCTTCCGGTGCGTGCTGCTATAGCGATTATCTTGGATCGCTTGATAGTGAGATAAAATATAGCCAAAATATTATATGATTACGAACAGATAAACGATATAAACAAAGGAGAGGTTAATGAATTTGATTGATAGAATTGAAGGAGGGGAGCTAAAAAAAGAAGCTCCTCAGGTTCGTGTTGGGGATACTGTGAGAGCTCACATACGTATCGTTGAAGGTGAAAAAGAACGTATTCAGGTGTTTGAGGGAGTTGTAATTCGCTTGCATGGAGGTGGACCCCGAGAGACGATGACCTTACGCAAGGTTTCTTTTGGAGTCGGTGTTGAAAGGATTTTACCCCTTCATTCGCCGCGGTTGGAAAAAATAGAAGTTGTCAGGCGCGCCAAAGT
>Ga0209047_1003377_pt1 | contig 10084 bp, 8 predicted proteins | sample SaaInlV_165m_DNA_3_FD_184681 | JGI IMG/M metagenome (GOLD analysis project Ga0209047, IMG submission 184681) | Marine microbial communities from expanding oxygen minimum zones in the Saanich Inlet - Saanich Inlet SI037_S3LV_120m_DNA (SPAdes)... | ecosystem: Environmental > Aquatic > Marine >...
TAATTTAATTAAATTAAAAATTGAACTATTATTTAAATATAAAATTATGTCATATAACATTTATAATGCCGATTTTAAAGGACAAGAAGAAGAATACTAAACACTCTAAAAAATTATATGCTATTAATAATGATAAAAACTTAAAAAAGAATGAAGATTCTGATAGTAGTAGCGATGATAATAGTGTTCGTAGTGACAGTGAAAGTGAAGAAGAACAGATGGATATGCATGAATATAGAAAATTTGTCAGTAAAATATTTCCATCTAAATATATGAGTCGGGCAATTAAAGACGCAGAAGCACTTAATGCCAGAGACGACGACGACGACGAAGAAGAAGAAGAAGAAGAAGAAGAAGAAGAAGAAGAAGAAGTTATGATTAAAAAATCTTCTAAAAAGAAAAATATTAAATCTTCCAAAAAGAAGAGTTCTAAAAAGAAGAAGAAGAAGGTAATTGTTGAATCAGAAGATGAAGATGAAGATGAAGAAGATTATGAAACAGTAAATGATGACGACGATGATGAAGAAGTGGTTGTCAGTTCTAGAGGTAAGAAAGGTTTTAATATTATTTTCACAATTGGTGATCCTCTGTTAGACGAAGACGAGGATAGTGATTATGATGAAGATGAAGATAGTAATTATACTGAAGATGAAAGTGAGGAAGAGGAAGAGGAAGAGGAAGAGGAAGAGGAAGAGGAAGAGGAAGATGAGGAGGATGAAGATGATGAAGATAAACCCAAGAAAAAAAAAGATTCATTTGAATCACTAGAAAAACAACTTGAAACAATCGAAACAATTAGAAATACATTTAATACAATTCTGGAAAAAGATGAAACTAATAAAATTGCTATTGATGGTCTCAATGAGCTTAAATGTAGAGAGAAAAATGCTAGAAAAACCGATGAAAAAAGACTTAAGGGTCAAAAAGTCAAAAATACAACAAAGTTTAAGAATCTAATCAATCGGAAGAATCTTATAAATGATTACAAATTCTTTAAGGATAAACTTAGTATTGATGAGCAGAAAAAAGTTATTCATGAAGTGGAAGAAATCAACAAGGTTAATATTATTCAAAAACCATATCGCCTGTCTCTTCTAGAGTCTGATATTCCAGTTCATCTTAAAACAATTGCTCTAAACAAACTCGCATCACTTCGTCATATGGATCCTGGAAATGGTGAATATTACAAAGTTAAGAATTGGGTAGATACTTTTATGCAAATCCCATTCAATACCTATAAATCACTACCCATTTCGATCGATAATGGAATTGATCAGTGTCATGACTATATGTCAAAATCCAAGGAAATTCTAGATGCTGCTGTCTATGGAATGAATGAATCCAAGCTACAAATTATGCAAATGGTTGGACAATGGATCAGTAATCCTAAGGCAGTTGGTAATGCTATTGCCATCAAGGGTCCAATGGGCACTGGTAAGACAACACTCGTCAAGGAAGGTATTAGTAAGATTTTAAATCGTGACTTTGCATTTATTGCTCTAGGAGGCGCAACTGATAGTAGCTTCCTCGAGGGTCATAGTTATACTTATGAGGGAAGTACATGGGGTAAAATTGTTGATATTCTTGTAAAGAGTAAATCGATGAATCCCGTGATATACTTTGACGAACTAGACAAGATTAGTGATACTCCAAAGGGTGAGGAAATCGTGGGTATTCTTACTCATCTAACAGATACTAGTCAAAATAGTCAATTCCATGACAAGTATTTCTCAGAAATTGATTTTGATCTAAGTAAATGTCTCTTTATCTTTAGTTACAATGATGAATCTAAAGTAAATCCTATTCTACTTGATAGAATGTATAAAATTCAAACTGCGGGATATGAGAAAAAAGATAAAAGAACTATTTCCAAGGATTATTTAATTCCTACTATTATCAAACAGGTAAACTTTAAAGAAACTGATATTATTATTCCAGACGAGACAATTGATTATATTGTTGAGACCTATACAAATGAGGAAAAGGGTGTAAGAAATCTAAAGAGATGTCTAGAGATTATTTATACTAAACTCAATCTCTATAGATTGATGAAACCTGGTGAAACTTTGTTCGAAAAGGAGATGACACTAAAGGTTGAATTTCCATTTACCGTAACAAATGATATTATGAAGTCACTTATTAAACGAGATGATGACGGTAAGCGAGAGTTATATAATACACTATATGTTTAAAGATTAAATTGTAAATAAAATAATGAGTAATAATGATGAAGAAATAAATACTATTAATATTCATTTTTTATTGGAAATGAAAAATTCAGTTCAACAGCAAAACGAATATATTGAATGTATGAGAGAAGAGACCGAACGCTATAATTATAATCATAATCAGTGGGGTAGTATAAATAATATTAATTGTCGTTATAAAATGAATTTTGATGAATTAAATGAAAGGAAAAAAAATAATGATAAATTAATAGCGGAAATTAATACCGAACTAAATAATATATGTAAACATGATATAATACATGATTACATTGAAACTGGTGTGGAAAGTGATATGCAGAAAATTATATTCTGTCGTAAGTGTAATTTAAATATGTAAAATATGTAAAATATGTAAAATATGTAAAATATAATATTATTGTTCTTATTATATTTTAATTTAATTTAATTTAATTTAATATTCGGCAGGAGCCATCGTACGATTTCCACCACGCTCGTTGATGTATCTTACTTGTTCCTCCGAGATACAAGCGCATCCAGAACTGGAAGAATATGTAGTTGGGCAACACTCAGGTTTGAATTCTGTCTCAGAGAACATATACAATTGTCCTTCAGGTAAAGGGACAGGTGATCCCTTGTTTTGAGAGTATTTGGAACTCGCAGAATTATAACCCATATTGGCGGCATATTTATTAGCCTTATTAGTCCAGCTATTGGCTGTATCTTCACCCATTACATAATCTACAGACGCACCCATAACAGCCATACCTTCTTGCATACCAATTCGGCTACATGAACATAATAAATGTCCTCCTAAAATTGCTCCCACAATTAAACAAATGATTATAATCTCTAAACGACAAGGCATTCCTAAAATTTTCAACTCCATATTATATATATATATTTCACATATAAAAATTATATTAAAGCTTTCATTAAAGATATATTTTCTAAATCTAAAAACTTATCAAGACAACTATTATAATCGTAAAATTTTACTCCACTTATAGTAAATGTTTTTGTATCGGTAATTAAATTGTAAACATGTTCCAGTTTAATAGTTTCACCATGAATATCAAGTGTATTAATAATTCCTAAATCCGAATCACATATTTGCAGATTTGGTCCACCTTTTATAAATTGATTGTTTTCTAAATGATATATTTTTGTATCCAAATCAAATCCGTTTATTTTAACTATTCCTACAACTCTTTCTCCAAAACGCAATACATCATTTACACGAACATCTTTAATATTAATACAATGTCCATCCAATAATTCTATTTGAGTATCTTCACTAAACCCACCATCTAAATACTCATGAATATGTTTTAATTCAAATTTTTTTGGCAAATATTTATTACATTTGTTTTTTATTTCATATATTTCACTGTTTTCCATTTCATCATAATCACCAAAAATTGTATTATTAATATTTATAATCTTTTTACTGGTATTGATACAATATACAATTTCGTATTTTTTTGTTGTCTTTACACTATTATGATGGTCTTTTACAGAAATCCATGTGTTATTATATTTTACTTTATGTTTTCCAGTACATAATACATTATGTAGAGTGTATATATCGTCTGAACAGGACATTTCCATAACAGATGTCACTATATTGTTGTCTTGTAAAATCATTCCTACTTCTAAATCTTTCATTTTCATATATTCGTCATTATTCATCTTTAATTGCGTTTCTCCGTCAAAACACCCAGGAATACCAGGCAATGGACTAACCATTTGTTTTAATATCGTTACCTCAATTATATATACCATAATTGCAGGAATTAATATCGTTAAAAATATAAGTAATAATGGAATAGCAAACGGTAGACCGAACCCAAACGGAATTACAAATAAAACGACTATAATTGATGCTAATGCTAATAGTAAGGATACTATTATTTCTACAATAGCTCCTATAGATGCTTTAAGTGTATCATATATTCCGAATAATGTAAATATACTTGCAGTCATTATACCCTGTGTTTTATGCATTGTGTCTTTTATTTTTATTAGGATCATTTGAATTGGAATTAAAAAGTTTAATAATTTTCCCATAACTTCAGTAGATACTGACAATATAGCTTTTCTAACAGTGTTAAATAGCCCTCTAATTGCTTGAACTGATTCGTTTGCCGCTTTTATTACATTATCTATAACTTTCACTAAATAATAAATTGGTGCTAAGAATACACCAATAATATCATCAAGAATCGAGTATATACACTGTGAAAAATTGTTAGAAGTAAATTCAAATGCACTCATTTCTTCTGGATTCGGTGGATTAATTATTCCAGCAAATGGCATTACACTTGGTTTACATCTCTGATTTATCCAATCTGCCTTTATAGGTTGTAAGTTATTTAATACTTGATAATACGATATTGCTAAAAACAATATTAATATTATTATTATGGAAACCCATAAAGAACCACCATATTTCTCTAAAAATCCTGTCTTACTATATAATTCATTTATTATGTTAAACACATTGCCATTCATATATATATATATATCTTAAATGTATAATAAATAAATTTGTTTTGTATTATATTATATTAAATCTTCATTTTTGACATCATTCTAACCATTGATCCTGGTGGTCCAGCCCATGAAGACTCCATCGTCATCACGGTCCCCTGTAATATATACATCATTGTTGCCATTGTACCTACTACCTTTCCTACCATATCCTTCATTTTGATAAGCATAACTTGAAATTGAATCAATATGTTTAAAAACACACCAAAAATACTTTGAACTATAGATGTTATAAAATCACGAATAACGTTAAAGAATCCTCTAATGTCTTGAATTGATTCCATTAATTTACCCATTGTGTTTCCTTGCACATTTGTTAAATATTGAATAGGTTGAAGTAAATAAGACATATAATCACTTTGCATGTTCTGAATACAATATGTAAAATTTGAACCGACATCATGTCCGAACATTCCTGCTAGTGGCATTACTGAAGGGTTACATCGATATTCTGGCCAATTATCCTGTATGTTTTTTATTCCTACTGCTAAAATATTGTAAAGATACATTCCAGCAAATATCAATATTATTGTTATAGTTAAAGTAATGTCGCTTGATCTCATATTAATTTATAATGTTATTTTATTTCTTAGATTTCCTTGTTTTTAGTTTTTTTTAGTTTTTCTAGTTTTTCTAGACTTTTTTAGTTTTTTAGACTTCTTAGTCTTCTTAGTCTTCTTTTTCATTCTTTTAGATTTTTTCATTCTTTTAGACTTTTTCATTTTTCTAGATTTCATATTCTTTCTTCTTTTTCCACCACCAACACAACCCCATGTTTGTCCATTTGGAATTAATCCACCAGCACCACAACTACTACATCCACCACCAGCTTGTGTAGGATTACATTCTGGACCTTGACAAGTAGCACGTAAAGTAGGTTCCATGGCCGACACATCACCAAAACATTTATCACATACAGCATTTGCACCTCCTTGCGAACTTGTTGTATTTGCCGCTACACTCCCAGCATTAGCACCGGCACCTGGACCTGAAAATTGAGGAACTTGCATAGTACCACTTCCACCCTTATATTTTTTTCCACCAGATTTATTCATAGCATTTTGATCTAATGATTTTTGTTGCGCATTTAACATTGCTGATTCTCTAGGCGATGATGCTCCATCTAACAATGGAGGACTTTCTACTGGAGATACTCCATTTGCTCCTGAATTCTGATTTGGGAAAGACATTATAAGATATATTTAGATAAAGTTTAAATATAAAATATTAATTCTTGATATAAGTATAAATGAATGATTTAGAGAGATTGAATTTACAAAAGATGCTTAAGGCAAATGATGCCGAAAACAACACTCATCTTATCCGGGAATTAAAACATAGTACAAAAATTCTTGAAGGAGTTGATGAACTATTAAAAATTAAAAGAGAAAATCCTAGATTAGCTAAATCAAACCCCGAGAAATTTGACGAATTATGTGTAAGTAAATGTCAGTTCTTATTTAATAATTATACGGATCTTTTTAACAAGGTAAAGAAGGACGAAGTTGACCTACAAATATTAATAAGGTTAATAAATGTATTGCACGCAATTGAAGAAGGACATGTTGACCAACACGAAGGATCGTTTGAGGTTGGAAAGCTATTAAAACAAATATATATTGACAGCGCTTTAAGAAAGGCAGGTAAGTTAGATGAAGATGGTAATGAACAAGAATCACCTGTAGAACAAATTACTTGGGCTGAATTTAAGTCTAAACAATAATTGCAATTATAAAGAAAAATTGATAGTTAATATTATTTATTATTAAATATCAACAAATACAAAATGGTATATACATTGGTGATCGTGGAATCTCCTGCTAAATGTAAAAAGATTGAATCTTATTTAGGTTCCAGTTATAAATGTATTGCTAGTTATGGACATATTCAAGAACTATCTGGTATAAAAAGCATAGATATTGATAATAATTTTAAACCTAATTATCAACACATGGCAACAAAAGCACAACAAATTACTAGAATGAAAATCGCAATAAAAGGCGCAAAGGAAGTCTTATTGGCAGCGGATGATGATCGCGAGGGTGAAGCAATTGCTTGGCATATTTGTCAAGTATTTAATTTACCACTAACAACAAAACGAATCATATTTCACGAAATTACAAAAAGCGCTATTGAACGAGCTGTCCAAAATCCAGGAACATTAAATATGGATATGGTTCATGCCCAACAAGCCAGACAAGTATTAGATTTACTTGTTGGTTATAAAATTAGTCCTATTCTATGGCAACATATCTCAAGAAATTCAAAAACTGGATTATCTGCTGGTAGATGTCAAACACCCGCTCTAAGACTGGTGTATGATAATCAACAAGATATTGAAGCATCCCCTGGTAAAAAGGTATATAATACTACTGGCTATTTTACCAAACTGAATCTAGGATTCGCATTGAATCATAATTTCGAAATCATTGGATTCAATACGGCAGTCAATACAATGGAAAACTTTTTAGAGGACTCTGTAGAGTATAATCATTTGTATAGTTGTTCTAAACCGAAACAAACTACTAAAAACCCACCTACTCCATTCACTACAAGTTCGTTACAGCAAAAAGCATCAAGCGAATTGAATATTTCACCAAAAGAGACAATGTCTATATGCCAAAAGCTATATGAAGCTGGTTATATTACTTATATGAGAACAGACAGCTCTACATATTGTCTTGAATTCATCCAAAAAGCAAGTGATTATATTAAAGATAAATTTGGCGACAAGTATTTACACGACGATGTAAATAGATTAAGTGAGAGAAAAGTGGAAAAAACGAAAAAGACGAAGAAAAGCAAAAAAGATGATAAGGAAAATAGTGCTCAAGAAGCGCACGAGGCTATTCGTCCTACTGATGTGAAAATGGAGAAGGTAGATGATTCATATTCTTCAAAAGAGAAGAAGATGTATCATTTGATTTGGGCAACCACTGTTGAGAGTTGTATGAGTCCAGCATTATATCAATCTATTACTGCGAAGATTTCTGCTCCATCTGAAAAGGAATACAAGTATAGTACCGAATTAGCAAATTTTCCAGGATGGAAGATCGTTAGAGGATATGACAAGGAAAATCCCGAATATATATTTCTTCAAACCATTAAAAATAATGTGATTGTCCAGTATAATAAAATTACTGCTAAGGTAAGTGTTAAAGATTTAAAATCGCATTATACAGAAGCGAAGTTGGTCCAGTTACTAGAGGAACGAGGTATTGGAAGACCGTCTACATTTTCAAGTCTTATTGAGAAGATTCAAGAACGAGGATATGTTAAGATTGATAATGTTAAGGGGAAAAAAATAAAATGTATTGATTATGAATTAATTAAGGACGAATTAGAAGAAATTGAAGATGAACGAGAATTTGGTAATGAGAAAAAGAAATTAGTTGTTCAACCATTAGGTATATTAGTGTTGGAATTTATCATCAAACACTTTGACAAGTTATTTGATTACGACTATACAAAGAATATGGAAGCAGATTTAGATACTATTTCAAAGGGTAATAAGGTATGGTATACTCTATGTGGAGAATGTTTAACGGACATTAATGAATGTTCAAAGGATTTAAAAATGGTTGATAAAAAAATGATTAAAATTGACGAACACCACGTGTTTATGATTGGAAAATATGGACCTGTTATTAAAAAGGATGTTGGAGGTGTTACGTCATTTGTGAATTGTAAAAAGGATTTGGATATGACAAAACTAGAAAATGGTGAATATAGTCTAGGTGAATTGGTCGAACAACAAAGTACAAATGCTATTATTGGTAAGTATAATGGATTGGATGTTACATTGAAGAAAGGTAAATTCGGTAATTATATTACATTTGGTGACGAAAAGAAGTCATTAAATGGAATTACAAAGGATATGAGTAAACTTACAATGGAAGATATTATTCCAATTATTGAAAAGAAGGTTACATTGAATGCAAATATGATTCGCGTAATAAATAATGATATTAGCATTAGAAATGGAAAATTCGGGCATTACATATTTTACAAAACTGAAAAAATGACAAAACCCAAGTTTATCAAATTAAAGGCGTTTAAAGGAGATTATAATACATGCCCTGAAGAAGAAATTGAACGATTTGTTAGTAATACAATTTACCATTGATCATTTTAATTTATTTAAAAATATTATAAAATAAATTAATTAATTAAATCATTTTTTGTTTTCTTAAAGAGAAGCATATAATTTTTGGTATTCAGGTACATTATTCTCCTTAATAATCTTTGTTAATTCTTGAATTACATTGTTTTTCTTTTGCCCATCTTTCATTGTGCTTATCTTTGCCATGATGTTCTTAGGATGAAGTGTTTCACAGATTAAATTATTCACCATCATCTTGTCGTGTTTCTTTAAAAGAACATTGTATAGAGTTTCGCCATTGTAATCAACAAAATGAACATTCTTACATAAATCGGTCATGTCCTTGGCTTTGATCATTTCACCCTTGTAAAATACCTTATGATTGTTACTGCAAATAGTTTGTTGAGAAGGAACATTCTTGCTTAAAGCATCCTTTTCGAAACAAACAATGTACTGTTGAATAGGTCTTGTTTGGGTAATCGCAACAATTTCTTTACCACGAATAGTATGTTTATCAGGATTGAGCTTTTCAATCGCAACTGGTCCTTGGTCGGTTGTGACAGGTGTTCCAACAGGGAAACAAATATTAACAATAGTTGATGGGAATGGAATCAATACTCTTACTATTCTATTAGCAGTTCCTACATTTCCAACAGAATCTTCAACGGTATATGTTATTATATATTCTCCAATATATGATGTATCTATAGTAGTAGTAGGATCAATAACAATATCTGACGCTAATATTGTTACATCTACATTATCAACTGCTGTTGCTCCTAGTTCTATATAAGGTGTCATCAAATCTACAATGGTTACATAATTACCATTTAATGTAATAATAGGTGCTTCTATATCAATTATAAATTCTGGAATAGTAAGTTCAGTCGCATTATTATTGGGATCCGTTACTGTTACTGTTTCGCCTGTATAAATTCCGTCACCTAATTGATTAAATGTAATAGTATTGTCACCTATATCAGCTGTATTTTGATCAGTAGTAAAAGCTAATGTGGAAGTAATTGTTCCTGCTTGATTAGAACTAAAAGTAAAACTAGGGGTTGTCACCGAAGAATGTGCTGTAATGGCAGTTACTACAGTTAATATAGGAGAACTTGTATCCACTAAAAAGGATGAACTAGTAACTTGTGGAGCAGCATTTCCAGCAGCATCTGATACATTAGCTGTCATGGTGTATGAAGTACCATCTGCTAAGAGTTGTAAGCCAGCAGCTGAAATTGTA
>Ga0209047_1003382_pt1 | contig 10079 bp, 5 predicted proteins | sample SaaInlV_165m_DNA_3_FD_184681 | JGI IMG/M metagenome (GOLD analysis project Ga0209047, IMG submission 184681) | Marine microbial communities from expanding oxygen minimum zones in the Saanich Inlet - Saanich Inlet SI037_S3LV_120m_DNA (SPAdes)... | ecosystem: Environmental > Aquatic > Marine >...
GGTTGGGTGTTTGGTTTGGTTTCAGCCCTGGGACTCCCTCCGCTGCTTGAGGCGAGTCTGCCTTGACCTAGCTTTGTCCTGTGCTGGTCGCTGCTGTCCGGCCTGTTTGGTTGTTGTTGTTTTGGTGAGTCCCGTTGTTGGCCCGTCGTGTCTCGGGCAGCAGTCTGAGACCCTTCTACTCCAGGTGAACCGTTGTTTGCCGGTTCCTGCTGGTCCTCCCCGTGGTACCGGGGTGGCCCCCGGTGTCCGGGGGGTGTGCGGGTGATCGTGCGAGGGTTAGTCGCCGCCGGTTTTGGTGGGCCGGTGTGGGTACTGTAACACAGTTGTTGCGGGTGTGTGCTACATTGTGTTGGTGGTTGATACAGGGTCGTTGTTTGACGAGTTCGCAGCGGTTTTGTTGGGTGATTGGCCTTTTGATTCGGCTGGCCGGGTTGTGTCGGATGAGGCGTCGGATGAGGGGTTGGGGTTGTGCGATGGGGATGGTGCCGGCGGGGCGGCTGGTTGATGGTTTGGGTGGTGCCTGGGGTTGCGGCCGTTTTGGTTGTGGTGGTGTTGTGGGCGTTGCGGCGTGATTTGCGTGAAGCGTTCCGAGGGTTTTTTAGGTGACTTCGGGGAGGGCGATTGATGCGCCGACGTGGGTCAAGTTCATGGAGCTGCGTGATGGCGGCATGTCGATGTATGGCGCTGCGAAACAGTTGGGTGTTTCGTACAGGGCGGCGTCGGCGTTTGAGAAGGGGGAAGGTTCCGCTGTCGGGCGGAAGGCGAAAGTCGCGTACGAACAGTCTCGTACCCCTCCCGTAGTCCCGTTTGATCAGTTGTCGCCGGAGGCTGTCCGCGCCTGGGGTGACATCGAATATTTTGCTCGCCGCTATTTCGGTTTGGTGTTGATGCCGTGGCAGGTGGAGGCGACGGGTCGTCTAGTCGAGTTGCAGGATTCGCCGCAGGAAGAATATGTGGTGGTAAACGCTCCCCCGGGGTCTGGTAAGTCCACGTTTTTTACCCGTGTTTTGCCGGCGTGGGCGACGGTGCGGGATCGCACGTCGAGGGGGATGATTGGTTCTCACACGCATCGTTTGGCTGAGTGGTATACGAGGCGTTTGAAGTCAGAGTTTGAACGGTCGGTGCCAGTCAAGGCTGAGGCGAAAGATTTGAAGATGGGTCTCGCGTTTGACGCTGAGGCGACACTCATGGATGATTTTGGCCGGTTCAAACCGGATATCAAAGAGGTGTGGCGCAACGACCAGTTCACGGTTGCCCAGGAAGACGATGTGCCGGTGTCTGAGAAGGAGCCGACGTGGACGTGTTTCGGTGTGGACTCCGGGTTTTTGGGTGGCCGTTTCGATTTGATCATCTGGGACGACTTGTATGACCCTCGGAAGATGCGTACCGCTGAGGCCCGCGACGATTTGAAGCGTTGGTGGGATGAGGTTGCTGAGACAAGGTTGGAGCCTGGCGGGTTGCTGCTGCTTCAAGGTCAGCGCATGGCGGGCGACGACATTTACCGGTATGCGTTGGATAAGCAGGCCGTCTTGGATGAAGACGACGACTACGAAGACGAGTTGCCGGAAGAACTAAAGCTCGGTGGGAAGCGGTACCACCACATCGTGTACCAGGCCCATTATGAGGAGAAGTGCGAGAAGGAACACAAGGCGTCGTCGCCTCCGTGGCCGGATGGGTGTTTGTTGTATCCGCGGCGTTTGAACTGGCGCAAGTTGACTCATGTGAAACATCAGACACCGGACCGGTACGCGATTTTGTATCAGCAGGAAGACGCTGACCCGGCTGCGGTGTTGGTTGATCCGTTGTGGATCAGTGGGGGTCGCGGCTCTGACGGGGTGGAGTATCCGGGGTGTTGGGACGCTGACCGGGATTTGTGGGAGTTGCCGGACAATCTTCCTGGCGACGTGATGATTGTTGCGACTGCTGATCCTTCGCCGTCGAAGTATTGGGCGTTGCAGGTGTGGGCGTATGTGCCTGAGTCGAGGTTCCGGTATTTGTTGGAGTCGTACCGTCAGAAGATGGATGCGCCCACGTTTTTGGATTGGAACCATGAGTCGGGTGCGTTCACTGGGATAGCTGAGGAGTGGTGGCAGCGTTCTGTCGCTATGGGGCGTCCGATTACTCATTGGATTGTTGAAGCGAATGCTGCTCAAAAGTTTATTTTGCAGTACGACCATTTCAGGCGTTGGTCTGCTTTGAGGGAAGTAAACTTGGTTCCGCATTACACGCATTCGAGAAACAAATCTGATCCTGATTACGGTGTGCAGATGCTCGCCCCGTTGTACCGGCATGGTTTGGTGCGTCTTCCGGGCCGTCAGCGGACAGAGGCCCGCCCTCATGCACTACTGTTGATAAATGAGGTGACTAAATGGGCACCAGACGGTTCCGGCGCGGCCACGGATGACTGCGTTATGGCTCAATGGTTCTTTGAACACAACATTCCGAACATTGTTTTGCCTTCGGGAAACGTGACGCCATTGTGGAGACCGTCATGGATGAGAGAGGCGCAAAGGGTTGAAACCGGCTGACGAGATTGTCGGCTTGCTGCGTGAACGTGAATCAAACGCCGCGGGTTCTTTGGCCCGTATGCGACGTGTCCGCGCTGCCTATGACGGCGACGTTGTTGTTGCGTTACCTGAACTGGATTCCCATGAACAGGTAGCTGTAGCGAACCTGTTGGCGCAAGGGTTGGATCAGACGGCGATGCGTATTGCGTCGGTGATGCCTGATGTGGTGATGCCGCCAACGAATGACGACACGAAGCAGGCTGAACGGCGCGCCCGGACGCGTCGCAGCGCCGTGTTGGGGTGGTGGCAATACAACCGCATGGACATCAAACTTGCGAAACGTGCCCGACATCTACTCGGGTACGCGTCGTCAACGGTTTCGCTCAGATTCAACCCACAGACGGGGGTGCCGGAATGGACCGTCCGTGACCCGTTGACCTCTTTTCCGGCCCCCCTGTTTGGACCGGATGACCTGGAACCGTATGACACGATTTTCACGTTTGAACGAACCTTCGACTGGTTGCGTGCCAACTACCCGGAGGGCGCTGAGAAGATCCGGTCGAAAGAGTCGAAGGGTTCCGACGTTCACCAGTTGGTCGAATACTGCGACGCGGAAGAAACAGTCCTCATAAGTGTCGGCCGTGACCCGAACATGTCGCAAAGCTGGCAGGCAACAACGGACTACTCCCCTGCTTTGGCGGAACTGGAACGCACCCCGAACCGGGCCGGTGTGTGCCCTGTCGTTGTCGCCGGCCGCGTCAACTTGGATAAACCGCAAGGCCAGTTCGATCAGATGCTCGGCATGTACCAGTTGCAAGCCAAGTTGATGGCGCTCGAGGTTTTGGCTGTGCAGAAAGGCGTGTTCCCTGATTCATGGCTTGTAGCCAGGCCCGGGGAGACGCCGCAGATAATCAACACCGCCAACGGGTTGACCGGTGAGATTGGTTTGTTGAAAGGCGGCGAGCTGCGTGACACGACGGTGAACCCCGGGTTTATGACAAACCCGACCATTGACCGTCTGGAACGTGCCCAGCGGTTGACTGCCGGCATCCCATCCGAGTTTGGTGGCGAATCTGGTTCAAACATTCGCACCGGACGGCGTGGCGAAGCGGTCTTGTCAGCTGTCGTGGATTTCCCGGTGCAGGAAGCGCAGCGCATGATTGCTGCGTCGATGGAGATTGAAAACAAGCGTGCCATAGCGTTCGCGAAGGCGTATGCGGGCAACAAGTCGAAGTCGTTTTATGTGTCGTGGAAAGGCGCTAAAGGCGTCGTCGATTACACCCCGAACAAGGATTTCGACACTGACGACAACCGGGTCTTGTTTACTCACCCGGGTGCCGACATGAACGATTTGGTGATCGGTGCCGGGCAGCGCATCGGTATGGGAACCATGTCGAAGAAGTCGTTTATGCAAATCGATCCGTTGGTTGAGGATGCTGAAACTGAACATGATGCGGTGATCGCTGAGGCTCTGGAACAGTCGTTGCTGGTTAGTTTGCAGTCGCAGGCTTCCCAGGGTGGTATCCCGCCGGGTGATTTGGCTCGCATTGTTGAACTGGTGCGTACAGATCGTGCCGAACTTGCTGATGCGGTTGTCAAGGTGCAGGTCGAAGCTCAAGAACGTCAAGCATTGCAGGTCCCTGAGGGGTCACCTGAGTTGCAACCCGGGTTGGCTCAGCCGGGCGCCGGCGCGGAAGCGCAGCCCGCCCCTGGTCCGGCTGGGCCTCCTGGGTTGCGTGACCTGTTGGCACAGGTTGGCTGATGCCGCGGCACGGTAAAGGTTCAAGGCAGAAGGTTGCGGCCGCTAAAGGTCAGACGTATGGGGATCGTGTCGCTCAGGAGGAGGCGCAGCGGGTTGTTCCGTTGCCTTCGATGCCTGTGATGCGTCCCGGGCAGTCGGGTCCGTTGACTCGCCCTACGGAGCGGGTTAGGGAACCGGTTACGGCTGGTGCTCCTATTGGTCCCGGCCCGGGTCCTGGTTCCGGTTTGCCTGCACCGCAGGGCCGGCGCGGTCCACTGGTTTCGCAGCGCCTGTTGGCGGCGTTGCCGTTGTTGGAAGAAATGGCTGCCGTGCCGGGTGCATCGCGTGAAGTGGTGCGTCTCGTCAACCGGTTGCGGGTGGATTCAGCTCGCAGCCCTCAGATCCAACCTATCTAAACAATGGGCTTTCTGTCTCGGCTGCAAGGGGCTGTCGATAAAGGCGTTGACCTTGTCACGGGTGCCGGTGAACGTGTAGTCAACATTGTTGAAGCCTCGACTGCTGCGGGCGGCGACCTGGCGGGCCTCGCCAGCGACCTGATTACCGCCCCGTTCACAGACGATGAGTACGACGGCGTAATCGACACTTTGAAGGGTGCCGCCGGGGAACGCCTTTTGGGATCAGAGGAGTACGGCCCCGGGTATGTGCCGCATCTGTTTGGTGCCGAAGGTGCGTTCGGGTTGATGATCGGAGCGATTCCTGAACCGGTGCGTGAAGGCGCGAACGCCACCTTCGAGGAGTGGGAACGCTGGTACCGCCAAACGGTTCGCCTCCCAACAACGGCCGTCACGGCACTCGGCTTGACTACGTCACAGGAGTATTCGACGCGGGCTGGATCGCAGCCAGAGCTGCTGTTGCGAGGCGACATTTGGAAGCGCGCCTGGGAGATGGCCGGGCAGGAAGGCGCAACGCTTGGCCGCGCCATATCTTTCGGCTTGTTCGACGTGGACGTGTTGGATGAAGCCGAAGTGGCCCGCCACGAAGGCACCGCCTGGCACAACTATGTGTCGGGCACCATCGACACTGTCGCGTTGTTCACCCTTGATCCGTTGGTTGTCGGCGGCAAGGTCGTCAAAGGGGCGCGAGGCGCAGGGATGCTCGGCAGGCTCGCTTCCAGGGCGGGTGCGCCGGGAACACGATCCACTATCCGTGTCGCTCAAAGGCATCGCAGCGGCGGCGCTGTTGATCGCCTCGTTGTGCGACCGTATGTGCGGGCACGGTTCGGCAAGAACGCTGACGACATCCGAATCGGGGTTGCCGGCGAGGCGCTGTCAGGCCAGGTGTCGATGTCTCCACGCGAGTTGCTGTTAGGCGGGGGCCGTAGACGCGTAGCGAACGAGTTGTCAGTTCAGGTGTCGCGGAGGGAACGGTACTTCGCTCGCAACGGCCGTTTCGACCGGTTGTTGCGCGGCGTGGATGGCCTGCTGGCTGATTCCGCCGACGAACTAGGTGTCGCAGTTAGCCATTCGCGGGCTTCGGGCCGAGGCGGCGCTCAAACCGTTGCCAGGTATTCCGATGAGGTGTACGAGCTGGCCGCTGCCCGGGTAAGGCAACGGTTCTTCCATGACAACCCTCACGGTGTAGCGATTTCAAACATGCTGGTTCGCGCTTATGGCGGTGGCGGCGAGTTCGGTCGCCCCGGGGCGCAAGCCGCTGAGGATGTGATGAGGTTCTTCCTTGGCGACAACTCTGCGATCATGCGAATCGCAGACCAGTCCGACGAGGCAGCGAACTATTTGAAAGGCATCTACATAACCGAAGGCACCGTCAGGTCGGGCATCATCCCCGGGCAGGTCGGGGCGTTCGCTAATCAGCATCGCATCCTCCAGGCGCTAATGCCGCCCGATCCGGCGTCAATCACCGACGAAGTTGGACGCCTCGCAGGTCGCTTCGACGTGCTGGATGATCTTGTCGCCCCCGGGATAAGGAACACGGGCCGAGACATCATTCGCCAGTCTGGTTGGTACACGAACGGGACAACCGGTAAGCCGTTCCGGTGGGTGTTCGATAAGCGCGCCCATCCGCATGTCATGTTTGCCGATACGACCTCGGATCTCATGGTGGAACGCATGTTGCGTCAAGCCAAAGCCGATCCAGTCCAGATCCGCGAAGTTGTGTCTAAGTGGAACTCGTTGGACGAGGCGGGGCGACGCGGTTACTGGTCAGAACTCATTGAAGAAACCATTGATGGTGTGATCACCCGGCATTATCCGAAACTGGATGCCAAGGATCGGGCGCGGCTTGTCAGTGGATTGGCTGAGGATTATGGGGTGAGTGCCCGTCACGCGGCAGAAGACCTTACCAAACACCGTGTGGGCCAAGTCGGTTTGGTTGAACGTCTCGAAGATGGTTCAACCGGGGTGAAGCAGACGACTCTGGGTTTGGCGGATGTGGCTGCGACGCCGGAGCGCCTTTCCGACATTGGGTTTGTTCCAGACTTCACTCGGCTCAACAGGGTCGCCCGTCGGTCCACTTGGGTTGAATCTGTTGGCCCCGTCGGGGCTGTCCCTGGATATGTCGGGGATCGGATTGATAACGCCCTCACGGTTTTCTCGAACATATGGAAGCCGACGGTGTTGCTGAACCCGAAGTGGCCGATGCGGGTTGTCGGTGAGGAACAGTTGCGGATGGCGGCTGTCATTGGTGGGCCGGATGCTTTGTTCAACTTGTTGACGAGTGGTCGCCGCGACATGCAAGAAGCGGTGCTTCGCGGCTTGTTGAGCGAGGCCGACATTTTGGCCCTCGACAAAGGTGGCGATGTTCGGGTTGCTTTGCAGAGAATCCTTGGGCCGAAGACGACCCGGATTGCTCCAGGGCGAGCGGTCCGCTCCGGCGTGTTGGGATTTATTGTTGCTGGAGGCCCGGGTGCTGTAGCAGCAGCAGCGATGTCTGCTGCCCGAAACCGTGACATTGTCACCCGGTTGGCGAAGACGATTACTGCTCGTCGGGCGGCGCTTGACTTGTTGGCGAGGGGCGACGACGCCGGTGCCCGTGCAGTCATGGAGGCTGCCGGTTTTGAGAACTTGCAAATCCTGGGCATGGATGTGCGCCAAGCCTACGGAAATCCGGCCCAACCGTTGCTGGAATGGGAGAACGCTGCCGGCTCTAACCGTGGAATAACTTACATGCTCGCCCATCAGGGCAGCAAGTTCAAGCAGCGGGAAGTCAAGATTCTCGGCAACTGGAACGATGTGATTGCCCCGCCGAAAGGTGTTCTACGCAACAGCGACGAAGCGGTGGAGGCATACCGGAAATGGTATGAGCGAGTACTCAACGACCAGTTTGGCCGTTCCAAGTTTTCGCGCATGTTTTTTGATGACGCACTAAACGATACGGACATCGTTCACTGGTTGCAGTCCTCTGATGGCGATGAGACCTTGCGCGTCATGGGCATGTTGGATGCCGAAGCCGACGAGCTTGAATCGTGGGTTGACGCTGTCCGTGAGTTCACGGAACGGCTGTTGCCCAACATGGACGAGTTGGCTGATCTGCGTGCCTCTCATGCTTCCGGTACCCGAATCGAGCTGTGGCAGGTAGTAGACGCATTTGGTGACGGCGTGTTTCGCACCGTCAACGGTAAGCCGAAGAAGCTTCATTGGAACGACTTTCTTGGCGAAGTCCACAAGCAGGAGGAACTGTTCTACTCCGGCGAGAGGTTCCCTTGGTTCAAGCAGGTTCTCAATCGCGGCATGGAGCGTCTAGGCGGCTTGCCTACCACACACTTGTCTCGCCATCCCCTGTTCCGCACCGTCTATGGCGACGAGATGCGGAAGATGATCTTCGATTTGCAGGCCGGCGCAGGTGGCACCTACACGATGACCCCGGCGGCTTTGGAGGCAGCCGAGAACGCTGCCCGGATCAAAGCCTTGCACGCTGTAAAGAGCGTCATGTATGAGTTGGCGGAGCAAAGCAACTTTGCTGAATCAACAAGGCATTTCTTCCCATTCTTCAACGCTTGGCAAGAGGTCTTGACTCGATGGGTCGGTTTGACAGCCAGCAACCCGGCGTTCGTCGCCAAGATGGGGGTCACCTACCGCGAGTCGGCTGGTCTGCCCGAATACATAGACGACAAGGGCAACACTTGGGTCACGTTCCCGATTCCGCCGTGGGCGAAGGGCCTTGTTGAACACAGCCCGCTGTGGGGCAGCGCTTTGGATCACGTTGACGCAATCAACTTCAACCGCGACAGCACCAACATGATCACCAATGGCCTCCCCGGGTTTATGCCGACCATCGTGTTCACGGCAGGCGAGGTCGCCAAACAGGAACCGAAGGTTGAAGAACTGTTGTCGTTCATGTTCCCGTTCGGGTTGACGCCGACGGCATCCGGTGGTTTGGCGTCGGTCGGAACGGTTGAACAGTTCCTTCGGTCTGCTTCCCCGGCGTGGGCGCGTTCGTTGCAGTCGTCGCTGAAACTGTTGGTGCATGAAAAGAACGCCGATCTGGTCGATGTGTGGGCTGACGACCGGTCGGCGTCTGCGGCGATGCGTTACATCGGGACGGCGTGGTTGGCGAAGATGGAGAACGGTGAACTGCCGAAACTCGACTTTGACGACCCGCTCGTCGTCCAGCAGTTTGAACGGGACATAGCCCACGCCGCCAGGTCGTACATGATGTTGACGGCATTTACGAAACTGGTCTCGCCGGCGTCGATCAAGTTCACGTCGCCATACCAGGACGTGATTGATACTTCACGCCGCTTCTACAACGAGAACCCAGAAACGGCCGACGAGCGAACCATCGAATACTTGATGGAGCAAAACATTGAGGAGAGTTTCTGGGTGTTGACTGCCCGGGCTACTCGTTCCAACGAAGGTTTGCCGCCGACGATGGACGCTATTGAAACCCGCGACGAGTACGAAGACTTGTACGTCCGGTACCCGGAGTTGGGCGGTTTGATCCTCGGGTTCGATGGCGGCGGGTCGGTTCGTATGCGAGCCGAGTTTTTGTCCGCCGCATACGAGAATCAGCGGGCCAGTGAAACCTTCGCTGGGTCGGGCGAGAAGCAGCGGGAACAGTTCTCATTCAACGAATGGCTTGCCAATCCGCAGGTTCGTAAAGGTTGGGCTGAGTACCGGGTTATCAGCGACGAGTTCTACAACCAGTTGGATGAACTTGGTCTACCCAACGACCGGGTTGCTGAGGCCGGCCCATTGCGGAACCTGAAAATGGCAAAGGTTGAGGCCCTAGGGGAGAACAACCCGCTGTGGCTAGCGGATTTTGAAACCCGTGACAGCGATTGGTCGAAACGCATCGAAGGGATGCGAACAATCGCAGAAGATCCCCGGTTTGCCCAGCGGGCCGACATTCAAGCTCTTGGGGTTTACCTCGACATGCGTGACGAGATGACGATGATCTTGGCGGAACAGTCCAGAGCGGGCAACGCACACGCGTTGGATGCAACCGACAATCAGCCGTTGCGGAACCTGTGGGAAGCGCGGGTCGGGGAAATGTTGGTCACCAACCCGACGTTTCGAGACATACATGAACGGTGGTTGGAGTTCGACATGCTCGGTTCGGACACCTGGCCGAAGAATCAACAGGACATGATCCGGTAGGAGTCGCAGATGGCAGTTACACCAGGAACCCTCACCCAAGCACAAATCGACTTTCTAGTTTCTGTGTACGGGCAAAACATCATTGACGGCATCATGCAGTCGGCTACGGACACCCAAGTCGTGACTCTTTACATGGATGCTGTTGATACTCATGGCGAACCGGAGCCGGACTGGACGAACAAGGAATGGTACATCTACGCCAACACCAACTACCAGGCGGGCACCACCATCGGGGCATCCGGGCGAACCGTGGGC
>Ga0209047_1003383_pt1 | contig 10078 bp, 6 predicted proteins | sample SaaInlV_165m_DNA_3_FD_184681 | JGI IMG/M metagenome (GOLD analysis project Ga0209047, IMG submission 184681) | Marine microbial communities from expanding oxygen minimum zones in the Saanich Inlet - Saanich Inlet SI037_S3LV_120m_DNA (SPAdes)... | ecosystem: Environmental > Aquatic > Marine >...
CGATATTGAATCCTCTGGTTGCGACCTTTATTGGGTCTAAAGCAGTTTCTCCAATTTGGTCAATTAAGTCACCATCGAAATTGTGATCTGGTGCGACGATTGTAATGTAAACTTTATCAGTCCATGTGTAAACTTTTTGGTCAAGTTCTACAGTTGCTCCGAAGTTAGAAGTAAAGATTGTCAAGTTGACATCTTCTTCTTCTTCGCCAACATAGTCAGATCCTGATGGACCCCAATCAGTATATTCTAATACTGACTCCTCTCCTCTTTCAAGGCGGTCACCTGCTAAAACTTCTGGGATTTCGATAACAATCTGGAAGATTCCAGTAGAGTCACCTGTTTCTCTGAAGTTAAGTGGTTCTGGGTCGAAGGTACTTCCTTCACCGTCAGCATCACCCATGGTGATGGTGGCAGCGTCAGAGTCCCATTCAATTAAGTCCAAATCATAAGTCTCAGCAGCATCATTGTCCAAATCGAAGTCTGGTTCAATGAGTGTTAAGATCATATCGGATCCGATAATGTATACGGATTTGTCAGATTGTAATACACCGTTTCTTAGATCAAAGGTAGCAGAGTCAGTAACAGTATTGAGATCACCGGAAGCATCAGCTGGATCACTGTATTCTACTTGGAGAATATCTCCTTGTAAGATACAATAAGCACCTGTTGTTGCGTTAATATCAAATCTGTCATTTTGTCTAGTTGTAGTAGCACCGTTTAAGGCTGTCCAAGTGTCTGTGACAGTTGGACATTTACTACTAGCTGGACCGTCTGTGTACCTAATTGTGATATCAGATTCGAATATTCCTGCATCTGGAGCAATTTCTACCATTGGGCCATAATCTATGACATCGGTAAGAGTTGCACCATCAGTGTCGATTGTACCATCTTGTGCGGCTGGACCACCAATGTAGCCAAGTACGACGGCTGTAGAACCTCTAATTACAGAGAGTTTTACAGGGCCAACTGCGGCTGCAGCGGTATCTTGCCCGATGGTATCTTCACCACTTGCGGATACATCGAAATCTGGATCATTAACTCTAACGTGGATATTCAAGTCACCACCAGTAATGAATTCACCAGTTTGGAGACCTTCAGTGGAGCGTGTTGTTCCAGCTGTATTCATTCCACTTGCGTGGATTGGGAATATTGATCTACCTGATGGTGTTTCATTAGCAGTGTCTGCAGTAAAGTCTGATTCAACACCAAATGGTACTGGATAGACAGTTCTGTCAAGACTAATTGATCCTGTATTTGCACGAACTCCTGCGGAGTCGCCAACTTCAATGACTTCACCAGAGGCATCTCTAAAGTCAACATAGTTGACTTCAATATCGAGACCAGTAGAGGTTTCAGCGGTTGCTGTATCACTTCTACACCATTGGTTTGGAATTTGGAAATCTCCATTGAATACACCAGATGCAGCACTAGTTTCAACTAGAGTAAATCCAGTTGCACCAAGTCCAGAATCTGTTGCAGCTGCACCAGTTAAGGTACAGGTTCCAGAAGGAGATGTCCATCTTACGTCATCAAATGTAATATCAAGTAGTCTGCCTAGCTCATCACCATTACTCAATGTGATAGAGAAACCGCCAGTTGTGGCGTTTCCTGTACCAACTGAGTCTTGGTTTTCATCAGAGACAGCAGTTACTACTGTATAGATATCAATAAGATCTACGTCTACGTTAAGGTCTAAGTCTTCAAGTGTAATTACGACAGTGTCAGCAGTTTTATAGTTATTTGAATCGAATGATACAACACCAGAATGACTTGGTGCTTCTTCCTGATCAGCAATTTGTGTTGAGACACCATCTGAACCTAAGTCAAGATAATTGACTCTAGGTGCATCTTCATCAGTTAAATCTTCAATTACGATGAAAGTTGGATCATCTGCAATTGTAGACAAAGAGGTATAGGTAGCTGCATTTAGTATGTTGATCTGGTTAATCATCTTGTATTCCAAAGTTCCAGCAAAGGTGCTGGTGTTATCGCCTGTCTCTTCTAATTCGAGTCTAACAATTTGGTTTGCAACTCTTTCTGAAGCTTCAAAGCCATTATTGGTAAATCCGAATGAAAAGAAGTCGACTACGATTGGGTCTACAGCGTCTGAAGCTTTTACAACGTTTGTGGTATCACCAACATGTTGAATCAAGACACCAACATTGTTGGCATCTGGAGCTAATGTTGTACTGAATAATGCAGCATTAACTGCTGTAGCATTCAATGAATTCAAACTTTGTGCTTTCACACCTTCTGCGACTAAGACTGAACCTACTCCAGCAAATGCGATATCATTACTAATAATGATATCAGTTGTGGAGTTGAGTATGTACACATTAAATGTACCAGAATTGTTGAAGCTTCTAACATCCATGTTAAGTAGGTTTAATCCTCTTAGACCGGATGTAGTTGCATCACTGGTATCACCAATAGTTTTTCTTAATTCGCCCATTGTAGTTTGGAAGTCGATAATTATAGAATTACTTATACCATCACCACTGCTAGTTGCTTGAAGTCTTCCAATATTACTGAAAGATGTTACGTTCAAGTGTGCACCAGCGGCAGTTCCTTTAACAGGAGATGGAGAAAGTGTATCATAGTAGATAGCGAGAGTAGCGTTTGTACCTTCACCGATTGTGAATGGATCACCAGTTACTAATGATGGAATCAATGTAACAGCTGGATTATTCAAATCGAGGTCTTCGTCTGCTCTGCTGTTTTTATTAACATCACCGTCAGTTAAGATAACTGGAATCTCTTCACCAGAGTTCCATTCATCATCAACTGCTTGGATGTCAATTGTTCCGAAGTCAAATCCTACGAGAACTGTTGCTGGTTTTTCATTATAATCAATAGTTGCAGATGTGCCCCTTAGAGCAGTACTTGTAACTAAGACTACAGATACATCGGACTCATCATAAGTACCGAAGACACCAGTATTTGGTCCTTGTTCAGTAATTGTAATTGGTTGTTGGTTAACGCCTAAACCTGCGCCTGCATCGTTAGTGGCAGTACATGTTTGTGCACTTTGTGCAGTAGAACATGTAATTACAGTATCATCATTGTCTTGCAATGTTAATACTGCGGTTCCACTAGATTGTGTATCTGGATTTATTCGAAGTACACCGTTATTTTCAATCATCATAGATGAGAAATTACCTTGTACGTCAATAATTCCATGTAATACACTTGCACCTTTGGTTGAGCCGTTTTCATCGAACACCTGATAATTTGTACTCAAGGAAGATGGATTTGGCTCACCACTATTAGAAGTGGTTGCATTTGTTCCAAATGTCCAAGAATCTTCATCAGTTGGATCGATGTTTAACCATAAGTCTGTGACAGTAACGTGAACTTGTGAATCACGAGGATACACAGCTCTATCTAAACTTGCACTGGCAAATTGATCAACAGTGTCAAAAGTTAGTGTTGTTGATTGAACACCACCACCTTTGTTGTACTGTATGACAACGTTACCAGTTGGGTTTAGAGCATAGAGTTGAATGAAAGGCCATACCTCTGTTCCATTAACACCAATCTGACCATCAGAGTCAGTTGTTGTTAATGTGGTATTGACAGCTTTTGCTTCTCTTACTACGTTATTGACTACACCGGCAGCTAAGCCAGTACCACCACTGTTAGTGATAGCACAAGCAGTTGTTAAGGCTACACCAGTTGTTGTACCGTTTTGACCAGCTAGGGCATTAACACTTGCCAATGGCAAGGCAATTCCTACTGTATCACCAACGTCTACACCAACTGCTGCATTAGTACCTGCTCCGGTTGCACATAGTGTACCGAAATCAAGACTTTGACCTGAAACATTGTTTGCTGCGACAGCATCTGCAATAGATGCTTGTTGTCTATCGGCAAAGTAACCATACCAGTTACCATCTACGGCTTGAACCATTCTCAGGATCTTTCCGTTGACTGTAACGTCTGGTTCACCTTTTGCCTCATCTGTGTCGTCGATATCACTGTCAATTACAACTACTTCAATGACCTGAGGTCCTGACATGTAGTTATCAAACTGTGAGTTTTCTGCGGAAACAAATAGGTTAGCGTTGGCTGCAAATGCTGGTTCCATTCCTGGAATTGCAAATGACATACCACCGGCTAACATAATTGTCATTAATGTAAGACTAGTTATTTTACGTCCTATTTCGTTATTCATGTTATTGATTATTTTCTTAAAAATTAGTATAAAAGCCTAATGGACGAATTGTCCACAAATTGGACGGATCTTGAGATTATTTTATTATATTTGTAAATTTTGTCAAATTTCTATAATATGTATCATAAAAATTACATATATTTATTTCATTTATCAATTGATCCAAGTATTTTTCAGTATTTTAATAGTAATCATGTAATAATTACAGACTAGTCTAAACCTTGATCTCTTTACCTAAGAGTATTTTGTATAGAGATATTGCATCAGATTCATCATTTGAGCCAACAATTACAGCAGAACCTCTTTTCATAAAATTGACAGACAGATCATTTGTTCTCATAGATAATCCCAAGTCACCTAAATTTTCAACAAGGAATCCTTTTTCTTTTGCAATCGCAGTAACATTTGAAACATTAAGATCAAAAGTTTCAGTTGGAGTAATAGAATAAGTTCTCTTACCTCTATTTCTTCCACATAATTCTTCTAAAATTAATTCTTGTTTTTCTTCAACTTTTAATTTCCCAGTTCCACAAATAGGGCATTCTTCAGCTCTGAATGTTCTAGTACTATTAAAATCTAAATTTTCTAAATCAATATGTAATATTCTTTCAGAAAGATTAGGGGTTTTTCCAAGTAATATTTTTACAGTTTCTGCAACTTCAATGGCACCAACAATAGAAAGTATTGGTGGATGAACACCTTCAATACTACATGTAGGCATTGTATCTTCATCTAATTCAGGAAACATACAAAAATAACATGCAGATTTTTTTGGTAAAATAGTAAATGCTTGACCAGATGTACCAACTGCAGCTCCAGTTACAAATGGAATTCCAAATTCTACACAAGCTTTGTTTAATGCATATCTTGCATTAACTGAATCAAGTGCATCAATCACAACATCACACCCTTCAATTACTTCTAATGCAGTATAATCATTTACAGAAACAGCTAAAGATTCAATTTTACAATCAGGATTTAATTTCTGTAATTTTTTTGCAGCTACTTCAACTTTAACTTGACCAACATCAGTTTCATCAAACATCATTTGTCGATGTAAATTAGATAATTCAATTACATCTCTATCAACAATACGTAAAGTTCCAACTCCCATTGTAGCTAATCTAGAGATAATTGGATGTCCTAAACCACCAATTCCAACAACACAAACTTTGGCATTTTTTAATTTTAGTTGCCCACCATATCCTATTTCTTCCAACATAACTTGTCTTGAAAATTTATCAAGTTCTTTTGGAGATAATTCCTCAGAACCGCCAGCAACTGCAGGTAATATGTAAACTTCATCGCCATCATTTAGAGGGGTTTCCATACCATTTGCAAATTTTGCGTTTTTTCCGTTTATGTAAATATTAATCAATGATCGTGGAGTTCCATCACCTTCCAACACTCGACGTTTAAAATCATCACCCATGATATCTGAAATTTTTGCAAATGCATCAATTAGAGAATCAGATGAGATCTCGATTTTCTTTTCCCCACCACTTTGATTTAGTACAGATGGGATTGTAAATGTAATATTTGCCACTAGTTTACTACCGCCGAAATTTCTTTAATGTCTGCCTTCATCACCGTTGGTTTTCGTAAAACTTCCATGATTGATTCAGTTGCCTTTAGACCGTTACCAGTGACATAACATACTACTTTGTCATTTGTATCAATTTTTCCTTGCTCAACCATTTTTTGAAGAACAGAGATAGAAACACCACCTGCTGGTTCTGTAAATATTCCTTCAGTTTGTGCAAGAAGTAAAATAGCATCTAAAATTTCCTTGTTGTTACATTCTTCTGCAAATCCATTATACTGTTGTAAACGCTTTAAAACATATCTTCCGTCTCCTGGATCACCAATTGCCAAACTTTTTGCGACCGTGTCAGGATTTTCAACTGGAATAACTTCTTTACTATTTTTCTTAAATGCATCAACAATAGGTGCACAACCATGTGGTTGTGCTGCAATCATATGCATGTTAGAAACATCATCTAACAATGAAACAGTTTGTAATTCTTCAAATCCTTTACAAATTGCATTAAGCATTGCTCCACTACCTACAGGTATTATTAGTTGATCAGGTACTTGCCAATCAAGTTGTTCTGCTACTTCATATGAAAATGTTTTAGAACCTTCAACATAATGAGAACGCATGTTAATATTTACTATACCAATGCCTTTACTATCACCTATTTGGGCTGCAATTCTATTTGCATCATCATATGTTCCATCAACTGCAATGTAATTAGCACCATACGATAATGCTTGTGTAATCTTTGCCATCTCAATATTACTTGGTGCAAATACATGACATGGTAATCCAGCTTTAGCTGCATGTGCTGCAGTAGCTGATGCTAAATTACCAGTGGATGCACAACCAACAGATGTTAAACCAAATTCTGTTGCTTTAGATATTGCAACACCAGCTGGTCTATCTTTAAATGAGAATGTGGGATTTACAGAATCATTTTTTATGTAAAGATTGTTTAATCCTAATTTTTTTCCTAAATTATCAGCTTTGATAAGAGGAGTCATTCCAGCACCGATACTTACAATATTGGATTTATCTTCTATAGGTAATAATTCAAAATATCTCCAATAGGTATGCTCACGATTTACAAATGTGTCTTTTGTAATAGAAGGGAAATCATATTTTACATCAAGAGGTCCAAAACAATCTTCACATACGTATTTGAAAGCAGTGTCATACTCTTTTTTACATTCTCTGCATTGTAGTGAAGTTCTAGTCAAGATCAGTATATCCTTGAATAATATAGATAAAAAATCCTAATATCAAGTTAAGTAATACTTAATTTCAAGGATTAAAAAATATAGTGAATAATAGTAATCATACGGGGAGAAATAGGAAACACATAATTTTAGAATGTAATAAAAAATCAAATTTTTTAGAATTATAATTAGGAGGAAGGTTTTTAGATATTTTGATAGGAGCAGTCCTATGAACATTATACCCATAATTGGAGTAATTATAATCATCATAGCAACCATAGGTGTTATTTTTACATTTAATCAAGGATCAAATGTTGCAGAAGTTGAAGATACATTTGATAAAGAAATACAGCCAATTGAAATTCCAGAAATCCAAGAAAAATTAGATAAAATTGAAAAAATTGCTAATGAAACAAAATATACACCATTAGAAAGAGAATGGGTTACATCAGGTCCATTTCAAATTGATCGAAGTGAATATGCCGTAGGTGAGAAAATTTTCATCAGAATTGGAGGATTAGAATTAGATATGATTGGACAAATTGCTGTAATGAGACCGTTAAATGCAACTCATCATAAATTATATCTTACAATACCATTTGATGGCTCCGATAAATCAGCATTCAATTATTATCTAGAACCGCAAATTAATTCAAAACGTGCAATTTGTTCTGTAGATGATCTTACAGGGGAATGGTTTTTAGTTTTTAGAGGTACAAACAGTCCAAATATGAGTTTCAAAATTAATGAAAGAGTAGTTCCAGGAACAGACGTTACAACAGTTTGTTAAATCTATTTTTCTAAATTATTATGGAAACAAACTTTCTCACCTGTATGACATGCTGGACCTGATGGTTCAACAAGATAAATAACTGCATCAGAATCACAGTCCACTAAAATTTCTTTTACTTTTTGAGTATTACCTGATTCTTCACCTTTCATCCAAAGTTTATTTCTAGAACGACTCCAAAACCAGGAATTTCCAGTTTTCTTTGTTAATTCAAGTGATTCTTTATTAGAATATGCTAGAGTAAGAATGTCTTTTGTATTTACGTCCTGAACTATAATTGGAATTAAACCTCCACTTTTTTCAAAATCAATATCATCAATAGATTTCTGCATGAACAGAATTCAAGAAGTATCTATTATAATCTTACAGGTATTTTTTTTTCTTTAAGAAATTTCTTTACTCCAGTTACACCATGCGTGTCATAGTGAAAAATGGATGCTGCAAGTGCTGCATCAACATTTGATTTTTGAAAAATATCAACCATATCTTCAGGTTTACCACATCCACCAGATGCAATTACCGGAATAGATAATAATTTAACAATTTTACTAGTCAATAAAACATCATATCCATCCTTTGTACCATCTTTATCAATACTAGTAAGAAGAATCTCACCAGCTCCAAGATTTTCAGCTTTTTTTGCCCATTTAATAACATCAAGTCCTGTTCCTTCCTTTCCACCATAAATGAAAACCTCAAACCAAAATTCCTTGTCATTTTCTGAAAAAATAGTTACATCATCTTTAATTTTATAATTTCTTTTAGCATCAATTGCAACTACAATACATTGTCTACCAAATAATTCCATTAATTCAGTAAGCACCTTAGGATTTTTTATTGCACCTGTATTGATACCAACTTTATCTGCACCATTAAGTAAAATATTTCTTGCATCATCTAATGATTTTACACCACCTCCAACAGTAAATGGAATATCAATAACAGATGCTACATCTCGAACTAAATCCTTTAGGGTTTTTCTTTGTTCATCAGATGCAGTAATATCTAAAAAAATCAATTCATCTGCACCTTCATTACTGTATTTTGTAGCAAGTTCTACAGGATCACCTGCATCTTGAATAGATTCAAAATTTAATCCCTTTACAACTCTACCATTTTTCACATCAAGGCAAGGGATAATTCTTTTAGTTAGAGTCATGCTATTTTCTTTGTCTCCTCAATAGTTATTTTATTTTCATATAGAGCCTTTCCTAAAATAACTCCAAATGCATTTTTCTTTTTTACATCTTTAACATCATTAACGTTAGAAATTCCTCCACTTGAAATAATATTGGTATTATTCAAATTACAGGCTTGTTCTAAATATTCTAAATCAGGGCCTTCCATTGTCCCATCTTTACTCACATTAGTTAGTAGAAATTCGGTAAAACCCATTTCTAAAAATTCTTTAATTGAATCGACAAGTTTGATTCCTGTTTTGTCTTGCCATCCATGGATTACTATTTCACCATCCATATGATCAACTGAAATAACAATTTTTTCAGAACCTAAAGATGAAAGTAATTTTTTTAACAATTCTTTGTTCTTAAACGCCAAAGTTCCAATTACAATTCTATTTGAAATTTTTATTATATCTAAAATTAAAGATTCATCACGTAGGCCACCTGCTACTTCAACTGGAATTGTAATTTCTTTTAAAATTTTCTTGATCATTTCAAGATTAGAGCCAATTCCCAATGTAGCATCCAAATCCACAATATGTAACATATCAGCACCATTTGCTTCCCATTTTTTTGCAATTTTAATAGGGTCATTACTATACACGGTTTTTTGTTTTGGATCACCCTTGTACAATCTAACCACTTGCCCATTCATCAAATCAATTGCTGGAATTACTTTCATTTCTTACACACATCAAGGAAATTTTTTAATATTATTTTTCCAACTGTACTTGATTTTTCCGGATGAAATTGGGTTCCAAAAAAATTTTCATATTCTACTACAGCTGGGACTTTAATTCCATAATCAGATTCTGCAGTAATAATATCATTAGAAACAGGTTTTACTCTATACGAATGTACAAAATAAACCCAAGAACCATTCTCAACCCCTTCTAAAATTTTTCCTGGTTTTTTAATCTCCAAATCATTCCAACCCATATGAGGTACCTTCATTGAATCAGGCAATACAATTACTTCTCCATCCATTATACCAAGACCTTTCTCTTTTCCTTCTTCACTTTTTTCAAAAAACATTTCCATTCCAAGACAAATTCCAAGAACTGGTGTGTTACCAACATAATCTCTGAATTGAGTTTTAGAAAAATCTACAATACTATGAATTGCAGGATCAAAATTTCCAACACCTGGAAGTAACACCCCAGAATAATCATTAGGTTTATCAAAATTAGAAAT
>Ga0209047_1003390_pt1 | contig 10067 bp, 10 predicted proteins | sample SaaInlV_165m_DNA_3_FD_184681 | JGI IMG/M metagenome (GOLD analysis project Ga0209047, IMG submission 184681) | Marine microbial communities from expanding oxygen minimum zones in the Saanich Inlet - Saanich Inlet SI037_S3LV_120m_DNA (SPAdes)... | ecosystem: Environmental > Aquatic > Marine >...
TGAACCTTGTGGTTTCCTTCTAAGCGATAAACGGTTTAAAAGAGTGGTAATGGATTACATGGATTGGGATAAAATTGATTTATATCAAAGTTCTGAACATTTCTTTGAGGCAAAAAAGAATCATAGAATTGTATTAATGACAACAAAAGCATCTGTATCTTATACAAAATTTAATTTTAGAAAAGATGATACTATATTATTTGGCAGAGAGAGTGCTGGAGTTCCTGAAAACGTTCATAAATCTATAAATAACCGTTTAAAGATACCAATGAATGAAAATGTCAGATCACTTAATATTGCCTCTTCAGTTGCAATTGTTTTAGCGGAAAGCTTAAGACAAACAGAATTGATTTAAATGAATAACGAAATTAAAAAAGATCTAGCGAGCAATTGGTTTAAACTACTTCAAAACGCTATTTGTGATGACATTGTTAAATTAGAAAAAAATAAAATTAAATTCAAATCAACAACGTGGCAAAGAAATAAAACTAAAGATGAAGGTGGTGGTGAGTATAGGATTATAGAAGGTGGAAAAATTTTTGAAAAAATAGGTGTAAATTTTTCAAAAGTTTATGGAAAGTTTCCAAAAAAATTTCAAAAAAATATTCCTGGAGCTAGTAAAGATCCAAGATTTTGGGCTTCTGGAGTTTCAATAGTAATGCATATGCAAAATCCTCATATTCCAGCTATGCATTTTAACACTAGGTATATTTGTACAACTCAAAGTTGGTTTGGTGGAGGGATGGATGTAACACCTTCAATTAAAGACAACAAAGAAAAAAACAAATTTCATCAATCCTTAAAAAAAATGTGTAATCGTCACAATAAAAAATATTATAGAAAATATAAAGAGTGGTGTGATGAATATTTTTACTTACCCCATAGAAATGAAGCAAGAGGAATTGGTGGAATTTTTTTTGATTACAAAAAAAATAACTTTGAAAAAGATTTTAAATTTGTAAGAGATGTGGGGGTTACATTTCAAATGATATTTAATGATATTATTGAAAAAAAAATTACAAAAAAATGGACTTTAAAAGATAAAGAGATGCAGTATATTAAAAGAGGAAGATATGCTGAATTTAATTTATTATATGATAGAGGAACAAAATTTGGCTTGCAAACAGGTGGAAATGTTGAGGGTATATTGATGTCGTTACCACCAATTGCTAAATGGAAATAAAAAAATGGATAAAGAACCAATAACATTAAATGGTTTGAATAAACTAAAAGAAGAATTAGTTTTTTTAAAAGAAAAAAAGAGACCTGAAATTGTAGCTGCGATTGCAGAAGCAAGATCGCATGGAGATCTCAAAGAAAATGCAGAATACCACGCTGCTAAGGAAGAACAGTCTCATAGTGAGGGGCGAATAACAGAAATCAATGACATCATTGCAAGAGCCAATGTTATTGATGTCACAAAATTAAGTAATGATGGAAAAATAATCTTTGGCTCAACTGTATTTTTAGAAAATCTAGATAATAATGAAAAAATTAACTACAAAATTGTTGGAAAAGACGAGGCTGATTTAAAACAAAAACTAATTTTTTTTCAATCACCCATTGGAAAAGGTTTAATTGGAAAAAATAAAAATGATCTAGTGGAGATTTCAACTCCAGCTGGAATTAAAAATTTTGAAATTAAAGACGTCAAATATATTTAGCTTTTGATAATTTTTTGAATTTGTTTTTCTGAAATCTGGAAACTATTTTGAACCCATATTTCTTCTATCAATTTCAACTTTTTACCCAATATTTTTCCTTCAGGAATATTATATTTTGTCATTAGTGTGTTTGCATTGATTGGTAGAGTTGGAATAATTTTATCTTTATAATTTTCTACTAATTTAAGTAATTTTTTTTCAACTTTGATAGATGTAAATAGTTTAAAATTAATTATATCAAGTACAGTTTGTTTGCCATTGAAGTAAAAAATCTTATTTAAATTCTTTTCATTAAAATTTTTTATACTTACATTTTCTTTGTAGAAAAAATCAATTGATTTTAATCTTTTTTGATCTTTTTTAGAGAGATTAAATTTATAAATAAAATAGTCGGTATTATCAGTTCCATCTACAATCATTAACGATAGTAAAAAGATAAAATCGATCTTAGATAAATTATCAAGAGCATAAGAATTTAATTTTTTAAAATTTTCTAAATTTTTTAATTGAGGAAAAATAATTTCTATAAGTTCTAAGCTAATTTCGTCCTTAAATATTTTTAAGAATGCATTTGATTTTGTTAACTTTTTAAATTCGTCTAACAATCTTTCTGAAGATAATTTTGAAACACCTCCAATATTTTTTTTAATTATTTTAATTATTTTAGGATTATGATTTTGGTTTGAATAATTTATGAAAAACCTCACATATCTGAGAATACGTAAGTAATCTTCTTTAATTCTATTTTCTGCGTTTCCAATAAAATTAATATTTCCATTTTCAAGATCTTTTTTGCCATTAAATGGGTCAAACAAATTTCCGTCTTTGTCTGAGTATATTGAATTTATGGAAAAATCTCTTCTAGCAGCATCTTCTTTCCAATCCGTGGAAAATTCTACCTTTGCATGTCTTCCATCTGTAGAAACATCTTTTCTTAAAGATGTAATTTCATATTTATGTTTATCAATTATTGCCGTGATAGTTCCATGATCAATGCCTGTTTCATAAAAATTAATTTCTTTTTTTTTTAATGCATCACAAACTTCACTTGGTTTTAAATTGGTAGCTAAATCAATATCATCAACAATTTGTTTTTTTATAATTTTTCTTACGCAGCCACCAACATATCTAACTTCGCTGCTTTTCGAATAGGTATTAAGTGCTTCAAAAATTCTATTAGCAGGTGTTTGATTTGTTAAATCAGTAAGATTTTGACTTATATAATTAAGATTACGAGATCTAAAAAAAATTTTATCTAAAAAATTGTCCATATTTGGCTGGGGCGCTAGGATTCGAACCTAGGATGCCGGTACCAAAAACCAGTGCCTTACCACTTGGCTACGCCCCAATATTGTTTTCATATAACATAAAAAAATAAAATTTATATAGTTTTCGATGTATTGCACCAATAATTTTTAAATTTTCTTTTAAATTTAACTTTTGCTAATTCACAATCTTGATTATTTTGATAATACGCAACTATTACTGAGCCAGAGCCAGTCATTCTCACAAATAGAGGCTGGTTTAAATTTTCCAAAAAAGATTTTAATTTTTTAAGTTTTGGATATTTTGAAAATGCAACTTTTTCTAGAGCATTTTCTTGTTTTAATAAAAATCTTAAATTTAACATATTTTTGTTTGGGTTGTTCAGCACTGGTTTACTAAATTTTTTTATACCTGAATAAATTTTTTTTGTAGAGCATCCAAAGTTTGGACGTACAAGTAAAATATAAAAATTAGAACTTTTTAAAAATTTTTTAATACCCCTACTGGATGACAAAATAGTACTTTTTTGATCTATACCTAAAATCACATCCGAACCAATTAAATTTGTTATTTGTAAAATTTTTTTTTGGTTAATTTTGACAAATTTTTTTTTAATTAAAAAATTTAAAATAGTTGCCGCATTCATTGACCCACCTCCTAGGCCTGCTTCCTGTGGGATGTTTTTTTGAATTTTTATTTGAAATTTTTTATTTTTTAATAATTTTTTCTCATCTAAAATTTTAAATAATTTATCAATAGTGTTATCCTTTTGAATATTTTTAGAGAAAATTCCACTAAAAGAAATTTTATGTTTATTGCTGTCAATTCTTTTAATTGTAATTAAGTCATGCAATTTTGTAAACTTTACGATGCTTTCAATCTTATGTAGTTTAATTAGTTTGCCCGTAACATGCAGGGCTAAGTTTATTTTAGCAAATGATTTAAGTTCGTAAATTTTCATTTAAGAATTATTGAGGCCTTCTATAATTTTAATATTTATTTTTTTTTTAATATCTTCATCAGTGTCATCTAATCTTAAAACGTAGTTCCAAAAATATCTTGCTTGAATGTTCCTATTCAATTTCCATAAAATATCACCGTAGTGATCATTAACAGTTGGGTCCTCAGGCATTAATTCAACTGCTTTTTTTATATATTTTTCTGCCTCGTTATAATTTTTTATTAAATAATACGCCCACCCTATTGAGTCTGTAATATAAGGATCATTACTTCTTAAAGTGTAAGCTTTCTCCAACATTTCCATTGCTTCATCTATTTGATAATCACGTTCTAACCATGAATATGCCAAATAATTTAAAACATAGGCATCATCTGGATTTATTTTAAGTGAGTATTTTAAATCCTCGTCTGCTTTTTGGTAGTCACCTAATCGTTCATAACTGCCACCTCTCCTATACAATAAATCAGATTTAATCTCCGAATTATCAGTCAAAGATGTAATGATTTCAGTGTAGTACTCAATTGCTTTTTCGTAATTTTTTGAATTTTTGTAAAAGTTTGCAATGTCAAAAACCATTTTCACATTTGGATTCTTAATTTTACTAAACTTTGAACTTATAAAATTTATGCCCTCATTATATCCTTTATTTTTAATAATTATCTGAGCTTCTTTTTTTACTCTAAACCAATAATAAAATTCATATTGCTTATCAAATTTTTTTAGAATTTTTTTAGCCTTGTCATATTCTTCATTAAGATAAAAGTTTTCAGCTACAAGTGTTGAATTTAAAATGAATTTTGGATTTAAGTAATTTGAAAGATTTAGATAAAAATTAGACTTTTCAATATCATCTTGTGATGAATAAAGATTTGATATTAAAAATAAAAATTCACCAATTATGTCATTATGGTTATTACATGAAAAAATTTTACCAAACTCTTTAAAATTTTTATTTTCCACCCAACTTTTACTTTGGGACAACAGAAGTGTAGAATTTATATACTCAAGTTGACCAGCGATTGCCTTTACTTCCTCAATTTGATTATTCTCAATTAAATAATTGATATAAAAAAATATATATCTTGAATAATCCCCATCAGGATTATTTATTAAATTTAAAAAAGATGATCTAGTGTTTTCCTTTTTCAAATAACATCTTTGAAATGCTTGATTTATAATAGAGATATTACCAAAGTTTTTTTTATTAAATAGAATTTTTTTATTTTTAAATGTATGGAGGTATTGTCTTAAAGTTTCAAATATTACTAAATTAAATCTATTTTCATTTTGAAATTTTAAACTTAAATTTAAATATTTTTCTGCTTGATCTAAATTATTTTTTTTTAAGCTATCAGCTATTAAAAGAATGTATGCATCAAAAAAATCTAAATTACTTTTGTTATTACCATTTTTTATTACATTAATAGCTTGAGCAACTTTATTTTCTAGAACCAAAGAATAAGCATATCGTTTTAAATATGCGTCATGTTTATTAAGTAGTACCTTAGAGGAATTAAAGAATTTTAATGCATCAGAATTATCATTATTCTCAAAGGCAATAATTCCTGAAAAATAATTTGATAAATCTCTTGAATTGAAATCATTAAAACTAGCACTTTTAGAATATACAGACGTCTGATAGAATAACCCTAAAACTACTATTAGTTTTATTAGTTTATTAAACATTTGATCATTGTATGACTAAAAAAGTGATAAATCAAAAAGGCAAATTCGACGAGGAATTAATTAATACGATTGAACCTAACTTTGTATTTAAAGATAAGCCAATAAATAGATTTAACATTATCGAAAATAGCAATGACAGTAATCAAACAAATAAAACTGAACTACTAGAGGAATTAAAAAAACAAATAAATTCAATCGAAAATTGTAATTTAAAAGATAATTCTCAAAATCTTGTCCTTGGTGATGGAAATATAAATAGTTCAATTATGTTAATTGGTGAGGCTCCAGGAATTGAAGAAGATAAATCTGGTACAACATTTAAAGGCGAGGTTGGAAACTTATTAAACAAAATGTTGCTTGCAATAGGAATAAAAAGACAAAATATTTATTGCAGTTATACTATAAATTTCAGACCTCCTGAAGATCGTAAACCTACTACACAAGAAATTAAAAGATACTCAGTTTTCTTAAGAAAGCATATTTCTATTATTAATCCAAAAATTATTATTCTTATGGGTAGCTCAGCAATGGAAGCTGTAACAGGTATTAATAGTAAAATATCTTCTGAAAGAGGAAAATGGAAAGAAACAATATTAAAAAATAAGACCTACCCAGTTATGATATCATTTAATCCATCTTATTTAATTAGATTTCCAGAAAATAAAAAATATTCTTGGGAAGATTTAAAAAAGATTAAACAAAAAATTAATGAAATGAAAATTATTATTTAAATTTATATGATTAAATTACATAAAAGATATATTGATTGGTGGAAAGAAAAACTCAATATCTCTAATTATGGCCTTCTATGGATTTCTTTTATAAAAGGAATTTTGGTTGGAATGCTAATTTATCACTTCTTAATTGTTTAAATGAAAATTATAGCTGGTGTCGATGAAGTTGGAAGAGGAAGTTTAATGGGACCAGTTTATGCAGCCGCAGTAATATTAAATAAAGATATTAATAAAAAGTTATTAAAAGACTCTAAAACTATCACTAAAGACAAAAGAGAATTATTATCAAAATATATAAAAAAAAATTCTATTTGGGTAATCGGCAAAGCATCAGTTAGAGAAATAGATAAAATTAATATCTTACAAGCAAGCTTACTTGCAATGAAAAGAGCAATTAAAAAACTTAAAAAAAAACCTACACAAGTTTTAATCGACGGAAATAAAATTCCTGATTTAAAAAATTACAATTTAAAAGCAATAATTAAAGGTGACCAAAAAATTCCTTCTATTTCTGCAGCATCCATTGTTGCTAAGGTTGCTAGAGATAAGTTAATAACTACAATAGCAAGGAAGAATAGGGGTTACGGGTGGGATCAAAATTTTGGGTATGGAACAAAACAACATTTAAAAGCTATTAAAAAACTTGGAGTAAGCAAGCATCATAGAAAAACCTTTTCTCCAATATCTAAATTAAAGACACACAATATCTAGTTGTCTAATATTAAGTCAGCACAAATCAAAAACAAATAATTCAATCTCAGGTTGACCCTAGAATCCATTTGGAGTCTAATTATTTTATATAAATGAATACTGAATTCAAAAATAAAATTGTTAATGGAGATAGTCTTGAGGAGTTAAAAAATATTCCAAGCGAAACTTTTGATCTAATTTTTGCAGATCCTCCATATAATTTACAATTAAAGAATGAATTAATTAGACCAGATAGATCTAAAGTTAGCGCTGTGAATGATAAGTGGGATCAATTTGAAAATTTTAAGAAATATGATGAATTTACATATGCTTGGCTAGTAGAGTGTAAAAGAATTTTAAAAAAGGATGGAGCGCTATGGGTCATAGGAAGCTATCATAATATATTTAGAGTGGGAACGACAATTCAAAATCTAGGATTTTGGATATTAAACGATGTCATTTGGAATAAAAATAATCCAATGCCTAATTTTAGAGGAACACGTTTTACTAATGCTCACGAAACTTTAATTTGGGCATCAAAAAGTGAAAAATCAAAATATACTTTTAACTATCAGTCTCTAAAATGTTTAAACGATGATCTTCAAATGAGATCCAACTGGAATCTGCCGATTTGCAATGGAACTGAAAGATTAAAAAAAAATGGGAAAAAAGTACATTCAACACAAAAACCAGAGGCACTATTACATAGAGTTTTACTTGCTTCATCAAATAAAGATGATTTGATTTTAGATCCATTTTTAGGATCTGGGACTACAGCTACTGTAGCTAAAAAACTAGGTAGAAATTATTACGGTATAGAAAAAGAAAAAAAATATTTTAAAGCTGCCGAACAAAGATTAAAAAGTACCAAACCTATTGAGGATGATTTCTTAGATACTTTGAAAAATAATAGATCTAAACCAAGAATACCTTTTGGTTCATTGGTAGAGCTAGGTATAATTAAACCAGGTACAAATATTTTTGATAACAAAAAAAAAATTACTGCGAGAATAATGGCTGATGGAAGCATTAAGCATAATCAAGCAGAGGGATCTATTCATAAAGTTGCAGCAACTATTTTAGGTGCAGAAAGTTGCAATGGTTGGACTTATTGGCACTGTGATATTAACGGAAGAACCTATCCAATTGATTATTTAAGACAACGATTAATTTCTAAAAATTAATTTTTATAAATTCTACCTAAATAATTTTCTAAGAATCTCTTGTTTTTAGTTAATATCTTTAAACTAATATTTCTTAAAAAAACTATGACTGGGTTAGATAAGTGAAAAGCAAATTGATTTAATTTTGATCTATTATTAATCATTTTAACTTTTAAAATTCTATTATCATAAAAATCATCTTTATTATTTGTAATACAGTCAAACAGTTCGGAACCACATTCAATCGATTGAGAAGCACCTTGTGCAAATGAAGGTGGAAAAGCATAAAATGCATCACCAATTAAGAAAATATTTTTTTCAGGTTTTACAAACCCCTTACTCACAAATATTGGAAAACATTTAATATTTGTAAGATGATCTAAAATAGTTGAGGAAATTTTACTTTGTAAATTATCTTTAATACCTTTAATGAAAGCCTCGTCTTTAAAAAGACTATAATTTTCAAGCTCATTTGCTGTTAATTTATACTTTAAAACTCCAATAAAATTGAATGCTTCGTTATTGTTATTAACCGGATAAATTACACAATGAAAATTATGACCCATAAATAAAGAAATATTTTTTTCATTTAATTCATTAAGTTTATTTCTTGAGATATTGCCTCTAATTGCAATGGAATTATTAAAAGTTGGCTTTATTTCATTATTAGAAATTAATGATTTTCCTTTAGAAAAAACACCATCAGAAATAATTAAAAGATCACAAATTACCTTGTTATTTTCGTTAAAGGTTAAACTTATTTGATTATTATTTTTTTCAATTTTTGAAATATTATGATCATATTTTATTAGATTGTTGTCTAACCCATCTTTTAAAAATTCAATTAATTTAGATCTCTTAAGTGCTGTATACTTACAATTTTCAGAATTAAATTCTGAAATATTAAGATCACATATTTTTTTTTGCTTAAGTTCATAAAAATCGATTTTTTCTGGATTAAATTTGTCTTTATTATCTAAAGTATTAAATCCAATTCTATTAAGAAGTTTGATGCTGTTATTAGATAGTTGTATTCCGTAACCCTCATCCAATTCAATAGAGCAATTTTTTTCATAAATAGTAACTTGGTAATTAGGGTTTTCTTTAAATAAATTTGCAACAAATAAACCTGAAATACCTGCTCCAATTATTGCAATTTTTTTCATTTATAGTTTTCCAGATATGTAACAATTTTTTTTGTAAAAGTTGGCAAAGTGTAGTGTTTTAATTTTTTGGGATCAATCCAATAAGAAAATGGGATAGGCTTAATAATCTTATCGTTTTGAACTTTAATATTCATATTCATATTGGACATTTTAAAATTTAAATTTTGTTCAAAATTTTTAGGTTTAGTCAATTCTTCCATTGGAAAAATATTAAAATTCTTCAAAAAATTAAAATTTTTGTTTTTAACTAATAAATATTTATTATCTTTTTTGTAAACTTTAAGTAAGAAATATTTTTCATTATTTTTTTTTTTAAATTTAGACAGAGTAAAATCTTTTTTTATAAATGATTTACACTTTTTTGTGATGGGGCACTTTTCACAATAAGGGTTAACTGGTTTGCATATTAATGCTCCCAATTCCATTAATGCTTGAGCATAATCGCTAGCTCTTGTGGATGTGCCAAAAATTTTTTTTTGTTTAATTAAATTTTCCTTTTTAATTTCATTTTCACTCTTTAAGTACAGATATCTTTTTAACACTCTTTCAATATTACCGTCTAAGGGAATAATAGGTTTGTTGAATGCGATAGCTAAAATTGCACTTGCTGTATAATCTCCAATTCCAGGAAGTGACTTAAGATCTAAAAGATTATCAGGTAAATTTTTATTAAAATCTTTAATAACACTTTGTGCAGTTTTTTTGAGATTTTTGACTCTTGAATAATACCCAAGACC
>Ga0209047_1003392_pt1 | contig 10057 bp, 9 predicted proteins | sample SaaInlV_165m_DNA_3_FD_184681 | JGI IMG/M metagenome (GOLD analysis project Ga0209047, IMG submission 184681) | Marine microbial communities from expanding oxygen minimum zones in the Saanich Inlet - Saanich Inlet SI037_S3LV_120m_DNA (SPAdes)... | ecosystem: Environmental > Aquatic > Marine >...
TGTGGAGATACTACTTTCATTACAAGTGGAAAACCAATTTTTTTTGCTTGTTTTGCCGCATCTTCAGCAGATGTTGCTAATGCAAATGGTGGAACTTTAACACCATAAGATTTGAGAATAGATTTTGATGATTCTTCAGTGATAACCTTATGATCGGTTTGAATTGTTTCTTCAAAAAATTTTTGTACAAAATTCATAACTTAACATTCAAAAAAGAACATATCACTCATTAAAAGATTTAAACATTTTTCCTCAAAAGTTTAGCAGGAGAACCAATAATTACAGAATTTTTTGGAAAATTAGATCTAACTAAACTTGATGTTCCAATAATACAATCATCACCTATATCACAATTTACATCAATTACACTATTTGGAGCCACGTAACATCTTTTTCCAATTTTTGCCTTACCACAAATTATGTTTCCAGCTGTTATACATGAAGATTCTCCAATAATTGTATTGTGACCAATGTTAACAAGAGTATCTATTTTTACATGATCCTCTATGATTGTCTGATCAACGGTAGATTTTTCAATTGTACAATTAGGACCAACCCAGACATTATTTCCAATTTTAACTGAACCTAAATGTGGAAAATGAGATAAACTTTCATCATTAAATATGAAACCAAAACCTTCACTTCCAATTACTGTGTTTGACATAATAACTGAATTTGAACCAATTTCAGTTTTACCAAAGATAGATGTATTGTTAAAAATTTTTACATTATTACCAATTTTTACATTTTTTCCAATACTACAATATGGACCAATATAGACATTATTTCCAATAATAGATTTTTTATCAATAATTACTGTTTTATGAATACCTGACTTGAATTCTTCTTTCGCAAAAAATTTCATTATTACCCTTGAAAAATCAAGTCTTGGATTTTTTGATGAAATAGTTGGAATGTTAATTTTTTTCCTAAATTCATCAGTAGTAATAAGAACAATATTTTTGTAATTCTCTAATTTTTTAAGATCATATTTTACAGTATCTTTTAATTTGAATTTTGGATTACTTTGTTCAGAATAAAATAAGATCGAATTATTTTTAATATTATTAAGAGAACTTGCAGAAGTAATAACAAAATTTTCTCCAATATAGTCACTTTTCAAAAAAGATGTTATTTCTTTGACTGTGATTTTATTCTTTTTTAATTCATACATTACTTGCTTCAAATTGTGTTAAATTTAGTATTTAATTATTTATTCTATTAATTGGTACAGAGAAGTAATTATCTGCATCAAATTGTTGTGATGAATCATCATTATCGTCAGTTCCGTCAGAATACCATACTCTCAAATATCCATTTTCATCTATAGAAGATGATTTAGGAAGTTCCCAAGAAGGGTTCCTATATTTGAAATCATCAACTGTATAACGAGATTGAATCAAAATTTCATTTTTGTCATTACGATCTAAAATAGAATTTGGAAGTAAAGTAATTTTACCTAGATCTGTCATTAATGTATACATAGGTTTAGCTCTTCCAGATACAATACCAGAATTAATAAGTTGTTCAGAAATATCTAAACCTCTTTGAACAGATGTTCTATGATGATTCATTCCTTGCATAGGTATACAATGAAAAAGATAATGAGATTCAATTCCTAAATAACGAAATGCATCATATAGTTTATTTAAAATATTAATATTATCATTAACCCCTTTTAGTAAAACAGTTTGATCATAAATTTTGAAAGCTGCTTTGTATAAGTCAGTGTAAGCTTTTCTTGCTTCTACTGTTAGTTCTGATGGATGATTTATGTTGGTTCCAATCTCGAGTTTCAAGGGAGAAGCTGTTTTTAAAATTTTTATCATTTCATCATTAACACGAGAAGGATCTTGAACAGGTACTCTAGTTCCAATACGAATAATTTCTATATTAGGTGCATATTTTTGTACATCAGAAAAAATTACCTCCAATCGTTTTGGAATCATTAATGGATCACCACCAGTGATAAGAATCTCTTTTAGATCATCTCTTACTTCTTCACTACCAGCATATTTTGCAAAATTAGTAATCTCATCATTATTAAGACTGAATTGTGGATATTGACCTCTTAAACACCAACGACAATGAGCTGCACAAACCATTGTAGGTTCTAAAAGAATTGTTCTACGATATAATCTCTCAACACCTCTTAGTGGTTTTCCTTCATAATGAACATGTACTTCAGATTGATAATGCCTTAAACGATCATCGTGATTAATGTCATCTTCCTTAGTAGATTTTAGATATTGTTTTTCAAATGCTTTATATTCTTCAGATTGAATTCCATATTTTTCGCTAGTCTCCACAAGTTTTTGTTGAAGATATGGAGTCAATTTTTCACTAAAATTAGAATTATTTGAACCTGCCAACTTGTTTTTTATTATAATTGCTTTTTAAAATACTTTCTTCATTTTTTGGTAGTAAATAATCTCTTGAGAAAAAATCAATATCAATTTATTTTAAATATTATTTTTTTGTAAAATTATTCGTATATTTTCTCCATTTTTACTACTGGTTAAAATTCTTGGATAAAATTCAAAGAAGTTTTTTTTTAAAAATTTATTAAAAATTTTGTTAACTCCTCCTTCAAAAAGTGTTGGAGATCTAAAATAGTTACATTTCAAAATTTTATGTTCAGCTTTTTTTGAAATATTAATTAATGATTTTCTTGAATAATTATAAGCATGAAGTACACGTAAGAATTTTCTATAATCATTTACTTTTCTAAAATTTCATTATTCATATGTTTTAAAATTAAATTTCTGGAGTATTCAGAAATTTTATGTTCATTATGTGTATCATCAATATAAAGAAAAAAATTACCTTTATCCAATTTTATTAATCGTTGATTTATTTTATCATCATATATTCCAGAAATATTTCCTGAAAAACAGCAGGGATCATTAATATTAAAAATTTGAACATGAATTCGATTATCACCATATGAATTTAAAACATATAATTCAAGATAATTTGTTATTGCATAAAGTTCTGAAATAGTTTGTTCATAATCACCAATATTTTTTGAATCTGAACGCATAAAAATTGGATATGTTCCTGCAATAGAATAACTTTGTGAAATTCTATCATCAATTGCAGAAAATAACACGGTAGTCCAACCACCACCAGATATTCCCATCATATAGTATGAATTAAAATCAAAATTATTATCTAAATAATTTAATGACACTCCTATAGGTTCAATAAAAAATTTTACAGGTGAAAATTCAGAAGATTCTAAAAAGTGTAAATGTTTATGATTAGTAAATTTTATTTTGCCAAAATGATCTAAATCAATTATAGGTTGATTATTCATACCTAATAGTGGCATTGAAAATGCTAAAACAGTATAATCTTTATCTAGAAAAAAATCAATAGTGTCTTTTCCAAGTATAAAATCACCACCATGACCCTGATGATAAATTATTAATTTATCATTTGAATTTTCAGGTAAAAAGAGATATGCAATTGAATGTACATCATATTCCATACTAATATCTAATTTATAAATTGATTTTAGATTAGAAAGATTCTGATAGCGTTCATCTATAATATTTTCATCAACTAAAATAGTTGAAGAATATGGCACCTGATCATTCCAAATAAAATTACTTAATGCTTCCGTCTTTTTTATAACATCATTTTCTGAATTAATTAATATTAATGAATCAATATTTTCTTCATAAATTAATATATCATTTTGTTCTTTCTCAAAATTATTTAACACTAAAGATTTAGAATTCTGGATTAAATCAAATGGAAAAATTTCATAATGTCCAACTGCAATTCCATAGAAAAAAATAGAAAATGCAAAAATAATAAAAAGATAAAATTTAATCATATTAAATCATTAAAAATTATTATTTATCAACAAGTCTTTTGAGATATTCAAGATCTTTATTATTTTTAATTGATCGTTCATTAATAAAATTATTTAGGACATTTCTACTTTCTTGAATTTTATTTAATTCATCTTCATTTAGTTTTTCATTATTAGATAATTTAGATAAGAGATTTAGAATCATTAAATTACGTTCTAAATTGATTTCAGAATTTATCAAAGTTCTTCGCACATATGGATTTACTTCAAGTCCAATGGTTGCTTCAGATCTATATGCATGCGATCTTTTAAAATGAATATATCCAATGGTAATTAAAACTGGAATTCCAATAAATACAGTTACAGCAACATAATGTCCAAAACTTGGAAAAAAATCTAATAAAAATGGAATTTTATCAATTGCAAGGTAATAAGTAACAACTAATGTATTGATGGCTGCAAAAATAAACGCAAAATACGTACTCCATCCATTTCTAAAATAATACCAAGCACGAAAAAAGGGTGATTTAGGTTCAGCCATAACATCAATATCTATACGAGGTATATCAATTCATGGTATAATTTAACCACAACCATTTTTTAGTATATTTATTACTCAATTCAATTAATGAATATTAAAAAATTTAATTGGAATACAATTGCTAAAAAATTTGTTGAAAATATAAAACCATATATTAAAAATTAATTATCCCAATTAAAGTTTCTTCCAATTAAAGAATATAATTTTTCATTATACGGACGAAAGAACTTAATTAAATCAGATCGAGTTTCTTTTTTCATTGGGTCATAATAAATTTTATTTTTCTTAGAAGTATCAGGTATCTCATAATGAGGTAAATCTAAAAAATCAAATATATCATTCATTACTTTGTTTGGGTTTTTTATAAATTCCTCACTTTGAATAATTAATATTTGATTTTTTGGAAAAACCTTATACCAATTTTCTAATTGTTCAGCATAAAAACCTCGAGATAACATACTAGTATGAACAAAATTATAATATTCATCAGGATTACTTTTATTAATTTTATTAAGAATTTTTTTTTCATTTTCAATTACTTCTTCAAAACTTTTATCCTGATTTCCAAGAAAATAATTAGAATAACTTCTATCTATAGGATTTCGTAAAATAACTATTAATTTTGAATTTGGAAGAATCTTTTGAATTCTTTTAGGAGCTTTTTCATTATAGATATAAAATGGCGTTACATCATATGTCATAAATTTACCATTTTTTTTCAAGATTTTATTTTTTTTAAGAATAGACGGAAATAATGATTTATACCAATTTAATCCTAATTCATAATTTGAATCAAAATATCCCAATTCATCATACGCAGATTTAATTATTGAAGGATGTTGTGAAAGATAATGATACAAAGAAGTGGTTCCACTTCTTACAACTCCAATTACTATTAACTCAGGCAGTACTCTCAATGGTGAAGACCAGCCATAAACATGCCTTTTTAGGATAATATGCTTGATTTTACTTAAAAAAATACTCATGAAATTTCTTTATTCCTCATATTAAATCATTAAAAATTATTATTTATCAATAAGTTTTTTGAGATATTCAAGATCTTTATTATTTTTAATTGATCGTTTATTAATAAAATCATTTAAGACAGTTCTACTTTCTTGAATTTTATTTAATTCATCTTCATTTAGTTTTTCATTATTAGATAATTTAGATAAGAGATTTAGAATCATTAAATTAAGTTCTAAATTAATTTCAGAATTTATCAAAGTTCTTCGCAGATATGGATTTACTTCAAATCCAATGGTTGCTTCAGATCTATATGCATGAGATCTTTTAAAATGAACATATCCAATTGTAATTAAAACTGGAATTCCAATAAATACAGCTGCAGCCAGATAATGTCCAAAACTTGGAAAAAAATCTAATAAAAATGGAATTTTATCAATTGCAAGGTAATAAGTAACAACTAATGTATTGATGGCTGCAAAAATAAACGCAAAATACGTACTCCATCCATTTCTAAAATAATACCAAGCACGAAAAAAGGGTGATTTAGGTTCAGCCATAACATCAATATCTATACGAGGTATATCAATTCATGGTATAATTTAACCACAACCATTTTTTAGTATATTTATTACTCAATTCAATTAGGGAATATAAAAAAAATGAAAATATTGATAGCGTATGGCAGTAAAGGTAAATTTTTTCACATGCAACAATTTTCTAAAGCGTTAGAAAAATTAGGTGTAGAATGTATGTTAGTTCAAGATTCAGACTATAGTACAGGTTTTCCTAGTAAAAAAATTTCAGAATTAATTCCAAATAAAAAATTTAAAAATTTAATAAATGAATTCAAACCGGATGGAGTTTTTGTAGATAAACAATCACATTTTGGATTAGATGCAATTAAAGAAAAGATTCCACTATTTGTATTACTTAGAGGCCATTATTGGTCAGAATTAGAGTGGGCTAAAAAAACAATACATAGTAATTTTAAAGATAGAATTATTCTTTGGTTTAAAAATAGAACAGCAGAAAAATGTTTTGAGCAAGCTTCTGCAATTTTTCCAATTTCTAATTATTTGATAGATATCATAAAAGAACATCATCCTAATCAAAACACTCCAGTATTTTTTGAAGGCATAAATCATTTGGCATTGGATTCTAACAAAAAAATGGAATTAAAACATCCATGTGTAGGTCTATTACAGGATGCAAATTGGTGGGGTAAAACTAAAGAAATGTTAATTTTAAAAAATGTTTTGAAAAAAATGCCAAACATAACTTTCTATTGGGCAGGGGATGGACCATACACACAAAAAATTGTTAAAGAGTTAGAAGAGTATGAAAATTTTAAATGGTTAGGAAGATTACAATATCCTGAAGAAGTTAGTAAATTTCTTTCTAGTATTGATGTTTATGCACTAATTAGCGGCATGGATTTGGCTCCACTGACATTAAAAGAAGCCCAATTAATGGAAAAACCAGTTATTGCCACAAATGTAGGAGGTATTTATGAAATGATGGAAGATAAAGTAACAGGTTTTTTAATTAAAGAAAATGATCCTAAAGATTTAATTGAAAAATTAACTATATTATTTGATGATGAAAATTTACGAAAAAAAATGGGAACTAAAGGAAAACAATTTGTAATTAAAAAATTTAATTGGGACATCATAGCAAAAAAATTTATTGAAAATGTTAAACCATATATTAAAAATTAATTTTCCCAATCAAAATTTCTTCCTACTAATGAATATAATTTTTCATTATATGGACGAAAAAATTCTATTAAATCATCACGGGTTTCTTTTTTCATTGGTTCATAATGAATTTTATTTTTCTTAGAATTATCAGGTATATCATAATGTGGAAGTTCCAAAAAATCAAAAATATTATTCATAATTTTGTTTGTGTCTGTTGCAAATTCTTCACTTTTAATAATCAATATTTGATCTTTAGAAAATGACTTGTACCAATTTTCTAATTGTTCAGCATAAAAACCTCTAGCTAACATGCTAGTATGAACAAAATTATAATATTCATCTACATTATTTTTATTAATTTTATTAAGAATTTTTTTTTCATCTGCAATAATTGCTTCAAATGTTTTCTTTTGGTTACCAAGAAAATAATTAGAATAACTCCTATCTACGGGATTTCGTAAAACAAGTATTAATTTTGAATTTGGAAGAATTTGATGAATTCTTTCAGGAGCTTTTTCATGGTATATGTAAAAAGGTGTTACATCATATGTCATAAATTTTTTATTTTTTTGCATAACTTTCTTTTTTTCAAAAATGGATGGAAAAAATGACTTGTACCAATTTAACCCTAATTTGTAATTGGAATCAAAATATCCCAATTCGTCATATGCAGATTTCACTACTGATGGATGTTGTGAAAGATAATGGTATAACGAAGTAGTTCCACTTCTAACTACTCCAATTACTATTAAATCAGGAAGTACTCTTAATGGTGAAGACCACCCATAAACGTGCCTTTTGAGAATAACATGTTTGAATTTACTTAGAAAATTACTCATAAAATTTCTTTATTCCTCATCTTAAATCATTTTCTCATATTTCATAAATTTTTTATAATTTTGTATTTGGAGATAATTCTTCAGTAATAAATAATCTATACCATATTTCAAATGCAAGTAATCCAAGAAATTTATTGATATATTTTATATCTAAATTTTCCTTATCAATGTATTTTTCAATCCATTCATTATTTATCCAACCATCTTTAACAGTTCTAGCGTTATCAAGAAATTCCTTACATTTTGAATGAGCAGTAGATTTCCATAAATTAGTTGTATTAACATTAAAACCAAGTTTCTCTTTTGAAATTAATGAATCAGCTTGATTTTTTACAAGTAAATCTCTTAATGGGAGTTTACCAATATTCTGAGTTGGATCATACTTGAGTTTATTTGGAATAGTTAGTCCATATGAAATTAAATTATCATTCAATAAAGGAGTAAGTAATTCAATATCAAAACTTTTAGCTATTCTAGTATTTACAGGATTAAAATTATACAAGAGTTTTCCGTTGTAATCAGCAAGAAATACTTGATCCAATCCAGATAATGAATTATCAAAATAAGGTAAAAGTGAATTATAAATTGCATTCCAAGAAAAATTAGATTTATGTCCAAATAGTAATTCTTGATCAGGTACACGATCCCTCTCATGACAAGAAAGATATGCCTTTACTTTCTCTAATGGGGTGGAATTTGAATTAGTTAACGACAGAAATTTTTCATATCTAAATGTATATCCACCAAAGATTTCATCACCACCATCGCCAGATGCAAGAATATTTGAAAGGGATTTAGATTCTTTAGATACATAATACCAATGCAAGTCCCAAAAAGGTCTTTTAATTTCATAAATTGCCTTAGGCATTTCAGACAAATAATTTTCCAAATAGACGATATTATGATTAGCCTCAAATTTTTCAGCTATTTTTGATGCATTTGATGTTTCATCAACACTATTTGCAAATTTTATTGAAATTGCTTCAATTTCAATATCAGGGTTTGATTTTCTAATTAATGATAGAATTAGTGTAGAATCAACACCTCCGCTAAGGGCAATACATAATTTTTTTGGGTTTAATAATTCAAGATTTTTAGAAATATCTTTTAAAATTAAATTTTCAATTAATTCTATATTTGGAGGCACATTATTAGATTTAAAATCAGTCCATTCTTTTTTAGGTAAATTTGGGATTATAGATGGATCATATCGAAGGGTTAGAATATCTACTATAGATAAAGGATTAATTTTTGGATTAAAAGTCTCCACGTCCCAATCCTCTAAAAATTAAGTTCTTATTTTTTATAGAAATAGGATCAATTATTCCTCTAGTATCAATTAAAATTTTTGATTTCATTTTTAAAAAGGAATCAATTTCTATGCGTTTAAATTCATCATGACCAGTTACAATAACCACCGCATCCATTTCAGGCAAAATATCTTCAAAATTATCTTCTACTTTTAGTCCAAAAATTTCAGTTGAACTAAAAAATGGATCATAGATATGTACAAGACTACCAAGATTCTGAAATTTTTCAATTATTTCCTTAGCTGGAGTGAGTTGAATATCTTTTACATTTGGTTTATACGAAATTCCCATAACTAGAATTTTACTATTTTTTACAAGTTTTTTGCATTCATTAAATGCATCACAAGTAAGTTTGATTACATGATCTGGCATTGATTCATTAATCATTCTACCAGATTCAATAATACTTAATTTTGTACCTGTACGTCTTGCAGTATTAAGAAGTTGATATGAATTAATTGGCAAACATGGACCGCCTACTCCAGCTCCAGGATAATGTACTTGAAAATTATATTTTGCTTTAGCAGCTTCTAAAACTTTCATTGTGTCAATTCCTAATTTTTCAAACATTAGTGCTAATTCACTTACAAATGCAATATTGATATCTCTAAATACATTGGTAGTTAATTTCACTGCATTTGCAGTTTTACAATTTTCCATTTCAATTAACTCAACTGAAAAAACATATTTGTAAATCATAGTAATTATTTTTGTAATATTTTGATTGATTCCTCCTACTAATCTTGGGAGATTTGTAAAGTCATGTAATATTTCACCAGGATTTGCATTTTCAGGACAAACACCAATAGAGAAATTATCTTCAATTTTTAATCTACCAGATTTTGATATTAGTGAAATCATTTCATCTTCAATAA
>Ga0209047_1003403_pt1 | contig 10049 bp, 9 predicted proteins | sample SaaInlV_165m_DNA_3_FD_184681 | JGI IMG/M metagenome (GOLD analysis project Ga0209047, IMG submission 184681) | Marine microbial communities from expanding oxygen minimum zones in the Saanich Inlet - Saanich Inlet SI037_S3LV_120m_DNA (SPAdes)... | ecosystem: Environmental > Aquatic > Marine >...
TAAGAGCTGGGGAAACCTTATGAATGAATTAATTTCAAAAGTACCAAATTCACAAGATGTTATATGGTCTACACATTGTCATAATGATCTAGGCATGGCGGTCGCAAATTCTCTATCTGCCGTACAAAATGGTGCAAGACAAGTGGAATGCACTATTAATGGACTAGGAGAGAGAGCGGGAAATGCAAGTCTTGAGGAAATAGTGATGTCTGTCAAAACAAGAAAAGATATCTTTAACCTCGAAACTAAAATTAATACTGAGCAGATTGTGACAACCTCTAAGTTGGTCTCAAATATTACAGGTTACCCTGTACAGCCCAATAAGGCGATTGTGGGTGCAAATGCATTTGCCCATGAATCAGGTATTCATCAAGATGGTGTTCTAAAACATCGAGAAACATACGAGATTATGAGGGCACAGGATGTAGGTTGGGGGGCTAACAAGATTTCGTTAGGCAAGCTTTCTGGACGGAACGCGTTTAAAAATAGATTGGTTGAGCTAGGTATTGAGTTGGATTCTGACGAGGTTTTAAATTCTACATTCGATAGATTTAAGGCGCTTGCCGATAAAAAATCTGAAATTTATGATGAGGATATTCATGCGCTAGTTACTGAAGAGTTTGTATCTGGGGCTATTGATCGATTTAAACTTATTTCATTAAAATCCATTACAGACACTCAAAAGAAACCTTTCGCAGAAATTGAAATTTCGGTAGACGGAGAGTTAAAAAATGCAAAGGCAGAGGGTGGCGGTCCAGTGGATGCAACATTCAAAGCGATTGAATTAATCGCGAAATCAAATACTGAGCTCTTACTTTACTCGGTGAATAATATTACTTCGGGCACAGACTCAAAAGGACAAGTCACTGTTAGACTTGCGAAAGGAGGGAGAGTGGTAAATGGGTTAGGTTCGGATACCGATATCGTTATTGCTTCCTCAATGGCCTATCTCAACGCGCTAAACAAACTAGTTTCCAAGGCTGAACGTGCCCATCCTCAAGTCTAAGAAGAAATAATTTTATGAATCTTGCAATATTTGATCTTGATAATACGCTTCTAGATGGTGATTCTGATTATAACTGGGGTTTATACCTGGTAAAAAAAGGTTACCTTGATGAAGGTGAATATAAAAAGCAGAATCAAAAGTTTTTTGAAGAATATCAGGCAGGTAAATTAGATATTTTTGCGTTTTCTGAATTTCAATTCCAATTTTTAAGAAATAACACAAGAAAATTTTTAAATGATGTCAGGTCTGACTACATTGACGAAATCATTAAGCCAATGATCTTAAAAAAAGCAGTTGATTTAGTAAACCAACACAAAGAAGCTGGAGATAGATTACTTATTATCACAGCAACGAATAGCTTCATTACAAAACCAATTGGAGAACTTTTTGGGATTGATGATCTTATCGGCACGGATCCTGAGGAGCATGTAGGTGAATTTACTGGTAAAGTTAACGGTACCCCTTCCTTCAAAGAAGGCAAGGTGACGCGATTATTTGATTGGCTGGATGAGAAAAATCTAAAATTAGCAGATTTTGAAAAAACTTTTTTTTATAGTGATTCTCATAATGATCTGGCTCTACTCGAGGTTGTAACTAACCCAGTAGTCGTTAATGGAGATAAAATTCTCCTAGAAAAAGCACAAGAAAAAAACTGGCCTAAACTCAATTTGAAATAACTTTAAACTAATACTATTTCTACGACAAACTTTGTCCCAAGATAAGCAAGAATCAAGAAAGCAAAAGCAAGCAAGGAGATGATTATCGATTTTTTTCCACGCCACCCAAATTGAACCCTCCCAAATAAAACTAGTGCGTAGGAAAGCCAGGCAAGAATAGTAAAAATTGTTTTATGATTCCAATCAAGTGTTTGATCGAAGAGGTAATGTGAAAAAAATAAGCTTGAAAACAAAGTAAAGGTCAAGAATATAAAACCGACCCAATAAATTTGAAATAATTTACTTTCAACATCAAGTAATGGCTCACTACTTGAGATCATTGATGAATTTTTAGTTTCTGCATGTAAACTTTTTTCAAATAAAAGTAAAAATAAAGAAAAAATAGAACCAAAGGCAAGCAATCCATAACCAAGCATAGCAACAATAATATGAATACTCGCGGGAAGTGAATAATATTGAATAGACTGATGGTCAGGTTGAATCAAAGGAAATACGAGAACTATTATTATTGCAGGAATTAAGGTAAATATTTCTAATCCTCGGTATTTAGATTTGTTATTCAATAAAAAATATATCAAAACTATTATCCAGCTCAATAGTAATGTGGAGTTAGCAAAACTTAAGTCTACGCCTTGATTAAAGATGTGATTATAAATCAACAATGCATGAGAGATTAAGCCTACAGCAACAAGAAAACTATAGTTTTTTATGATTTTTATATTTGAGAGTGAAGAGAGGCATGGAATCAAATATAAAATCAATGTAACTAAATAAAGGGTTTCATTCATGTTTATATTTTAATTAATTAATAAAGACAATTATAATGGAAATAACAACTATTCAACAATTAACAAATTAATAAATTTTATGCTTGAAAATTTAACAGACAAACTTCAATCGGTAGTAAAGACAATTCGAGGTCAAGCCCGCTTCACAGAAGAAAATATCAGTGATGCAATGAGAGAGGTGCGTATAGCACTGATCGAAGCAGACGTCGCAATACCTGTCGTTAAATATTTTATAGATAAGGTAAAAGAAAAGGCGTTAGGGGCTGAAGTTTTAAAAAGTGTCTCACCAGGTCAAGCAATTATTAAGATAGTGCAAGACGAGCTGACAAGCTTAATGGGGAGTGATAATGCTGAGTTAAATATTGCTACAAAACCACCCGCTATTATTTTGATGGCAGGCCTCCAGGGATCGGGAAAAACAACCACAGCGGCCAAGTTAGCCAAAATTCTAAAAGAGGAAAAGAAGAAGGTCTTGTTAGTTAGTGCAGACGTTTATCGACCTGCCGCGATAGAGCAACTTAAAACATTAGCGGATTCATTAGAAATAGAATGTTTTGATTCGACAGCTAAGGATAAGCCAAAAAATATTGCCTCCACCGTTCTGACATATGCAAAAAAACATTACTTTGATGTGATTATTTTTGATACTGCCGGCCGTTTGGGCATTGATGAATTAATGATGAAGGAAATCAAAGAGCTTCACAAAATACTAAATCCAGTTGAAACACTTTTTGTTGTTGATGCGATGCAGGGACAAGATGCTGTTAATACAGCGAAAGCTTTTGGAGATACATTACCTTTGACAGGCATTGTGTTGACAAAATTAGACGGAGACTCAAGAGGTGGGGCGGCTTTATCGGTAAGACATGTTACTGGGAAGCCAATTAAATATATTGGCGTGAGTGAAAAAGTATCAGGTCTAGAAGTCTTTTATCCAGATCGCATATCTTCTCGAATTCTTGGGATGGGCGATATTGTAGGCCTTGTTGAAGAGGCTCAAAAAAATGTAGATATTAAAGAAGCTGAAAAGATAGCAGATAAAGTTAAGTCTGGTAAAAATTTTGATTTGGATGATTTTAAAAATCAAATTGGACAGATGAAAAAAATGGGAGGGGTTGGGGCAATGATGGATAAGCTCCCATCGCAATTAGCAGGCAGTGCATCTAAAATAGATCCTGAACAAGGAGACAAGTCGATGATGCAAATTGAAGCAATTATAAATTCCATGACAAAATTAGAGAAAACAAAGCCTGAAATCATTAAAGCAAAAAGAAAGATAAGGATTGCAAACGGTTCTGGAGTTAAGGTCCAAGACGTCAATCGCCTCCTTAAGCAATTTGAAGAAATGCAAAAAATGATGAAAATGTTCTCAAAAGGTGGAATCGGTAAAATGATGAGGGGCCTTGCAGGTAAAATTCCAGGAATGAATTAATAAGCCTCTTTTGCTATCAATACTGAATTTTCTTTTTAATGTCCTGTCATTGAGTTAGTAAATTAATTATCTGTTTAATTTTATTGACCCCACATTGTTAATGTTGGATAATTCATGTTTTCGTTTTGGGGAGTTAGCTCAGCTGGTAGAGCACCGGACTTTTAATCCGTTGGTCACGCGTTCGATCCGCGTACTCCCTACCATTTTTTGTTTGATGAATTAATCTCATTTCTCTACAATTTTTTTTTATATATATTGAATTATGTAAGCTTTGTGTTATCAAACAAATATGTATGGCGTAAATAAATTAATTCTTACTTTTCTTTTCTTATTCCCATCACATTTATTTGCTTATCCACCACAATCTGAATTATTTGGGTTGAGTGAGTCTATGACTCATATATGGGTAACATTTAAAGACGGTGTTACTGGGACAGGCTCAGGCATTGTTGTAAAAAAAAATCATGTGGTAACAAATTGTCATGTCTTAGCAGATTCTAGGGGTGTTAATGCAGTAAAGTATTTCAAAACTTACGTGCCGATTGCGATATATGCAGATTGGAAAAAGGATTTGTGTATTCTAAAATTTGATGACTTACCCTTGCCTCCAGTTAATCTTGGAAAATCTGATAATCTTAATTACGAAGATAAAGTTTTTGCCCTCACTTTCCCTAATGACAATCCAATTCCATTACCTTCCTATGGACATGTAAAGGCACTTTACCCATTCAAAGGAGGTAATATTATTCGAACATCTGCCTCATTCACCCTTGGTTCAAGTGGTGGTGGTTTATTTGATTTAGATTTTAATTTAATAGGGATTACGACATTCAAAAGCCCTGGTAGAAGATTTGGGAATTTTTATTGTATTCCAGCTGAATGGGTTGAAAGACTTTTACTGGAAGAGCCACAAATAGACTTGGTTAGCACAGGCAGGCCATTTTGGAGTTTACCCGATGAAGAAAAACCATTCTTTATGCAAATTATAATGCCCATGGAGAAGAAGAAATGGCAGAAAATGTTAGACATAGCCAAAAGGTGGACACAAGCCGATGAGGATAGCGCAGATGCCTGGTATTATTTAGGGTACGCAAAAGCAAAGATGGGCAGTCTAGATTATGCGAAGCTATTTTTAAACCAAGCTTATAAACTAAATAACCGACATTTAGAGTCGCTGGTTGAGCTATATGATATATCTGTAACCCAATTAGACACAAACGAATCCCATAGAATATTACAATTAATCAAAGCAATAAATCCAGAAAGAGCGGATTATATAAATAAAAAATCCTAAATAAAAATTGGCGCGCCCGAGAAGATTCGAACTCCTGACCCCTTGGTTCGAAGCCAAGTACTCTATCCAGCTGAGCTACGGGCGCATTTGATAATTGAAATTCTTAAAATAATTGGCGCGCCCGAGAAGATTCGAACTCCTGACCCCTTGGTTCGTAGCCAAGTACTCTATCCAGCTGAGCTACGGGCGCACACGTGACATTATATCTCAAATAAAATAACCGGAAGTTAATTAACGGGTAGCGTTAATGTGGGCCCTGATTCTTTAATCTCACCAGATTGCAGTGATTCAATTTGATTTAAGAGCATAAAAGTATATTTTGATGTGATGTCAGAATCTTCAATATAGAACCAGTAATCACGATAGAATACCTTTGCCGAACCCTGTTTAGGTTCATTTCTTGAAGAATGTATTGTTATCAGTTCACCTGTAATTTCAGTCCAATCAAATTCAGTTCCATCAGCATTCCTGGTTATTTGAACTAACCCTTCATCTAAATGTTCTTCGGGAATATTAATACCATGGCTTAGGAAAAATTGAATCCCGGCAAGAGACCTAAAGTCAATCTGGATTTCAGAACGATTCTCTTCAGTTTCCAATTCTGCGTAGATAGGATAGATGTTCGATTCACCATCAAGATTCATTAGCTTTATTAAATTTTGAACGTCAGTATTTTTCAAAGAAGCTTTTTTAAAGTATAGGGCTAGCTGCCTATCTTTGTTCTCGTCCATAATGTATCCAAACTGCAAGTCAGCCCTTTCTATAGCAACCATTGCCGCTAAAAATTCATCAAACTTTTTAAAATCAGGCGCAATAGCTGGTGTTGGGCCTGAAGCTGTGTGGGCATTATCAATACCATTTATGTTATTTACAGTTAAGTTTAATATACGATCCATTCTCCAGCCTGACCTAGATAGGAGCATTAACATATCGACATCGACCGGGCTCAGGACTTTCTTAATAAAGTCTCCACCTTTCAAAGGCAGGTAGGTAATGGTTGGTTTTTCGGTGTATCTTGCTGCACCGCCAATACCTGCGTTGTTTGCATCAGGCCCACCATCGAAAATTGTTAAAGCTAGGCTACCACCTCGTTGCCATTCAATTGATGTCGATACGCTACTTACCTCTAAAACAGATATCGAATCACCATATCTTCTCTTAACTAAGTTGAGTAATGATTGCGAGTCGTTAGTATCAGAAATAACTTGGTTAAATTCTCCACGTGAATCTTGAACACTATCTGGTCCGATTTGAATGAACTCATCGAAAACAGAACATCCCCCTAAAAGGAGGGTTAATATTAATGGGAGTATTTGTGTGATTAATTTCTTATGCACTTAATAAAATTTTATTTTAAAAGAACATAATGATAAATTATTTTTGTTAATAATTGAAGTTTCTTTTGAAGTGACATGAGTAGCCGTTAGGGTTTTTTTCTAAATATTTTTGATGAGATTCCTCAGCAGGATAAAATTTATCAAAAGCAACTATTTCAGTCATAACTTTTTGATCCCAATGCTTTGATGCATCAACTTTCTTAATTACATTTTCAGCTGTAGCCTTTTGGCTATCCGAGGTATAAAAAATGGAGGATCGATACTGTGTTCCAATATCATTTCCTTGCTGGTTGACTGTTGTTGGATTGTGAAGCTTGAAAAATTCTAGTAGTAAGCTTTCGAAAGAGAGTTGATCTTGATCAAACTTAATCATGATGGTTTCTGCATGTCCTGTGTTACCTGAAGAAACTTCGTTATAAGTAACATCCTCAATGTGACCTCCAGAAAAACCTACAATTGTTTTTTGTATGCCTTTAATTTGGCAAATTAAGTTTTCAAGCCCCCAGTAGCAACCTCCTGCAATGTATGTTGTTTCTAGTTTCACTTTACATAAACCCCAGTATAAAACTTACAGACAAATTCGTATTAAAATAATTTAGTTTATATTGTAATATTAAATAAATGACTTAAAAAAAAGGAATGTAAGAATGTCTCTATCTATGTACGAAATATCAGTCCCCATGTTTATTAATATGCTTGAAAACCTATCATCAATTTTAAAAAAAGCAGAGCGACATGCCGAAAAAAGAAAAATAGATAAAGAAATTTTTATTAACGCTCGACTGATTGCTGATATGAGGCCACTAACAAGTCAAATTCAAATTGGAACAGATATGATTCGGTTAGGAGTAGGTAGATTGGCAAAAGTTAAAGCTCCATCATATAAAGATAACGAAAAAAACTTTACTGATTTAATCAAGAGAATTAGTAAGACGATTACTTTTCTAAAGAAAATTAATCCAAAAAAAATGGAAGGATCTGAAAATATAGAGATAAATTTTTCAATTAGAAATAATGAATTTAAATTCAAATCAGGCAAAGACTACCTAACTAAATGGATGATACCTCACTTCTTTTTTCATGTGACGACCGCTTACAATATTTTAAGATCAAATGGTGTTAATCTTGGGAAAAGAGATTATATAAAATTATAGTAAGGAAATAAAAATAATGAAATCAGTTGATAATATTTTAAATGCAATTTTAAGTAATTTTTACCACCTTACACCATGGCTCCTTCGTTTAGGCCTGGGTATTTCTTTTATATTTCATGGGCTTAATAAATTTCCCTTGCCCCCACAAAAGCTGATTGATTATTTTGGTTTTTCAGCTGAGCTTGCATCTTTTGTTGCTATCTCAGAGCTAGGGGCAGGTATTTTGTTAATACTTGGTGGATTTTTAAAAGGCCATATTGGCAATTTAGTCACTCGATTTGCTGCCGGTATTATTGTGATTATCATGACATGTGCATTTACATTGGCTCATAGTGATTGGTTTATTACACCTAAATTATTTATGAGTGAGCAGATATTTTTGATGATTATAAGTCTATATTTTTTTATAAAAGGGAATGATTAATTTTTTTTCTTAGATCCAAAAAGCGAGACTACTCTACCTATCATAACCGCGAGAAACATTACGCCTATCATTGCCTCAGTGATTGACCACATCTTTGCTGTGTAAGATACAGGTGTAATATCTCCATAACCCAGTGTAGTTAAAGTTGTAAAGCTAAAATAAATCATATCTATAGGTATCATTTCTTGATTGAAATTCCTAATATAAAAGGAGTCTGGATCAATCATTAATAGAAACATATAGAGTAAGTACCAAAAAACTCCAATTAAAATATAAATAGATATAGTTGAGCTTACTATGTGGAAATCTATTTTTTTACTTCTAACTATCTCCTTAAATAATTCAATTATTGTGATGCTCACAATAAAAAGTTTTAAAAAATATTGAAATATACTTTGATTGAAATCAAAAAATAAAATATTTATTAAAATAATTAGCAATGAAATTATAGTTAGCTTAAATAATTTGGAGTTATGTTCATGAAGGAAAATACTAAATATAAGTATAGATAGAAAAAGGATTTCAAGATTAGTTACTGAAAGTAATCCATAATCGAAGGCAACTGGGCCTATAAAAAAAACTAAAAGAATTGATGCTAAAAGGTAATGATTGGCACATTTCATGGACTAATTTTAGCTTAAATATGCATATAAGGTAAGCATCCAAGTTTGAGGACCATGTCGAGTAAAAAAAACTTAACTTAATTTGTCATCAGCAATATGATACTTGGGGTCCTCAAGTACATTTAGCTCAACCATGCTTTTAGCACTGTCAAGAACTTCCATACAGTCTGGACTCAGATGTACTAAATGTAATTTTTTCCCCATAGATTTATATTTATTCGCTAATGCATCAATAGCCATGATTGCACTGTGATCTGCAACCTTTGATTGTCTAAAATCGATAATCACTTCATTTGGGTCATCTTTAATTTTAAACAAATCATTAAAACTTTTTACAGAAGCAAAAAAAAGAGTACCTTTTAACTCGTAAATTTTCCAACCTTTTTTATTTTTAGAAGTTGTAACTTCTATAATCTTTGCATGCTCCCATGCAAAAACTAAAGCTGAAACGATGACACCTAAAATTACAGCAATTGCTAAATCTGCAATGATAGTAACTGCGCCAACAAGTAGACCCACAAAGATATCTTTCTTAGGGACCTTTCCAAATAGACGAAGACTTCCCCATTCAAATGTTTTTTCTGCTACAACAAACATCACGCCTATGAGTGCTGCAAGGGGAATCATTTCAATCCACTGAGAAAGAAATAATACAAAAGAAGCTAAAAATACAGCAGTTGCAATTCCAGATAAACGTCTGACTGCACCATTATTGATATTAATCATACTCTGACCAATCATTGCACAACCACCCATGCCTCCAAAAAATCCAGTCACAATATTAGCAAATCCTTGTGCTAATGATTCTTTGTTGGGTCTACCTCTTGTATCTGTCATATCGTCGATTAAGTTGAGCGTTAGCAGTGTTTCAATTAAACCAATTGCTGCTAAAAGCAACGCATATGGGAGTGTGATAGTGATAGTTTCAAGAGTCAAAGGAACTAATGGAAAATTAAATTCTGGAATTCCTCCGGCAATTGATCCTAAGTCTCCTACTGTTCTAGTATCAATAGAAAAGAAATACACAACACCCGTAGTGAAAATTATTGCAGCGAGAGTTGATGGAATAATTTTTGTGAGCTTAGGAAAAAGATAAATAATTGCAACGGTTAAAAAAATAAGGCCTGCCATCGCATAAAGAGGAGCTCCGCTCATCCATACAGATAAGCCTTCACCGTCAAGAATTTTAAAATGATTAAATTGTGCAAGAAAAATGACAACAGCCAGTCCGTTTACAAAACCAAGCATAACGGGGTAGGGCACCATACGAATAAATTTACCCAATTTGAATAAGGCAAATATGATTTGTAATAA
>Ga0209047_1003406_pt1 | contig 10035 bp, 9 predicted proteins | sample SaaInlV_165m_DNA_3_FD_184681 | JGI IMG/M metagenome (GOLD analysis project Ga0209047, IMG submission 184681) | Marine microbial communities from expanding oxygen minimum zones in the Saanich Inlet - Saanich Inlet SI037_S3LV_120m_DNA (SPAdes)... | ecosystem: Environmental > Aquatic > Marine >...
TTTGTTGACTTTTTAATGAATTTTAATATTTTTTCTGCAGTGTAAGATTTTTGTCTAAAATCGATCAATTTTTTTAAAGTGAGAGGACTCTTAATATTGAATTTGTCACATGTTATTTTGAAACTTTTAAAATCCAATCTACTGTTATCCGTAATTGTATCATCAAAATCAAAAATAATTAATTTAATCATATCTTAAGAATATTTTTTGCTTCATTAAGATCTATGAATCTTTCAACAAGACCTCTAACTACATATCCAAATTTGTAATCAATTTTTGGTGGAATTTCATCATATAGTTTGTATCTACAAAATATATCAGGTTCATTTAAGCCAACTAAACTTCTAGGTGATGAAGTTCCAGAAAATCTAGGGTTTATTTCAAAAGGAATAATTCCGTCATCTGTTTTTCTGCATTGTATATTCACTGGTCCATTAGCATTAATCCCACGAGCAATTTTTATGGCCATTTCTCGGATTTCTTTAAAATCTTCAATCAAACCTTGAGAAATTCCTGATGAAATAACATATTTCTCATTTGACTTTGACATTATAGTTTGTCGTGTAGAAAGTCCACTTCCTAAGAGGCGTTTCATAGCAATGGATGTAAGTAATTTGCCATTATCTGCATATAAAATTCCAATGGTATATTCATTATTGTAATCTCCAACATATTCTTGAACTAATGGTTCAAACCCATATTTTTTTAAATATTTAGTAAAAAACCTAACCTCTTCTTCATCCATTGCTAAGAAAACATTTTGTGAACCTCCTCCAACTCTAGGTTTTATAACCACAGGAAAAGTTTTGATCTTTAATAGATCTTCTTCTTTTTCATAAAGAAAAAAATCAGGATAAGGGATATTTAGAGATTTTAAAATTTTTGTTAGTTTGAACTTGTCAGTACATTTTTGAATTAATTCCCATGAATTTAATAATACTTTAACACCATTTTCTTCAAAAATTTTGGAGTTTTGAGCTACTTTCTTTAATTCAGGTTCAGAACCTGTTGCAATAGCTTGAACATTTTCTTTTTTACAAATTTTAATTAAAGAATCAATGTAATTAGGCGAATTTGCGGGAGGTATTACATACCTGAATGGAGTTTCCATCAGTCCAAAACTATTTTCCCACATATCAGTGGCAACAATTTTGTATTCATTTTTAGCCATTTTAAGGGATTTTATTATCTCCATTCCGGTTCCGCCTCCACCGGTACCGGCAATTAAAACACAAGTTTTTTCACTATTCATGATTCTAAAATTAAGAAACCAAAGGCATATTTTAAATTTAAAGTTAATTTATGTAAATTTATGATTTTTATCAAATTCCTTCAAAATGACCATTTTGTACCACACTTCTAGAGCTAAAATCGAAATCAATCTATTCAAATATCTAATGTCACCGTCTTGAGATAATTTTTCAAATGAAGAAACAACCCAATTATAATCTATTAATTTTTGTTTGTAGACATTAGCTTTTTCAGTCATTACTAAAGAATGAAATAATCTTTTTCCATTCTTCTCCCAATCACTCCATAAAGATGGAGAAAAGCCTTGTTTATTATCAATATGAGGAATATCATAACGCTTTGCTATTTGTCTCAAAATAATTTTTCCCTTTCCAATACTTGTTTGATATTTTTGATTTAATGGGATATAATTGCCAAATTTTATTACATTTGAATTTAAAAAAGGTGAAAAACTTTCAGTGCCATAATAATTTGAAATAGATTTAGTGGTAGGAATAAAATCACACATTAATTTTCCATTAAAATCTGCTAAAAAAACTTGTTTTAAAGGATGTAACGAGTTTGAAAAATACTTTTTGAAATAATTGTAAATGTCGTTCCATGTAAATTTAATTGATTTTCCAAATATAAGATGTTGATCAGAAACCCAATCGCGGTTATGACATTCTAAATAATTTTTAGTCTTAGTTTTCCAAGTATCATTTTTTTTATGTAATTTTAAAAATTTTGAATAACGAAAAGAATATCCGCCAAAGATTTCATCAGCTCCATCTCCTGAAATTAAAGTAGAGCCAAATTTTTTTGCCTCTTTTGAAATTATATGAGTGTAAGTATTCCATCTAGGTTTTTTTGTAATCCAAATAATTTCTGGCATGGTTTCAAAGATAGATGGCATTTTAATTATTTTAAAATCTGCATGAAATTTTTCTGAAATAATTTTTGCTAATTTTGATTCATCGTTACTTTCATCAAAAACGCCACAAATTGCAGTAATTTTTATTTTAGGATAAAGATCTCTTAAAATAGCTAAAGACAAAGATGAGTCAATACCACTGCTCAATGAAACACATTTTGATGAAGTGTTAGAACCAAATTTTGTATCAAAAGCTTGTTTTAGTAATTTTTCTGTTTTTATTCCAGATGGATCATTTTGTTCAATTAACAAATTATTAGAGTTTATTTTTTCAGCATTGGAAATTATTCTTGGATCATATCTAAGCGTCATCATGTTACGAATGTAAATAGGATCAATTTTGGAGTTTTTGATCATATTTATCATTATTTTACAAGCACGATAATAAATACATAATAAAGTATAACAGTTTTGTTATTTTGTAAATGAAAGTACTAGCGATTGGAGATTCGACAAATAATATCTACTTAATGAAAAAATATGGTAAAAATTTTGATATTCACATAATAGATTTTCCTAAAAAAGGAGTTGATAAATTAACAACATCTGAAGATAAAATTGAATATTTTGATTCTCTATTAATTTCAAAACAAGTAAAAAAAATTAATTCAATAAAACATAATTTTGATTTGTGTTTAGCAACACCATGGGCAGGAGCAAGAATTGCATATTTAGCTGGAATAAATTACATTATGTATTTTGTTGGAAATGATATAACAACTCCACCATTTGCAAAAGATAATAAAAAATATAATTATATTGAAAAATATTTTTATAAAAAAATACTAGATAAAGCAATTGCATGTATAGGACCTCAACATGAGTATTTCATACCATTAAAAAAATATAGAAAAGATGCAATTAGATTAGATAGAGCATATGTAGATATCGAATATTATAATGAAAAAATTTCTCCAATAGAACTTAAAAAAAATAAATTTACTTTTTTATCAGCCCAAAGATTTGGAACAGAAAAAGGAATAGAAAAAATTTGGGAAGCTATAAAAATTTGTAAAACAGATTTTGAAATATTGCAAGTTAAATGGTTTATAGAAGAGTCAAGTCATACAGTAGAAGGAATTGATCAATTAGGTCAAGTTAATAAAAAATTAGTGGATGAAATTCCAGATAAAGTTAAATTTATTCCATTAATCAAAAATAAAGAATTAGGAAGATATTTTGTTTCTGTTGATGCCATAATGGGTCAAATGAGATCTGGGGCACAAGGAGCAATTGAAAGAGATGCAGCATATTGTAAAATACCAATACTTTGTTTTACAGATCCAAATCAACCCATTATAATGGATGGAAAGAAAATTACTCCACCATTTTTACCACAATCAAACACTCCACAAGAAATTGCAAAAATAATTGATAATATAGTAGAATCAAAACAATTTAGAGATGATTTAGCTGAAAAAGAATATGAGTATATAAAAAAATTATGTGATCCAGAATTAGTATCAAAAGATTGGGAGAAAGTTTTCAATAGTGTATTACAAAAAAATGATAAAATAAATCGAAATTTATCTATTTTAGAAAAATTAATTTATAGAATAATTTTTAGATTAGAAAAAAAATATATAAAAAAATTTAAAGAAAAAAACATTCAAGTCTATGGAAAAAAGGAATATGAACAATTAATTAAAGAATAATTATTCTAAATTTGAAAATTTCTTAAAATATTCAATATCAATTTTATTACTAGTTTTTCTTTTAATAAAGTAATTTTCAATTTCTTCTTTTAATTTTTTTAGTTCATTAACTTGATCATTAATAGTATTATTTTTTTCATAATCTAAAAGTAACAAGTTAACTAATTTTAAATTTAATTCTAATAACAATTCTACATCATTATAAGTTCTCAATGAATGAGGATTAGATTCATAATAAATATCAGCTTCAGTTTTGTAGGATGCAGTTTTTTTCTGATGAGCATATCCAACAAAAATTAGTAATGGTATTCCTATTGAAGCAGTTATAGCTAAATAAACATAAAATGATGGAAAAATATTTTGTAAAATTGGAATATTTTCAACTGCTAGATAATAAGTTACAACCATAGTATTGATTGCAGCAAAAATGAATGCAAAATAAGTGGTCCATCCCTGCCTAAAATAAAACCAGGCTCGAAAACCAGCATTTTCTCTCATGAACTTTTTCTTTTAATCTTGTATATCAATTACTCTATGAAATAAGATTCATACAATTTCTATTAAATAACATTAATTGAATCTACTACGTTTCATTCTAGTATCAATAACTGTACATCCATGATCATGATTAAATGTATGAAGACCAATTAATCCATTCTTCCAATCAGGTTTAAATGATTCTAGATTTTTTTCATCATATTCATTTTTAGTTAATTTTATGATTTCATTAAAAGAAAATCCATTTCCGTATACTTTAAAACAATTTTGACCAGGTCGAATAATTTTATTGTTCATATGAAATATGTTACCTGCAGGTCTAGCATTTTGAATATTTGAAACAATAGGATTCAAAGGATGGGGGATCCAATTATCACTTAATGGGTTTATAGAATAAAATAGCATTAATTTTTCAGATTTAGATGTACCATTATTTTCTGCTTCAGCAGCAAAGATCCACCAAAGATTATTATGAAAAAACATAGTGGCATCTACAAGTGGAATATCAGTAATTAATTTACGTATAAATTTCCATTTAAAAGGAAAATCTTCACATTTGAATAATTCAATGTATGCATTTGAATTATGTATAGTTGAATGAATTAGATATAATTGATTTTCAAATTCAAATATTGATGGATATGATAAATGATAATCACGCTCTAAAAATTTTACAGGTTTAGAATAATTTCCATTTTTATCTAATATAATAATTGAGAGATGTCCTTTATTTTTAGAATTATCAAATTCTTCTAGAAAAATATAATATTTTTCATTTTTATATATCACAAATGGATCAGCCCAAAATCTATCTTTTGGAGGGATTAATTCAATAAATTTAGAAAAAGATGTAGAAATTTCATTATCTATATTTACAAGAATATTCCATTGATAAAAATTAGAAATTTTAGATTTAATTTTTTTGAACACTAAGATCACCGTAATTAACTTATAGTTAATTGTAAATTTTACTTATTTTAATTAAAAGAACAATAAAAAAATCTTTTAAGACAACATATTTGATGATTTAGTCATGGTATCTAGAAAAAGGATAAGTGTGAATAATGACTAACGATAAAAAATGGATTGAGCATATTAGAAATAAAGAATTAGAATGTATTAAAGAAATTATACAAAAAACAAAGAAAAAGCATATTTTAGAAATTGGAGGAAAAAATGGATATTTTGCAAAAATTTTAACCAATTGGGGTTTTGAAGTAATTTCTATCGATATTGATCCAATATCCACATATTTTGATGTAAAAAAAATGAATGCTACAAATTTAGAATTCGAATCAGATACATTTGATATAATTTTATCATCACATGTAATTGCTCATATAAAGGATAAAGAATTACTTTTTCATGAAATCAATAGAGTTTTAAAAACAAATGGAATAATCATACATATTGTTCCATCAAATTGGTGGTCAATTATTACAAATTTTTGGCATTATATTTTATTACCAAAATATTTATTTCAAAAAAATAAAAAAAATAAATCCACTATTACAAATAAAGTTAAAATAAATAATTATAAAAAAAATAGATTAAAAAATTTATTATTTTATCATCCATTAGGAGTAGAAAAATCATTTTTAATTGAAATAATTAAATTTTCAAAAAAAAATTGGAAAGATTTGTTTGTTTCATTTGAATATATAATTAATAATCAACTAAATGGACCATTAGTTTATTCAGGTTATGATATTTTTAAAAATAAAGGAAATAAATTAAGAAAATATTTTGCGGTAATATTTCCCTGTTCATATATTTTTATTATGAATAAAAAATAAATTTTTTAATATTTTATTTCAATTATTTCGATACCAAATTTCAAATGCCAGCAAGCCTAAAAATTTGTTAATATGCCTAACATCAAGATTTGAATTAAAAATATTTGAATGGAGCCAATTATTATTAATTATTTCATCTTGAACAAGTTTTCCATCAATTAAATATTTTTTTGTCATATCAAATCCATAATTTTTCCAAAGGTTTTCAGTATTTACTGAAAAACCTAATTTTTCCTTTAAAATAAGATCTTCAATACCAAAATTCTTTAAAATTTTTCTTAAAGGTAATTTACCAATATTTTGTTTTTGATTATATTTTTCATTTGTAAACATCTTCATAGAATTTTGAATTATTTGTGGAGATAAAATAGGAGTGACTGGAGTGATACCATAATTTGTTGCAATTTTATTATTAATTATAGAAAAATTGTGCGTAAGTTTACCGTTATAATCAGCTAAAAAAACTTGTTCAATAGGAGATAAAGGATTATCAAAATAAGGTTTCAAAATATCAAAAATTTTATTCCAAGTAAAATTAACTTTTTTTGTAAATATACTATCTTGTTCTGGAATATGATCTCGTTCATGACAAGAAAGATATGCAATAATTTTTTCATCAACGCTTGAAGTAGAATTAATTTTTGAAAGATATTTAGAATAACGAAATACATATCCTCCAAATAATTCATCACCGCCATCACCAGAAACTAAATAATTTGAAAATTTTTTTGCTGCCTCAACAACATAAATCCAATGAATGTCCCAAAAAGGTAGACCAGTAATAGAAATTGCATCTGGTAGTTTTTCAAGAAAATTATCAATTTCAACAACATGATGATTTACTCCAATTTTGTGCGCTATTCTTGCTGCAGCCTCAGTTTCATCATGACTTTCATTAAATTTTATTGAAATTGCATTAATTTCATTTTCTGGAAAACTTTGTTTTAAAATACACAGCATTAATGAAGAGTCAATTCCACCACTTAATGAAACTGTGATAGATTTAGAATAATCATCAGGAATAATTTTTTTTAGATTAATAATCAATTGATTAGTTATTTGTTCAGTAGAAAAATTTTCTTTTTTTTCAATATCTTTCCAATTTAATTTTAATAAATTAGAATTTTGAGTATTATCATATCGTAAAGTAAGAATAGATTTAGCAGAATTAAAATTCATTGACTATAATTTTCCTCGTCCAATTCCTCTATAAATTAAACCAACATTTTTTGCTAACTTTTGATCCAATATATTTTTAGAATCTATGACTATAGGATTTTTCATTTTAGATTTTAAAAATAAAGGTTCAAGATTATGAAATTCCTTATGACCAGTAGCAATTATTAATCCATCAGCAACTTCAAGACTTTCAGAATAATTATTAAGAGTTTGAATTCCAAAAACTTCTGAATCTTTGAAATATGGATCATAAATTAGAATATTTGCGCCCTTATTCTTTAGTAATTCAACAATTTTTTCAACAGGAGAAATTTGAATATCTTTGACATCAGGTTTGTATGAAAGACCTAAAACAAGAATGGATGAATTAGAAAGAGGTCTATTAATTTCATTTAAAGCGTCTTCAAGTAATTGTACAGTATGAAATGGCATATTTTCATTAACTTTTCTTCCATTTTCAACTAATTCAAATGTTTTATCGGTAAAATTTTTTGCAAAGTTTATCATTTGATATGAATTAACAGGTAAACATGGTCCACCCACACCAGAACTAGGATAATGTACTTGGAAATTATATTTTGTTTTAGCAGCTTCTAAAACTGTCATTATATCTATTCCAGCTTTTTCAAAAACTAATGCAAGTTCATTAACAAATGCAATATTAAGATCACGAAATACATTTGTTGTTAATTTTACTGCATTTGCTGTTTTACAATTTGGCATTGGAATTAATTCAACAGTAAAAACATGTTTGTAAATTTTTATAATCAAATTTTTAGTATTTTCATTCATTGCACCAACTAAACGAGGCAATCGTTCAAAATCGTTTAAAATTTGTCCAGGATTTGCTGTTTCAGGACAAACACCTAAACTAAAATTTTTTTCTAATGTTAATTTTTTATCATCACCTTGTAAAATATTTAAAAAATCTGTTTCAACAAACCCAGGTTCTACAGTACTTTCAATTATTATTAATTTACCATCAGACATTTCATCATGTAATTTTTGTGCAACAGAAAGTAATGCAGAGTAATTTGGTATATTTTTTTCATCCATAGGAGTAGGAAGAGACAGTACAATGACATCACTTGAATTTACACCTTCACTAAAATTAGTAGTAGCTTTAAATTTTTGTTCATCCATTACTTTATCAAATATTACATCATAACCTGGTTCATCTTTTAGTGGAAATTTTTTAGAATTAATCATTTCAACTAATTCAGAATTAATATCTACACCAATTGTATTCATTCCAGAGTTTGCAAATGAAAGAGCAGTAGGAAGACCAATTCTCCCAATTCCAATTACACAAACAGAAATAGAATTTGATTGGATAGCCTGAATTAGTTCATGTTCATTTAATTCTAGAATTTTTTGTTTTTGTGTCATTTTTCTCAGATATATACACCAAAATTTAACTGCTTAATATTCTTGTTTTTAAACAATGAAAACTTAAACTATGATTAAATTTATGAAATTTATGAAATTTGCTGTGACAGGTGGAGCAGGATTTGTTGGTAATAACATTGTAAAATTATTGATAAATGAAGGACATGAGGTAATTGTGATAGATAATCTACATACAGGTAAATTAAAAAATTTAGAGGGGGTTTTAGAAAAAATTAAGTTTTATAAAATTGATATAAGAGATAAAAATGAATTAGAAAAAATTCTTAATGATGTTGATGGAATTTTTCATGAAGCGGCATTAACAATTGTTCAAGAATCATTTGTTAAACAAGATGAGTATTTTGATGTGAATGTTAAAGGAACAGAAAATATATTTGAAATTGCAAAAAAATATAACATTAAAGTTGTATTTGCGAGTAGTTCAAGCATTTATGGGGATTCAAAAGAAGTTCCTATTAACGAAAATTCTTCAAAGAATCCAATAAATCCATATGGTGAAACCAAATTACAAGATGAAATTTTAGCAAAAAAATATTCAAATCAAGGAGTAAAAATAATTGGATTACGATATTTCAATATTTTTGGAAAGGGACAAACAGGTTCGTATGCAGGAGTAATTACAAAATTTTTAAAAAATATTGAATTAAAAAAACCATTAATAATTTATGGACAAGGAAATCAAATTAGAGATTTTATTCATGTTAAGGATATTGCAGAAGCAAACTTTACGATTATGACAAGCGATATTGGACAAGGATTTTTTAATATTGGAACTGGAAAAGCAAATTCTATTAATGAATTGGCATCAATAATGATTAAAATTTCAAATCATAAAGAAGGTATTTCGTATTTAGAACCATTAAACGGTGATGTAAAAGAGAGTAAAGCAGACACAAGTTTGACTATGAAAACTTTCAATTGGAATTATTTAATTGATTTAGAAGAAGGATTAAAAACATTAATTGAAAATGACATTTAAGTTTACTAAATAATTAATCTAAACTCATATTAATTATGTTTTAAAATATTTAATTGTAGAAAAATGAGAATTTTAATTGGTGCATCAAGTTCAAAAATTTTTCATTTACAAGAATTTTCAGATGCTTTAAATGAATTAGGAATTATAACAAAAGTTGTATTTGATGCAGATTATTCAGATGGATTTCCTAGTAGAAAAATTAAAAATTGGTTAAAATCAAAAAAAATGTTTAAAAAATTGATTCAGGATTTTAAACCAAATCTAATTCTGATCGATAGGCAAAGACATTTTGGATTAGATGCAATTAATGAAAAAATTCCATTATTTGTACACTTGAGAGGTAATTACTGGAAA
>Ga0209047_1003421_pt1 | contig 10011 bp, 3 predicted proteins | sample SaaInlV_165m_DNA_3_FD_184681 | JGI IMG/M metagenome (GOLD analysis project Ga0209047, IMG submission 184681) | Marine microbial communities from expanding oxygen minimum zones in the Saanich Inlet - Saanich Inlet SI037_S3LV_120m_DNA (SPAdes)... | ecosystem: Environmental > Aquatic > Marine >...
TGGCATCGTCTTCTAGAATACGGGTTCCAGTCATGGGTATCTGGTATTTCGGCTGGTGTGTCATTGGGATCTTGTACAGACCCGCTACCCCAGCATCCCTATGACCAGCTGCTATAAGTGTGTCATCTTCGCTCCTGATCTGGACATCGTCTTTAGTAAACAGGACGCGGTACCCTTGACTACACAGCCTGGGCACTGAAATCAGAGGATCCTGCAAATCCTGCAGTATCTTGGCCTGTATGGGTTCCATTCCAGGCAATTGCACCTTCTTGGTTCCCAGTACTATCATCGGCGTATTGCTGGCCGATACAGCGTTTGGACCTAGATGCAGTTTTCCCCATGTCCGCTCCGGTCCGGCTTCTGCAGCTGGGATGTAGTGATTTTGTGATCCACTATCCATTACCGCGCCTTTGAGATTGTTAGGCTGTGTCGATCGATGGTTACCTTCGTTAGTATTACTTACAGTATTAACTAATTCGGTTATTACCACCTCTTTCGATCGACTGCCGACATCTCATTTCTTTGGCGCGAAGTACTTCTTGCCCGTGTAGTGGGAGCAAGTTCCCCACGTATGTTCGTTGTTGGGGTGTACCGGACACTGGTCTTCCAGAGGATGATCGGCATACTTGAGCTTGTTTGCTTTCTGCTTATCTTTGAATCTCTCGTCGCGGGCTCTCTTCTCCTTCATCGCGAGGACCGATTCGCTGGCGGCTCCCGCTTTCGTGTCTACATTTAGCCCTGCATAACGAGCTTTTCTGAGCTCTTCTAATAATTTTGCCACGAACACTGGATAGGAGACATCCTCAGAGTCCAACTGCGCTGACATGGAATCTGTCAGGCCAGAGTAAACTGGGTTCTCCGTGACCCGCGCCATCGACCGCCATAGCGTGGCCTTACTCATGACGTCTGGCATCTTCTTGCCGCCGGCTTCGAGGTCAGCCACCTTTGAGGCTTGCGAAATGACGTGCCTAGTAAGAGGAATCCCCTCGGCCCACGGTGTCTGCAGCTCATTTATGAGCTTGTCCTCGTCTGCGCGCGTGAGGGTGCCGAAATGCTCCTTGATGCCTTCGATGATCTCCTTGGCTTCAAGCACCTCGGAGGTGCTGCGCCCCATCATCACGCACAATTCTTCATACGCGGCAGCCGTGAGGCTCTTCTCTCCTGCTTCGCGCAGATCTTTGAGCGCTTTGACCTCTGCTTTGTACTCTGCGAAATGCATATCGAAGCGCCTGGTGGCGTCGATACCCCCGCTGTCGGGCACCGCCGGTTTCACCTTCTTTTCAAAACCATCGCTATCGATGTAGTCTTCGAGGTGGAGTTCCTTGGCCGTCGCTCTCAGTCTCTTTACCACCTTGATGGCAACAGAGCTGGCGCTGCCAGTGTCAAATATTAGCTTGCTATTATCTACTGACATACTTTGTTTCTCAGTATTTAAACTGTTGTAACTCTAAAAGAACACAAACGACCTCTCTAGGTAGATTCACAATCGCTAGTGGTATGTATGCTGTTTAAATACAGAGTGAAAGACAATCCTAGACACCGACTCCTTGTGGGAAGCTTTTGGTTCCCAACACACCCTCTTGGCTAGGAGTGTATTGCCTGGTAAATATATTTGCATATTTTTCGTGTTCCTTGTGAGGAAGGTATTTCGTGAAAAAATCCGCAATATTTCCTACTCCTTCTTTCCATATTACTTTGAAACGTCCGTCTTTCACTTCATTCTTTACCCAGTGGTATCGTCTATCGATATGCTTAGTTTTTCTGTCATGAACCGTGTTATTAGCTATGCCAACAGCGCATTTGTTGTCGCATTCATGCTCCGTTGTACTTTGTGGGTAGCCAATTCCTTCCAAAATGTTTCTGCAGTAAACTCCTCTTTTGATGGTATCATGCACTGATACGTATTCGGCTTCTGCCGCCGAGTCTGGAATACAGTCTATGATGTGTGACATTACTTCTGCGGGACTTGACTTAGGGTGGCCATTCTCGTCGCAATCACCCAAAAATAGCACTCCTCCTGCTCTGGATCGTCCCTTTGTTTCGCTACAGAACGACGCATCTGATACCGTGTGAAGTGTCATATCGCTTGGATGGTACTGCAGCACTGTATTTGGGTGTCCGGCGAGATATCTGAGTATGTGGTTGACCTCTCGCAGCAAAGCCTTGGTGGGCTTAGCTTGCTTGGATGCTACCTTGCTTACAGCTAAGGATGTGTCGTAATTTACACAGGCTGCTCCCCAGTTAAGAGCTCCTATTTTGCTCCTTAATTCTGTCATGAGTTGAGACGACAGTGGCTTAGAGTCATCTTCGCCGAGAGGTGCTTGCCTGCCTGTGTATACCGGCCTTGTGTATTTGTATGGCGCTGTTTCTGGTTTGCAATTCTCCATGCCATACTTCTCTAACAGCTTTCTTACCCATCCATTCAGGTATAGTGTCACTATGTGCTCCTGAGTGTCGTGTTCAATGTCCAGACCGCAGAAATGATGATTTTGGAATCTGAGCTTCGGGTTATTTTCGGCTTGTACAAATTTGTAGCCAGCGTCATTCAGTACTCTTTCCAGTCTGGCTAGGGCACGCGAGGCTGGCACGTGGATGATGGCAAAGTCATCGACATTGGTGTTGATTAGGAGATCTTCTTCTCCCTTAACCGTGCTTGTCCATAGATTGGTAGCGTCTACTTCGACGTACCCATTCTCTGTGAGCGTCGTAGAGAGCACCGTGCCTGCGATTGTTCCTGCGTCGTACATGCCATAAATGGCTTGCGTGCATGACAGGAGGATGCGGTTGTTTCGGATATATGCTTCGAACTTCTTACGCACGTCTTTTGGGAAGAACGTCGCGTCGTAGTACATGTAGTCAGTCCGTGGCAGCTTGTTTCTCTCATGCAGGTAAAATGATTCCAGATCTATCGTGGCCATCCTGGCTCCTACCGTTTTTGACCTTGTAGCCAGGGCTGCACAGAATATTTTCTTCGCCAGGTGGTCTGAGGAGAAATTAGAGTACTGCTCTTGCCGCACCTCATCCCGGCGCTTGGACCCGTTGTACGCGGCGCGGACTCGACGCGGCTTGCCCACTTTGTTTTCTAGGACTTTAACCACGTTTCGGGCGGTTCCATCTCGTCTGATGATGTCATCTGGGTGAACGAGTTCGACTCCGTCGATGCTTAGGAATCGAAAGAATTCGGCCACGTCTGCGCGTCTCCAATCCTCAGCATTCGGAGTACGCATCGCTTGGCGCATGGTATATTTCTTATGATCTTCCTCTGTAAGCACCAGGATTGTTTCCGGGTCCAGTTCTTCGGCCATTGGGTCCAGAATTCTCCTGGCCGCGCGCGTGGCGTATGCCCCGGTAGGAACATGCTGTGTAGAGCGGGATCCCACTGTGGGTCGCTCAATTTGCCCCGGTGCCGGGGATGAGACTTGGTGTTCCGTTTCACTGCTTTCTTGCTGGATGTTGGGTTCTGGAGTGTCAACTTCTGGCTGGTTATCCGAGCCACTCTCTTGAGTGTCTGCGCTTATTGCTGCAGTTGGAGCTTTGGCATAGTTGTCTGCGTTGTAGTGCGTGACTGCTTCGAACGAGTCAGCATTGCCCTCATTGAAATCTGAGGGAGATGAGATCCAGACTACCTTATTTCCGTCTTGAAGGATGTCTGCCTCCATAAGAGAGTACTCGTCATCCTCTTTAGGGAAGGCTGCTGCGTACGCTTCAAGCGCCTGGGCTAGCGTGGTGTCAGGCGGCCTGCCTTGCCTCTTCAGCGCATCGGTGAGATCAGAGATCCGGGCTACCAACTCATCGCGTTCTGTAAACCGCGGGTACTGCACATCTTCGCTGAGGAAAACAACCTGCTGGCGAACGGATGGAGCCTTTCCTCCAATTTCTCGCAGCTGGTGCTGCCGGTAATTTGCTGGACCCATGTAGAAAGAGGTCTTAGCCCTGTAGCCCCAAGATTTTCTTAGCGCCTTAGGCACATATGCTTGCACCTTTACCCCCCATGGCGCGATGGGATTGTCATTGAAATTGTACGGTCTGCCATTGTACGACTGGTACGAGGAGTGCCCTTCGGCGGTGCCCTTTCGGAGCAGCGATAATGTCAGCTCCGCCATTGCCACTGCCTTGTCCCAATTTTCTAGCGGGCATTCTGAGTCTCGTCCGGCTAGAGTGGCGATAACGTGTCGTTTAACTGTCTGTATGTGGCGCTCCGCGTCATTTGCCCGGTGATTATACGGCTCTACCTGTCGCTGGTCGACCTTTAGTTTTGCGAAGTAATTCTTTGCCGCATTCGATATTTCATTGTCGGTGAGTATCAGGTTGACCTTGTGTCCAAGCTTTATCGCGTCTTCGTATACCTTGACCAACACATCATTGACCTCCGTTCTGTTCTTGATGGGGTTGAGACGTATGTAGTTAGCCGATTGGATATACGACACGTGGACGGCGGAGTGTCCCATTACTGAGTTGACCTGAAATTTCCCTGTGGTGTCGGCAGACAATTTTCCCGCTACAAATGAGACTATAGCATCGCCTGCCATGGGAGCCTGATCTTCTGCCTCTATTCCGGGAATCTCATCCCTGTTCAGCAGAGCCTTTTCGGCTGCGTCGGTTCCTTCTAAAGTTTGCCCAGAATTCTGGGCTAATTGGTCATTTTCCTGAACATCCGAGTTTTCTACTGTGAACGGTTTGCTGTCATCGGCGCTAGCACCCTCTGAGTTCTGCATGTCACCACCCTCTGAATCCTGCGTGTGCATCGCTTGATTTGCTGTCTTAGTGGATTGAACACCCTTGAGGTGTTGTCGGAGATGCCCCTTTGCTGTGGCTTCCGTCTTCGGTGGATTTGCTAACACGTCTGCCGCTATTATTCCAGGCAAGTTTAGATGAGACTTCATCGCAGCTACAAGGCAGGCCACTGTGGGGTATCCCAGCGCTGCATGGTAAAAGCTGACTCGCTCGGCCTTAGTCCTGAAGCTTATACCCCCGTAGTACGTGGACAGATTTGGCATATAGTATACGACCTCGTTCTCGGATCTGGCATCGTCTTCTAGAATACGGGTTCCAGTCATGGGTATCTGGTATTTCGGCTGGTGTGTCATTGGGATCTTGTACAGACCCGCTACCCCAGCATCCCTATGACCTGCTGCTATAAGTGTGTCATCTTCGCTCCTGATCTGGACATTGTGCTTGGAGAATACCACTTTGTATCCTTGACTACAGAGCCTGGGCACGGAGATTAACGGGTCTTGCAAGTCTTGCAGTATTTTTGCTTGGACCGGCTCCATACCTGGTATCTTTACTTGCTTGGTTCCCAGTACCACCATGGGCGTGTTGCTGGCAGATACGGCATTTGCCCCGAGATTTATTTTTCCCCATGTCTTCTCGGGTCCGGCGTCTGCCACTGGCAGGTAATGATTTTGCGAACCACTATCGATTACCGCGCTTTTGGGTATTATTTTGGAGATAGGCTGTGTCGATCCGTGGTTGTCTTCGTTAGTATTATTTATAATATTAACGGCTTCAGATTTAACCACCTCCTTCGATCGACTGCCAATATCTCATTTCTTTTTACCTGCGACATACTTCTTGCCCGTGTAGTGGGAGCAAGTTCCCCACGTATGTTCGTTGTTGGGGTGTACCGGACACTGGTCTTCCAGAGGATGATCGGCATACTTGAGCTTGTTTGCTTTCTGCTTTTCTTTGAATCTCTCGTCGCGGGCTCTCTTCTCCTTCATCGCGAGGACAGATTCGCTGGCAGCTTCCTCTTTGGCTTCGGCATTTAACTCGGAATACTGCTCCTTTCTGAGCTCCGTCAACATCCTTGCCACGAAAACTTGGTACGTCACATCCTCCCTTTCCAGCATCACGGCCATATTGTCCGTTAGCCCAGAGTACATTGGGTTACGCTTGACTTTCGTCAACGATCTCCATAGCGTATCCTTTCCTACCTTGTCGCCCATCTCTCTTCCTCCTGCTTTGAGGTCCGCCACCTTGGCTGCCTGGGAGACTACATGTCTCGTTAGCGATTTTCCTTGGTTCCATGGCTCCTGGAGTGCATTCACCACCTTTTCCTCCTCCGCTCTGGTGAGCGTGGCAAAGTGGCTCTTTATGCCGTCGATGATGTCTCTGGCTTCTAGACACTCTGAAGTGCTCCGCCCCATCATCGCGCACAACTGTTCGTAAGCTGGCGCCGTGAGCGATTTTTCCGCAGCTTCTCGCAGCTCGCGGAGGGCCTTGACCTCCGACTTAAATTCGCTTGAATGCATTTCGAAGCGCCTGGTGGCGTCGATAGACCCACTCTCCGGCACTTGCGGCTTTACGCGTCGCTCGAAGTCGTCCCTGTCGACATACTCCTCTAAATGGAGCTCCTTGGCCAGTGCTCGCAGCCTCTGTAGCACCTTGATGGCAACAGAGCTGTCGCTGCTGATATCGTACATCAACTTTGCATTACTGTCCATTGACATCTTATTCACTCAGTATTTAAACTGTTGTAACTCTAAAAGAACACAAACGACCTCTCTAGGTAGATTCACAATCGCTAGTGGTATGTATGCTGTTTAAATACAGAGTGAAAGACAATCCTAGACACCGACTCCTTGTGGGAAGCTTTTGGTTCCCAACACACCCTCTTGGCTAGGAGTGTATTGCCTGGTAAATATATTTGCATATTTTTCGTGTTCCTTGTGAGGAAGGTATTTCGTGAAAAAATCCGCAATATTTCCTACTCCTTCTTTCCATATTACTTTGAAACGTCCGTCTTTCACTTCATTCTTTACCCAGTGGTATCGTCTATCGATATGCTTAGTTTTTCTGTCATGAACCGTGTTATTAGCTATGCCAACAGCGCATTTGTTGTCGCATTCATGCTCCGTTGTACTTTGTGGGTAGCCAATTCCTTCCAAAATGTTTCTGCAGTAAACTCCTCTTTTGATGGTATCATGCACTGATACGTATTCGGCTTCTGCCGCCGAGTCTGGAATACAGTCTATGATGTGTGACATTACTTCTGCGGGACTTGACTTAGGGTGGCCATTCTCGTCGCAATCACCCAAAAATAGCACTCCTCCTGCTCTGGATCGTCCCTTTGTTTCGCTACAGAACGACGCATCTGATACCGTGTGAAGTGTCATATCGCTTGGATGGTACTGCAGCACTGTATTTGGGTGTCCGGCGAGATATCTGAGTATGTGGTTGACCTCTCGCAGCAAAGCCTTGGTGGGCTTAGCTTGCTTGGATGCTACCTTGCTTACAGCTAAGGATGTGTCGTAATTTACACAGGCTGCTCCCCAGTTAAGAGCTCCTATTTTGCTCCTTAATTCTGTCATGAGTTGAGACGACAGTGGCTTAGAGTCATCTTCGCCGAGAGGTGCTTGCCTGCCTGTGTATACCGGCCTTGTGTATTTGTATGGCGCTGTTTCTGGTTTGCAATTCTCCATGCCATACTTCTCTAACAGCTTTCTTACCCATCCATTCAGGTATAGTGTCACTATGTGCTCCTGAGTGTCGTGTTCAATGTCCAGACCGCAGAAATGATGATTTTGGAATCTGAGCTTCGGGTTATTTTCGGCTTGTACAAATTTGTAGCCAGCGTCATTCAGTACTCTTTCCAGTCTGGCTAGGGCACGCGAGGCTGGCACGTGGATGATGGCAAAGTCATCGACATTGGTGTTGATTAGGAGATCTTCTTCTCCCTTAACCGTGCTTGTCCATAGATTGGTAGCGTCTACTTCGACGTACCCATTCTCTGTGAGCGTCGTAGAGAGCACCGTGCCTGCGATTGTTCCTGCGTCGTACATGCCATAAATGGCTTGCGTGCATGACAGGAGGATGCGGTTGTTTCGGATATATGCTTCGAACTTCTTACGCACGTCTTTTGGGAAGAACGTCGCGTCGTAGTACATGTAGTCAGTCCGTGGCAGCTTGTTTCTCTCATGCAGGTAAAATGATTCCAGATCTATCGTGGCCATCCTGGCTCCTACCGTTTTTGACCTTGTAGCCAGGGCTGCACAGAATATTTTCTTCGCCAGGTGGTCTGAGGAGAAATTAGAGTACTGCTCTTGCCGCACCTCATCCCGGCGCTTGGACCCGTTGTACGCGGCGCGGACTCGACGCGGCTTGCCCACTTTGTTTTCTAGGACTTTAACCACGTTTCGGGCGGTTCCATCTCGTCTGATGATGTCATCTGGGTGAACGAGTTCGACTCCGTCGATGCTTAGGAATCGAAAGAATTCGGCCACGTCTGCGCGTCTCCAATCCTCAGCATTCGGAGTACGCATCGCTTGGCGCATGGTATATTTCTTATGATCTTCCTCTGTAAGCACCAGGATTGTTTCCGGGTCCAGTTCTTCGGCCATTGGGTCCAGAATTCTCCTGGCCGCGCGCGTGGCGTATGCCCCGGTAGGAACATGCTGTGTAGAGCGGGATCCCACTGTGGGTCGCTCAATTTGCCCCGGTGCCGGGGATGAGACTTGGTGTTCCGTTTCACTGCTTTCTTGCTGGATGTTGGGTTCTGGAGTGTCAACTTCTGGCTGGTTATCCGAGCCACTCTCTTGAGTGTCTGCGCTTATTGCTGCAGTTGGAGCTTTGGCATAGTTGTCTGCGTTGTAGTGCGTGACTGCTTCGAACGAGTCAGCATTGCCCTCATTGAAATCTGAGGGAGATGAGATCCAGACTACCTTATTTCCGTCTTGAAGGATGTCTGCCTCCATAAGAGAGTACTCGTCATCCTCTTTAGGGAAGGCTGCTGCGTACGCTTCAAGCGCCTGGGCTAGCGTGGTGTCAGGCGGCCTGCCTTGCCTCTTCAGCGCATCGGTGAGATCAGAGATCCGGGCTACCAACTCATCGCGTTCTGTAAACCGCGGGTACTGCACATCTTCGCTAAGGAAAACAACCTGCTGGCGGACGGATGGAGCCTTTCCTCCAATTTCTCGCAGCTGGTGCTGCCGGTAATTTGCTGGACCCATGTAGAAAGAGGTCTTAGCCCTGTAGCCCCAAGACTTTCGTAGTGCCTTTGGCACATATGCTTGCACCTTTACCCCCCATGGCGCTATGGGATTATCGGATAGACTGTATGGTCTACCGTTATATGACTCATACGCGGACTGTCCCTCAGTGGTGCCTTTTCGGAGTAGCGAAAGCGTCAATTCTGCCATCTGCACCGCCTTGTCCCAATTCTCTAGCGGACACTCTGAGTCCCTTCCAGCTAACGTGGCAATGACATGCCTTTTTACAGTCTGGATGTGGCGTTCCGCGTCATTTGCTCGGTGGTTGTAAGGCTCGACTTGACGTTGCTCGACTTTTACCTTGGCAAAATAGCTTTTTGCAGCATTTGATATTTCGTTATCGGTGAGTATAAGATTTACCTTGTGTCCCAATCTGATTGCGTCCTCGTATACTTTTACTAACACATCATTAACCTCCGTTCTGTTCTTGATTGGAGTCAACCGTATGTGGTTAGCAGACTGGATATACGATACGTGTACTGCAGAATGCCCCATCACCGAGTTCAATTGGAACTTACCCGTGGTGTCTGCAGATAGCTTTCCAGCTATGAACGTAACTAAAGCATCGCCTGGCTGGTGTGTCTCATCGGCCTCTATCCCAGGAATTTGGTCTCTGTTCAGCAGCGCCTTTTCAGCTGCGTTGGCATCTGCATCTGCCTCGACAACTAGTGTGCTGTCTTCAGCGACACCCTCTGAGTCTTGCATGTCACCACCCTCTGAGTCCTGCGGGTCTGCAGCACGATTTGCTGCCTTGGTGGATTGGACGCCCTTGAGATGTTGCCGAAGGTGCCCCTTAGCAGTGGCTTCGGTCTTCGGAGGATTTGCTAGCACGTCCGCCGCTGTTATTCCGGGCAGCTGAAGATGGGATTTCATCGCTGCTACTAGGCATGCCACGGTAGGGTATCCCAGCGCTGCATGGTAAAAGCTGACTCGCTCGGCCTTAGTCCTGAAGCTTATACCCCCGTAGTACGTGGACAGATTTGGCATATAGTATACGACCTCGTTCTCGGATCTGGCATCG
>Ga0209047_1003444_pt1 | contig 9983 bp, 8 predicted proteins | sample SaaInlV_165m_DNA_3_FD_184681 | JGI IMG/M metagenome (GOLD analysis project Ga0209047, IMG submission 184681) | Marine microbial communities from expanding oxygen minimum zones in the Saanich Inlet - Saanich Inlet SI037_S3LV_120m_DNA (SPAdes)... | ecosystem: Environmental > Aquatic > Marine >...
CTGAAAGAGGATTAATTGGAATTATGAGAGATAATTCATTTGCATATACACCTGTAATGAATTTCATTGAATGGAATGATCCAACTGTTTCAATGTTCTTGTTATGGTTATGGATGATTTCATTTTTCATAGGTATAATCAACATGCTTCCATTACCAATCTTGGATGGTGGAAAATTTATTCATATTATTATTGATAAAAGATTTTCAGATAAAGCAATTAAAACTACAATGTGGATAATTTACGCATTCACATTTGTACTATTTGGTCTTAATATTGCATTATCATATATGAAATCTGGTTGGTTTACAATCTAAAATGAAACAAAATAAAAATCTAGAAAAATTTTATTAAGTGGTTAAAAGAAAATGTTTTACCTTTTGAAAATTCACTTCCTCAAAGTGGTGTAACAGGTTTGTATATATTTTCAAAAAAAATATCTAGATTCAAAAAAATAAATGAAGGATCTAATGAAGACGATGAAGTTGAAGCAGAATTGAAAAAATTGGGCATCTTTAACACAATATTAAATATTTTATATAAAAGAAAATTTTAGATTGTTTATAGTATGATTGTTAATAACCAACAAAATATTTTTACATCAAAATCCAATGTACTAAAATTTTTGCAAAATCAACTTAAAAATTCAAAAATTGAAAAATTATATACATTTGAAACACAAGATTGGGAAATAAATGAAACTAAAATTATAAAAGAAATAAGTCAATATTTTGCTAATTCAAACAAAGTAATAGTAAGAAGTTCTGCTATGGGGGAAGATTCACTTGAATCATCAAAAGCTGGATCATTTGAAAGTATACTTGATGTTAATCCAAAATCAAAAAAAGTATTAATCAATGCAATAAATTTAATTTTAAATTCATATGAAAAAAAACAGAATTACAATCAAAAAAATCAAATTTTAATTCAAAATCAATCTACAAAAATAGTACAAAGTGGCGTAATTTTTACTAGATTAAGAAATGGATCACCATATTATATAATAAATTTTGAAGAAGGTCCATCAACAGTAGGTGTCACACAAGGTAAGGTCAATAATTTAGTAAAAATATTTAGAAAAACAAAATTTGAAAAAATTCCAAAAAAATGGAAAAAGTTATTAAAATCAATTCAAGAAATAGAGAAAATTACTTCAAATACATATCTAGATATAGAATTTGGAATAACTAATTTAAATGAAATAATCATATTTCAAGTGAGACCTCTCATTTCAGAAAATAATTCTAATCTAGATAATAAAATTGAAAAAGAACTGAAAAAAATTCAAATAAAATATAAAAATTATACTCAAAATAATTCAAAGAAAAAAATTATTTTTTCAGATATGGCAGATTGGAATCCATCAGAAATTATTGGTAGTAATCCCAATATACTGGATTATTCATTATATGATTTTTTAATTATGAATAAATCATGGTATCTAGGTAGAAAAGAAATTAAATATCAAATTCCACCTAATCCTAATTTAATGGTAAAATTTGGAAACAAACCATATGTAAATACTCTATCAAGTTTTATTTCACTAACTCCAAATAAACTTCCTAAAAAAATAACTACGAAATTATTAAAATATTATAATCAAGAACTTTTATCAAATCCATATTTACACGATAAAATTGAATTTGACATAGTTTTAACATGTTTTGATTTAACATTTGATAAAAAATTAAAAAAATTGATAAAATTAGGATTTACAAAAAAGGAGATTAAAAAAATGAGAAATGTTTTTGTTACATTTACAAATCAAATAATCAATGATTTTATAGAAATATCAAAAAATAGTAAATTAAAAATTGAAATAATGTCAAAAAATAGAAATAAAATTAAAAATGAAATTATAAAAAATAATTACGGTATTTCTAGAAAAATAGAAATGATAGAATTATTATTAAATGATTGTAAGAAATTAGGCGCTGTAGAATTTTCTAAAATGGCTAGAATGGGGTTTATTTCCACGATAATTCTTAAAAGTATGGTAAAAACAAACAATATTCCTCAAAATATCGAGGATTCAATTTTAAATTCTATTGAGAGCCCCCTCTCACAATTTCAACAAGACTTGATGAGTTATTATAAGAAAAAAATGTCTAAAACAAAATTCCTTTCCAAATATGGTCATTTACGGCCAGGAACATATGATATTACCCAACTCAGATATGATCAAGATAATAAATTCTTAGAGCAAATGCAATTTGAATCAAATGTAAATACAATAAAAATATCATCAAATAAAATAAATAAAATTCTAGAAAAAAATGGAATTGATACAGCATCCATAGATTTTATAGATTTTGTTAAACAGTCACTAGAATATAGGGAAGAATTTAAATTTCAATTTACTAAAAATTTAAGTGATATCCTTGAATTAATTAATGAAATTGGTTCCGAATTTAATTTAACTAGAAATGAAATAGCAAATTTAGATATAAAAACAATCATCAAATCTAAAAATATTAATAAAAATATAGTAAAAGAAAAATGGAATAAAAAAATTAATTTGAATCAAAAACAAAATAAAATTAATAATTATTTAATACTACCACCGTTGATTTTTAAAAAGAATGATTTTAATGTTATAGAATATTATTCAGCACAACCAAATTTTATTACTGAAAAATCAATAAATTCAGAGACATTGGTTTTACAAAAAAATGTATCAAAAAAAGAATTAAAAAATAAAATAATTATATTAGAAAATGCAGATCCAGGATATGATTGGATTTTTTCGTGTAATCCAGCTGGATTAATTACAAAATATGGAGGTGTTGCATCACACATGTCAATTCGATGTTCAGAAATTGAATTACCAGCAGTTATTGGTTGTGGAGAAATATTATATGAAAATATTTTAGAATCATCCAAAATTTTACTTGATTGTAAAAATAATGAAATTTTAATAATTGAGCATTTATCAAATAATCAATTTATAGAAGAACGAAAAGTATTGAAATCTTTAGGATATATTAAATAAATTAAAATAAATATTTATCAAGTAAAATAGTCTAAAAAAAGAATGAAAAAACCAATAATTGGAATATCAACTAGAATTGTTAGTCCTAAAAATTATGAAGAAAAAAGAGATGCAATTAGCCATGATTTAGTCAGTATTTTAGATAAATTGGGTCTTAATCCAATCCTCATTCCAAATAATCTTTTAAGCACAAAAAATTTTCTTGATCAATTAAATTTTTCAGGTTTTATTATTTCTGGAGGAGATAATATTGGGGAATTTCCACAACGTGATAAAACTGAAACAATAATGTTAGAATATGCATCTAAAAAAAATCTTCCGATATTAGGAATTTGTAGAGGGATGCAAATAATTAATGATTTTTTTGGAGGAAAGACAGAATCAAATAAATTAAAAAATCATGTTAATACAAATCATTCACTTAAAATAATAAATAAAAAATTTAAAATAATTTTTAAAAAGGATTCAATTAATGTAAATTCATATCATAATAATTTAATTCAGTTAAAAAATTTAGGTAAAGATCTAATACCATTTGCAATTTATGATGATAATTCAATAGAAGGTTATTTTCACAAATATTTATCAGTTTACGGTGTAATGTGGCATCCTGAAAGAACTCCAACAGAAAATAGCATTTCATTAATTAAAGAAATTTTTATTACTACTATTGATTAAATTGAAAGCAATTATCTTAGCCGCTGGAGAAGGTAAACGACTCAGACCGTTAACCAAGAATATTCCAAAAGGAATGGTTACTATTTTTGGTAAGTCATTACTTGAAAGACAAATTGAAATTTTTAAACAGTGTGGTATTGATGACATAACAATAATTACAGGATATTGTTTTGATAAAATTACATTTCCAAATATACAATATTTCAAAAATGAAAAATATGAAACTACCAATATGGTTGAAACCCTATTTTGCGCAAAAGAAATACTTAATGGTTCCATAATTATATCGTATGGAGATATAGTATTTGAAAAGAAAGTACTTGAACAATTAATTAATGCAAAAAATGATTCATGTGTTGTAATCGATAAAAATTGGTATAAGTATTGGAATATTAGATTTCAAAATCCCTTAGATGATGCAGAGAGTTTAATTATCGATAAGAATAATTATATAAAAAATATTGGTCAGAAAGTAAGCGATCTCAATGAAATTATGGGCCAATACATAGGTTTGATGAAATTCCAAAATGTAGGACTTGATCTTTTAAAAGGATTTTATAAAAAAGCTAAAAATGAGTCACTAAAAGGAAATAACATATTAAATCCAAAACTAGCATTTGAAAAATCATACATTACAGATTTACTTCAGGCGTTGGTTATTGAAGGGCATAAAATAAAAGCAATCCCAATTCATGGAGGATGGCTAGAATTAGATACTCTTCATGATTATGAAATTTATAATCAATTACATGCCAAGAATGAATTACAAAATTTTATTTCGTTGGACAGTTAATCATTATAAAAAGATTCTCATCAAGTACATCCAATGATAAAGTATTTGAACTCATATTATAAAATATTGTTAAAATTGAAACCAAACATACTTTATCTAGATATAGATTCTTTCCGCGCTGACAGATTTTATGGGAAAACTAAAACTTCAAAAACACCCAACATTGATTCTCTTCTAAAATCAAGTACATATTTCGATCAAACTATAGTATCAGCTGATGGAACAATTATTTCATTAAATAGTGTGTTCACAGGGCTTTTTCCATATGCAACTGGAACAAGAGCTATCAAGCTTTTATTTAATAATAAAAATTATATCCATTTACTTCAAGAATTTGGTTATAATATTTATGGTGTAATTCCAAAATTAACTTCCTTATCTCCTTTGTTTGAACTATGTTTAAACGACAACCCAACCTATGATGGTGGCCCACCAGCTAAATCACTTTTTGATGAAGTAGGACAAAAAATTATTGATGTATTTTCAACTCAAATGAAAGGACCATGGTTTTATTATGCACATATTATGGATTTGCATTGGCCATTAAATGTACCTAAACAATATGATGATTCACAATTTGGCATGGATAAATATGATAGAATTGTATCATCTATAGATTATTGGATTGGTAAAATATTAGATAATGTTGATTTGAAAAATACGATTATTATAATTACAGCTGATCATGGAACGCATATACCAATAAATGATAAAAATATTACAAGTTTTGAACCAAAATTTAAAACTGGGGTAAAAATTGGAAAACGTCTTATTCCCACATTTGCTCATCCCACCATAGTAAGATTATTAAATTTTTTACGTAAATCTATTCGTAATATAAAATTAAAGCAAGTAAACAAAAACCTAAGCAACTATGAAAAACGATCCAGACTACCATATTTTACATTATCATTATTTGATGAATCTATTCGAATACCATTACTCATTGCAGGATATAACATGACATCAAAAATAATTTCTCAACAAATACGTAGTTTAGATATATTTCCAACAATTATGGATATGATCAATGGTCCAAATATTGAAAATATACATGGTAAAAGCTTAAAACATCTTATTGACGGAGACGAGTCAGAAGCATTTCCTGCATACTTACATACAATACCATATCAAGATTTATCTCCTCAAGATATGGTTGGCATTAGAACTTCAAAATATAAATATTTTAGAGGTTCACGTAATTCCAGTCATAATGTTAATCTATATAATCTACAAATTGATCCATCAGAAAACAACAATATTGCAAAAAATAATCCACAATTAATAAAAGAATTTGAAACAATGTTAACCAATATGATTTCTAACAAAAATAAATATTTAGAAAATGTAGGTGATACTAAAGGAAAAGATAATCTAAAAAAACGAATTAGTGAAAAAAAGTCAAAACTTTCTCTTAAGGAATAAGAATTTAACTAACACAAGATGATAAATTATGTGGATGATCAAAGGAAATCAATTACAATTTCGGCTAATTTATTTGACGAAATAAAAAATAGAATAAAAAATCCCATTAATGGCTTTTCTTCTATTGAAGAATATGTAGACTATGTTCTTGAAGAGGTTTTATTTGAGAAAGAAGATAGCAGTGTTAGTGATGAAGAAAAACAAAAGATTCAAGATGAGTTAAAAAAATTAGGATATATTTAAAGAGATACTTAGAAGCTACAGATTAATTAATAAAAATAAATTTAAGAATAGAAATAATTGTAAAAAACTTAAATTAGAATTTTTGATTTAAAATCTATGAAATTAAAAGAAGACTACAACATTATTCTTATTACTTTAGATGGATTAAGAAAAGATAAAATAGAATTATGTCCAACTTTGAAATCACTGATAGATGAAAGTGTTTATTTTTCTAAAATGATAACCGTATCTCCATATACATTAGCATCATTACATGCCATATTCTCTGGCATGTATCCATCAAAAAATGGAGTGAATGCATATTATAATATGTTCAAATTTAAAAAAAATGAAATTGTAACATTACCAGAATTACTACAGAAAAATGGTTACTATACATGCTGTGATATAATAAGTGACATCATAATACCATCAAAAGGATTTGATGAAAGAAATATTTTTGATGAAAAAACTGTTGATTTTACTAAAAGACATACCAACTTAATCAATAAATTAGCAAAGAAAAAATTTTTCTTATTTTTACACTATACAGAACCTCATAAACATTTAGTTGATGAAGTGATTCAAAAATATAAAAACAAGAATGATGATAAATACTATAAATCAATAAAAGAAAATAATACCAGATATGAATCATATCTTCCTGCATTAGACAGATATGTTTCAGCCATTTTGAATACGTTAAAGGATTTATCATTATTTAATAAAACAATAATCATATTTCATGCAGATCATGGAACAAGTGTTGGAGAAAAGATGGGTGAAAAATTTTACGGTGTTTTTGTTTATGATTATACGATAAATGTTTTTTCAGTTATTAAAATTCCAAACGTTCCACCTAAACACATAGATTATCAATGTAGAACAATTGATCTATATCCCACAATAGTAGATCTTGTTGGAATGGACCTTAAACAACTGGATAAAAAAATGCAGGGTAAAACATTATCACCATTTCTTTCTGAAAAAGAAAAAAATGATCGTGAAGTATTCGTAGAAACTGGTGGATTGTATGGGCCATGGCCATCCCCAGAGAAACATAACGTATTTTGTGTTAGAACAAAAAATAAAAAATTAATTTATAATGATACTCCTCAGACATGGGAATTTTATAATCTAATTAACGATCCATTTGAACATGATAATAAATTTGATGAAAATATTCCAGAAATATTAGAAATGAAAAAGAGATTGGTTTATTATTTAAAAGAAAATAAAATTCATACTAATCTTATTCATTAGCATTGATGAAATTTTCTATTTTTTCATTTATAATATTGGCCATTAACTGATTACCAATTTTAGAAAAATGTCCTCCGTAATCATTATCATCAGAATAAAATAAGTCTAAATTATTTTCCAATAGTAATTTCTCGGTCATGTCAATAACAACCAAATCATCTATTTCACTAATAATATTTACAAAATTTTGATAAAAATGGAAATTATTTTTTATGAATATGGCATCATCTTTCTGAGGAAAAAGAATGAAAAAAGGTACAAAGTTATTTAATTTTGCATATGAAACATAATCATTGATGATTTTTTCAAGTAACATAACAGATTCTTTATTTTGATATAGTTTTACTCTCCACAAAAGATTAATTTTCATAATTATCTTCATTGGATTCCATTCTATTTTTTTTACATCTTTTTTTAATTTTTTAAGTGATTCAATTATAATAACCCAAAAAATAATTTGAAAATTTCTCAGAGGATTTTTAAAAATAGTTACTGAATATGGAAAACTTATAATATCTTTTTTAAATTTTTGTTTATAAAAAAAATCAGTATTTTTTATTTTAGATATAAATTCAGTATAATTTTCAAATTTAGTTTTAGTATCAATATAATTTCTTATAAATTCTAAATTATTATTTTTAAGTACAAAACGAGGCTTAAATGCAAAAGTATTTCCATATTCGTTATAATGTTTCCATGAACTTAGTATTCTATTTATTGTATCTGGAACTATAGCTAAAATTACTATGTTTGTTTTATTTTTTGGGTATTCTCTCTTTATTCTTAATAATGCTTGATCTAATCCATAATTTCCAACACCAAAATTCTGTACATTTGTTTTTTGAGATTTAGAAAGATAATGTTCCCACGTTTCATCATCATTTACCTGTCTACAAAAAGTAAATGAATCACCATAACATGATATTGTAGAATTTAATTTTTCAAAATCAGGATTGGTCCTGCAACCTTTTGGATTAATTGTCCATTTTGTTGTACAATCTTTACCATCTTCAATACCTAACGTATTTGGTTTTCTTGTCCAACCTAATTCGCCATCATAACCATTTAGTATGAATTTTTTTAAACCATCTTTTGATAAAATAGGTTCTTCATCTTTTGTTATTATTAGCCATTGAAATTTTTTATTAACAAACCGTACTATTAAATAAAAAAATAATTCAATAATTACAAAAATTATGAAAATTACAGAAATAAAATATAATTCCATATTCAATCAGTCCACATTTTTCCATTTCTACAGTTAATTGATTGATTTTTAAAGAAAAAATTCAACTTGTTAAATAAATATTATTTAGTTGTATAAAAATTACTTTTACTGCTTACTAAGAACTAAAAATCTTCTTTCCGGAACATTAACTGGATATTCCGAAATTACCATTTCATCTTTTAAGATATGAAAGTATTTTTTAATGAATTCTAATTTTGGTTGAAATAGCTTTGGTTGATACGTATCAGGTGAAACAGTTTCAAAAATTATTATCCCATCGTGTGTCAAAAGTTGGTTTATTTTCTCCATATACTCTTTGAAAGTGAATTTAGTATTTCCATCGATAGTTTCATCGTTAGCTAAGGAAAATATGACATCATATTTTTTATCAGTTTGATATTTTTCAAAACTTGATGTCAAAAATGATGCATTTTGTATTTTAAGAAATTCTTTTGTATCGTCTGCAATAGCAATCATGTATGGGTTTATCTCAACCCCATCAATATCTTTAACATACTTGGAAACAACCATTGTAAAGAATCCACAATTACACCCTATGTCTAATACAGATTTTGTTTTTGTGATGTATTTTTCAATATTGTATCGTTCTAATCTTTTTTCTGAAGGTCTCCATCCATCAATTTTTATCTCATCGAATCCCTGATAGAAGCCCTTTTCTTTTGCATAAACAAAACTATGCCAATTTTTGGATTGATTTTCTAGATGTTTCCATAATTTTTTATGTAATACTTCTAAAGAATCATTTGAAAACAATTGTTATATCAGCAAGTGGATAAAAATATAACTGTTAGTAAGTAATTTTAATGAAATCAGTTTCAATTTCTTTATTTAAAACAAAATTTGTGTTAATGTTAGGAATTAAAAATTTAAATAAATTTTGAAATAAATCTAAGGAAATATCAGAATATGTTTAAAAATATTCTTTTAACTTATAAAATATGTCTAGAATGTATTAACAGATCTATAGAGTATTCCCAAAGAATAATTAATGAAAAATAATTATTAAAATTATGACCTGTGATAGATGTGATAATCAGGCAGCATATACAAGAAAATATTCTGGTGAAAAGTTATGTTCTCAATGTTTTTCAAAATCTATTATAAAAAAAACTGCTAAAACTATTTCAAAATATAAAATGATTAAACATAATGAATTAGTAGCAGTTGCAGTATCAGGTGGGAAAGATTCACTAGCATTACTAAAAGTTATTCATGAAATGTCATTAACTCATAATTTTAAAATTAAAGTCATAACAATTGATGAAGGAATTCCAGGATATAGAAATGAGGCATTAGAAATTGTCAAAAAAGTTTGTTTAGAATTAAATGTAGAATATAAAATATATTCTTACAAAGATCTT
>Ga0209047_1003445_pt1 | contig 9979 bp, 8 predicted proteins | sample SaaInlV_165m_DNA_3_FD_184681 | JGI IMG/M metagenome (GOLD analysis project Ga0209047, IMG submission 184681) | Marine microbial communities from expanding oxygen minimum zones in the Saanich Inlet - Saanich Inlet SI037_S3LV_120m_DNA (SPAdes)... | ecosystem: Environmental > Aquatic > Marine >...
TTTATTAAATCCATCTTTAAATGATTTGTTTCAAGATAATGTTTATAAATTAGAAATAGATGACGATACTCACTATATACCTTTATGGCACAATGAAGTTACTATTGATAACATGATTATTAAAAATATACCAGATATTACTGATAATATTTCTATTGCGTCAAATCATGATATTATTATAAAAGAAAGTGTAAATATTATACAACTATTTAATCAAGGAAATGTTACTATTTATGCTGGTGCTGCAGGAGAGGCGGTTAAAACGTTTAATATTAACTCCAATGATGTTAAATTATCGAAACATCCTCAACTGATTGTATTTAAAAATCAAGGTAAGTTAATACCTAATAATCTAAATCTATACGATAATAAAAATAGAAGTAATGTTATTATTGAACTTACACTTATCAGCGAGTAAATACATAAAAAATTATATATATTTTATGTATTTAATTTATTAATTTGTAAATTTATTAATTATATTTAGTTTTTTTTTCTTCTAACAACCTTTTTCTTTTTTTTAGGTTTAACCACTTCTACTACTTCTTCTTCTACTACTTCTTCTTCTTCTTCTTCTTCTTCTTCATCTGAATCTTTAAATGATGGTTGATGTGATAGTCCACTATCATCATCTTCTTTTTGTGCTAAATTATTTTCCATTTCTTCATCATCACTATCATCTTCAATATGACAAGTAGCTGTTCCCAATAGTCTTGCTGGTGGTCTTACACATGCTTGAACCAATTTCCATGTTACACCACAACGACCACCAGCAAACCACATACCTTGACAAGCAATCAACCCATTTACATGAGAAGCCTTAGGAATACATTCTACTGGACTACTTGTTGCTTCTTCATCTCTTTTTGGTGGCACATACAATGGAGATTTATCAGCGTAATTATATAGTTCTACATTAAATTTACCTTCCCAATATGGTAATTTAACTTTCAATGATGGAGCACGACTGTAATCAGCTTCGTCTGTATAATTACCATCATTATCTTTTAATTTTGGATATTTCAAAATAGGATACATTAAATTATCAACTAATTCACTACTCATCTTACTTTTTCCAAACCATTCTTTACAATTTTTAATACAATCTGCTTTAATTTTATTTTCAAATACCGTCATAGCATCTTTAAATTTATTAACCGAAGCGGTTTCATTTCTAAAATCCAATGCCATATCATAGGTAACTCTCCCACTTGCTTCATCTACTCTTTCATTAACTCCCCATGTTAACATTAATGGAACTTGTAGAACAATTGGTTGACCAGATAATAATAGTTGAACACTTTTTCCTCCTCTCTTATTATTCTGTGCTGGTTTATAGGTGACTGCTGATGCGTCAAATGATTTTGCTTTGGTGATTAGATAACTTACTGAACTCATGATTTATATAATTTATGTACTAAGAATTTTTTTAAATCAATTTTATATATTATTTTAAAAATTTAGGAATTAAGTTATTGAAAATAATATAAATTATATAGGAAAACATATAATTATACTACATTTAAGTATAATTATATAAAATGATATATTATTTGGCAAATTGATTATTTTGTGTTCGTAAATTAACTTGGTTTGTATAATTTCTTTTATTTGATTGAATGTTTATTGATTTTGAGTTTTTATTATACTGTGATGATGGCGGTTTTCTATTTGAATGTTGAGCTTCTTTTATTTTCATTTCATGGACATTGATCAGTTTTTTTACATTTTTTTTAAATTTAGATGGGTTATTAACTGATGTATTTTGATATTGATGCATTGGATGAACCTTTGATATTGGGGGCATTGGAATAGAATCATTACATTGTTTTAATTCATTTTTAAACGTTTTTTTATACCAATTTTTAACAGAAGTTTCAGATTCATTAAGTATCTTTCTTGTATTTGGTGTTAACGCCTGGTGGTTTAATTTTAATTCCTTTCCTTTATTCGATGTATCTATTGATAAATTATTAGGGCTTACCTTTATTTTTGTTGGTGTTGCTTTTGTTATTTCTTTTTCAACTGTTTCAACTTTTACATTTTCATTGGTTATTTTTTTTGTTTTACATTTATGATAAACAACTAAACTAATTAAAACCTTTAAAATAACAGCTATAACAATAATAACTATGATCAATACAATATCAGGACTATCAGTTGTATTTTCTGTTGTTCCGCCATTTGTAGACCTTAAATTAGTATATTGATTTGATTGATTTGATGTATAATTTTTAAAAGTAGTAGGAGACAAGGTTGTTGTAGTAGGAGGCAAGGTTGTTGTTGTTGTAGTAGGAGGCAAGGGTGTTGTTGTTGTAGTAGTAGGAGACATAGTAGTCGTTGTTGTATTAGGAGGCAAGGTTGTTGTTGAATGATATGAATTATTTAAAATATCAGAAATATTTGTTAGATTTGTATAATTTATTGAATGATTAAAATTATTTTTGGTGATATAGGGAGAGATAGTAGTGATATTTCCCCCAATCGAGATATTTGTTTTATTTAAAGCTATTGGTAAGCTATTAGCATTCAATAATGGAGTTGGCATTGATGAATATGAATTTTTATAAATATTATAAGGATCTTCTACACACATATACATCCCTACTTTATACAACATTTTACCATTAGCATCCTGTGTAACACCCCATAATTTATTACAATTACTATAATCATTTGAATAAACAAATGTAATTGTTATATTGTATAATAACAATATCATTGATGTTTTTAAAATATAATTTAAGTTAGGTTTTTTCATAATATTCTTAATCTTACGCTTAAAATGTATTTAAATTACTTTTTCAAATACTTAACCCATAGTTCAAGGTATTACATATAAATATTTATAAAAATAGTATAAACATATATAAAATGTATAAGTTAATGATAAATACAAATTTAGATAAAAAAAAAGAGAGTATTTCAATAAAATCGCCAAAAAAATATATCGAACATTATTATTATCAAGATGTTAAATCTTGTAGTAAAAAAAAACACAAAGTTAGCAATGATGATTTTAATATACTAAAATTAAATCAATATAATGATATTTTAAGTAAAAATCACAATGTATCACAATTAAAAAAAATGTGTAAACATTATCGTTATAAGGTAAGTGGAAATAAACCAGAATTAATTAAACGTCTGTATAACAATATGAGACTTTCATATTATGCAATTAAAGTTCAATCTTTATTTCGATCCTTTTTGGTAAGACAATTATTTAAAATGAAGAATATACATTTGTATAAAGAATCAACAAATGATATTGATTTTTTGACATTAGAACCTATTAAAAATCTAAATTTATCTCAAATAGTATGTTTAAAGTCGGGTGAAAAAAATCATGTATACTGCTTTGACATATGTTCCTTATATAATTTATTTAAAGAACAATTTCAATATGCTAAAAAAAACAGAAAAAATATTAAAAAGTATATGAGTTGTATTTTAAATCCATTTAATCGACAACCTTTTCCCAGTAATATACATCGCCAGATTAATATTATTGTAAAAATTACAAAAATATGTAAAATGGATATTAATGTAGTAATTAACAACGATGATTACACTGAAACGCTTAAAAAAACAAATGAATTCAAAGCAATCGAATTATTTCAAAAAATAGATACATTTGGATTTATAACTGATAGTAAATGGATTATGGAATTAAATATATATGAACTAAGTAAATTTATAAAAGAATTAATTGATGTATGGGATTATAGAGCTCAACTTACTGTTCAAACTAGAAATAATATATATCCATCTGACTTAGGATATCCTTTTAGAGTTAGTAGAAGTTTGTTTAATCGTAATATCGATAGTATCCGACATGTTATTATTAAAAATATTAATAAATTTATTAATGCAGGTGTGGATAGAAATGCTCAATCTTTATCTGTATTTTATGTTTTAGGTGCTCTTACTATTGTTAGTAAATCGGCAGCCGAAAACCTACCATGGTTATTTGAATCTTTTTCACAATTGTAATGAAACGTGATAAATGAAATAAAAATCAATAATAATATTATTGGTTTTTATTGTAATGTTTAATTATTTAAGTTTGCTTCTACCCAAGAAATTGTAATTTCTTCCTCTGCCATTCCTTTCATGGATATAAACTTTGGTCTGTTCATTGAACTTGTTTTATAAAATACATAAGGTCCATATTTACCTTTTCTTATACTTATATCATCACTTAACTTTTTAATTATATTAGAAGAAGAGCTTGATTTTTTATTAATATATTCCACTACATCTTTTAACATAATATCTTCCATTTCTTTATTAATATATTTTACAGATGTATTTTTACCATTTATAGTAACATACATTCCATATTTTCCATTTTTAAGAATAACTTCTTCTCCATTGTATTCTCCTAAGTTTCTGTTTTGATTTGGTGGTGATTCTGAATTATCGCTATACATGAGTTGTTTTAATGAATACTCACCATTTTTTAGTTTTTCTAAATCAATTTTAAGATTTTTATTAATTTGCTTAAATGAAATATTACCCTTTTCATCTTTGTATTTTATAACAGGACCATATCGACCTATCGTATAAGTATGAAATTCATCTATTTTTATAATTGGTTTATCCGTTTTTTTTATTTTTTTTATAGAACCATCTATAATATCATTACAATCCCTACATAAATCACTCCATTCCATCCCTCCCGAAGCTATTTTATCCAACAACGCCTCCATATTTTTTGTATAATCATATTCAAACAGTTTATTAAAATGCTTTATTAAAAATTCTATTACCAACAATCCAGTAGATTGCAATACTAATTTATTTTTTTCAGATCCAAATTCCTTTACTTCTGTTTTTATTTCTATTTCATCACTTATCAATTCAAAATTCTCACATTCCATTTTTATACCTTCCACATTTTCCTTATTAACATACCCCTTATCTTGTATTTTACTTATAATAGATGAAAAAGTACTTGGACGACCTATCCCTTTTTTTTCCAATAACTGTATTAATCGCGATTCATTATAATGTTGTTTTAAATCCTTTATTGTCATATCACTATTTATTTTTTCATAAGATAATACAGTATTAATACTGACTTTTTTTAATTTATTGTATTCATCATCATTATTTTCTACTCCATATACTATTTTCCATCCTTCAAATACAACTCTTTCAATACAATATTTATAATTATTTTTTAAAGGAGCAGATAAAACTAATACTAACTTATCATATATCGCCTTCGACATACAAGATGCCAATGCATTTTTATATATCAATAAATACAATCTTAATTCTTTATTTGATATTTTTTTACCAATTGGAATAGATGTTCTGTTTATACTTGTTGGTCTTATTGCCTCATGCGCTTCTTGTGTTAATTTATCCTTTGTCTTTTTCTTTTTATTTGTATTCACCAATTTAAAAATAGATTTTGATATATATTTTTCACCATACGTATCATGTATATAATTTTGAGTTAATTTTACAAACTCACCACTATATTTAATGGAGTCGGTTCTCATATAAGTAATATATCCATTTTCATATAATCGTTGAGCACAAGACATTGTTTGCTTTGGACTAAATCCTAGATCATTACTTGCTTTTTGCTGTAATCTACTAGTAGTTAAAGGTATTGGTTCCGATTTCATTATCTTTTTTTCACTTGTATTTTCAATTTTATGATCGAAATAAACACTTTCCTCTAAAAATGTTTCAACTGTTTCTTTTTTTTTAAATTTAATTGTTAATTCAAACGGTAAAGATTGCTGTTTTAAATAAGAAAACATACCAACCGTATTATATACTTTTTTCCCCTTTCTATTTTTAATATCTTGATAATTATCATAAACCAACCTTAACGCACTTGATTGACATCTACCAGCAGATAATCCACTTTTTCCAGATATATTTTTCCATAATATTGGAGAAACTTTAAATCCCACTAACAAATCCAATATTTGCCTTGATTGCTGTGAATATATTTTATTTAAATCCAAATAAGTTGGATTGCTTAATGCTTTTTTAATTGCTGGTTTTGTAATTTCATGAAATATAATCCGTTTTGTATGCGTCAACGACAAATCAAATGATTTGCATATATGCCAAGCAATAGCCTCTCCTTCTCTATCATCATCTGTTGCTAATATCACTTCTGACGCTTTTTTTATATTTGTTCTTAATTGATTTATATATTTCTTTTTTGTTGTCATTAATTTATATTTTGGTTTAAATGTATTTCCTATATCAATAGATTTCAACCCATTTAAAAATTCTCGTATATGTCCATAACTAGCTACACATTTATAACCAATTCCCAAATACGATTCTATTTTTCTACATTTTGCTGGTGATTCTACAATTACTAATTTCATATAATAATTATTTACTATAATTATTATATTTAAGACTTTAAATGGTTTTAAAAAATAATTTTGATTTAATTTTCTTTTTTTTGGTCTGTCGATTCTTCTGTCGATTCTTCTGTTGATTCTTCTAGTTCTGTTGATTCTTCTAGTTCTGTCGATTCATCTGATTTGTCAGTAGTGGTGGGTTTCATAAAAGATAATAATGTTTCTACTGTATTTACGTCATCAAAATTTAATTGAGTTAAATCAATTGGATTTAAATAACTATTTTTTTTTTCAGGTTTAATAGTTTCAAAGTTATATTTACTATGATCGAAATTACCCAATGTTATCTCACATAAATATATACTCAGTGATTTACCAGTATAATATCCCATATTATACCAAGTATACATAATCGCGATTAATTCAACAAAACTCCATTGAATATAAGGTTTCCATAATAAAACAAGAAGTTTGCCACTTACAGCACCAATTAAACCACAAATAAAAAATACTAAGAAAGATGATATTTTCATTTTATTGGTATAAGATTGTGAAATCATAAATTTAAAAAAATAATGCTCTGATAAAGCTTTTAAATATAAAATTCGGTCTATCGCTTTTAAAGCAAGTTGAGGAGGAACAATTGTATTATAAGACTGCATATTTACAATAATTTATTATTTTTGTTTTAAATCATTTGTTTTAATATATTAGCGTTTTTATAATATCAATTAATTTTTACTACCATTTACAGGTGATTTTTTAAAATCAGACCAAGATATTTTTTTTGCTTTTCTATATTTATGTTTCTTTTTTTGTCTTTTTTTATCTTCTCGTAAAGCACTATCGATATATAATTCTTTTAAAATTTGACCAACTTTAACAGACCCTTCATGTTGATCTAACTTACCATTTTCAATATCTTTTAATATACTTACAAATTTAAATAATATAGACAAATCTAATTCATCCTTTACTAACTTATTGTATAAATTTGTATAATTATTAAAAAGAAAAGCACATTGTTTTTTACACATATTATTAAATGTTTCTTTAGAAACACGACTATACTTTTTCTTTAAATTTAAATAAACATCTACTTGATTTTTAATAATATCACTGTGTTTTAACGATCGAATTTTTTCTGTTGTTTCTTCTGGTTTAAATTCATTTATCATATTTTTTAATTTCAATCTTCCTTCTTCATCCATTATTTATACAATAATTATTTTTATTGTTTTATATTATTTTACGCGTTATTTATATAATGGTTATGAAATTGATTATTAAAGATAAAAAACAAAAAAGAAAAAGCAAAAAAAATAGAAAAAAACGCATAAGCTTTAAGAAAATGTCTAAACGAAATTTAAGAAAGACAATTAAAAAAGCAAAAAGAAAACTTAAAAAGCAAATTAAAAAATTAATGATGAAGGGAGGAAATTATACAGAAGTTCCTCAACAACAAAATCAAACAACTGGTAGTATAGTTGCTACTGCCGGAAGTGTTATGGCAGCTGGTGAAGCAAATGAATTAAATGTATTGAGTCCAGAAATCAAAGGAGGAGCCAAATTACCAAAATCTATTAAAAAGAAAAGAAGGAAAACAATGAAACGATTAAAAACCTTAAAAAAAGGTAAAAAAGGTAAAAATAAGAAATAAAATTAATAATTGATATTATGTTTTATAAAATAATAAAATAAAAACATAATTTATTATGGAAGCATTCAAAATATTAAAAGGTTTAAATTTTATGAAAAAAGTTGCTGTTAAATCTCCATCTCAAAATAGTGACTTATTAACAGCAATTCTTATAATTGTTATATTTATAGTACTTTATATTTCTTCATTTTTAGCTATAGGTTTGAAAAAAATTAAAGAAAATTGGAATGAGTATAGATGTAGTCCTATGGCAATGCCCTTTGCTGGATATTTAGGATACGATACAATGGAAAATTTTGCCTTTTGTATTGGAAGTATTCAAAAAACATTAATGAATGCTTTTTTAAAACCAATTTTTTCCAATTTAAATATTCTTGGTGATGTTGCTGGAAGCATTATTGGTTCAATTAAATCATTAACAGTATTAATGGCCAATATGAATATTGGATTTGGAATGGCTAGTTTTGATATTTTAAATATTTTTAAAGGTATTATGGTTAAAATGCAATATTTTATTGTAAATATCAAAGATGTTTTTGCTAAATTTGGAGGAACGATGGTTGTTATGTCAAATATTATAGAAGGAGGGTCATTAACAGCTAGAAGTTCATGGAACGGTCCTATTGGTGAAACATTAAGAACATTATGTTTCTCTCCCAATACATTAGTAACAATGAACGATGGTTCTCTTAAAAAAATGAAAAATATTGAAATTGGTGAAATATTGGAAAATAACGTTGAAGTAATTGCCACTTTAAAAATAAAAGGGGGTAAAGAACATTGTTTTTACAAAATTTGGAGTGAAAAATTAAACCAGCATATATTAGTAACAGGAAGTCATAAAATTATTGACCCTGAAAGTAAAGAATTAATACCAGTTGAAATGTGTAATTTAGCAGAAAAAACCAATAAATACAGCGATACATTATCTTGTTTAATAACATCCAATCATATTATTCCTGTTGGTGAATTTACATTTTGGGATTGGGAAGATTAAAAATTTATAATATGACTTTTAAATAGAATACAAAAATCATATTATTATCCATTTTATATATAAGATGAACGATACTTTTATTTTAAATGTAAATAAATTATACAGAAATAAAACTTATTTAGAAAAATACGGGCACTCTGTATTTATAACTATAATTGTTATTGTTGCTTTTTTACTTGTATTTTCTTATTTTTATATTAAAGCTAATTTGGAACCCTTAAAAAAGGATTGGAATAATGTAAAATGCCATCCCGGGATAATTCCATTTGCTGGAATGATTAATAAAGACCCAAATGATACTGTATTTCAAAGCACTACTAAAAATTTCTCTGTTTGCACTAATTTAATTTTAAAATCGATTGTTGATATGTTTACGAAACCAGTTGTAAGTATAGTTAAATCATTAAACTCTACATTTAAAAAGTTGGCTGGTTCAGGAGGAGCAATACAACGATTAGTTGCTAGTGCTTTTAACCAAATAACTAAATTAATGAAGTATTTTATAAGTCGAATTGCTTCGGTTGTAATACCTATTCAAAAACTTTTTATCAATATCAAAGATACTTTAAATAAAATGAATGGTGTATTATCAACTTTAATGTTTACATTGGTTGCACAATTTTATGCTTTAAAATCATATATAGGTGCTCTTATAGATTTTATTATTATTGGAATGATTGGTGCTTCTGCTGCCATTGTTGCTTTATGGTTATTACCATTTACTTGGCCTGTTGCTGCTCTTGGAACTGCTTTTTATATTGTTATTATGACGTTGATGATTATACTTAAAGTTCAAATGAAAAATATACTTCGTATTAGTTCAGCAAACGTACCAGGTAAACCGGGTAGACCTTCTAATTGTTTTCATGAAAATACATTGATTCACACTAAAAATGGTTTGGTTAAAATTTCAGAATTAGTTCCTGGTGATGTTTTATTAAACAAAGATATTGTTACAAGTATATTTAAAACAGA
>Ga0209047_1003452_pt1 | contig 9970 bp, 10 predicted proteins | sample SaaInlV_165m_DNA_3_FD_184681 | JGI IMG/M metagenome (GOLD analysis project Ga0209047, IMG submission 184681) | Marine microbial communities from expanding oxygen minimum zones in the Saanich Inlet - Saanich Inlet SI037_S3LV_120m_DNA (SPAdes)... | ecosystem: Environmental > Aquatic > Marine >...
TCCGTTTTTAACTGTTGAAGCGAAGCTGAAACCCCGAACTTGCTTCGGGGATTACTATGTTTTACCCTTTTCCGGTTTTCGGTCTTCGTTTTTCCATTTTAAAGCTTAAGGCTTTAAAATAAATGTAAGTCACAGGGCGGAGCTATATCTAAGGCTGCTTATCTGCCAGTTTTAAGACAAACAATTTTCAGCTTTCCAACTTATTAACTATGATTTCGATGGTGTCATGACAGATAACAAGGTATATGTTGATCAAGATGGGAAGGAGACTGTTCAGGTCAATCGTGAAGATGGGCTGGGTGCAGATTTGATTTTTACAGCAAACCCGGTGGCGAATACACAAGAACAAGCAGTTGAGGTCGTAGGCAAGCGCGGTGTTGTAAATTTATTTGGAGGCTTACCAAAAACAGCCAAAAAAATAGAGATTTTATCTAATAACATACATTACAAAGAAGCGTACCTTACCGGTTCTCATGGTTCAACACCACATCAGCATAAAAAAGCGCCTAATATCACATCACTACTTAACATCTACATCAGATCAACAGTCTGTTATTAAAGATATTGAATTTAATAATGTCAATATTATTGTTGAATGTTATCCTTTTCGTGCAGATAGAGATTTGGATGTAATGAAGGTGCTTGGTTCGTATATTAAAGATAATTTTAATTTATGTAAAAACATTGATGGATATAAAATTTGGTGTAGGGTTTAATTGAGTATAATCATCTGTACTTAAAATAGTATAGTTTTAAATGCTCTTTAAAATATAAAATATGGACAATAAAACAGTCATAAAAAAATCCATTCATGGTGGGTTTATAGTCTTTGCTGCTACCGCGCTTCAGTATTTATTTGCATTTGGAACACAGGTTTGTTTAGCAAGGATGCTTGAACCAGCGCATTTTGGTGCTCTTGCTTTTGCAACTATGGTGGCAATGTTATTTAATAATTTTACAAATGCAAATGGTGACAAATATATTATCAAAGAGAATAAAGATATTTATCAGAAGTTGGATAATATTTTCACATTGGAGATATTGCTTTCGGCTGTCTTTATTATTTTAGTCATAGGTGTTGCACCGCTCTTAATGAAATTATTAGGGAAACCGGAGCTTACAAGATTTGTGCAGTTTCTTACATTATTATTTTTCTATAATCCTCTTTCTAAGCCCCGTTCTCTTTTTGAAAGAAATCTTTCATTTTTTAACGCTCGATTTCCGTCAGTTATAGCACAATTTTTCGGAGGGACTGTAGGAATTCTACTTGCATATTATAATTATGGTATTTGGAGTTTACTATTTTGGAGGTTTACAACTCTCTATACAGAAGTACTAATAATATGGATTATAACACCTTATAGGCCGAAATTAGTTTGGAATAGTAATATTATTAAAGGTATCATCAGCTTTGGATGGCCATTGATGGGAAGTAGTCTGCTAGTATTTTTTTATTGGAATATTGACTACTACTTAGTTGGACATTTACTTGGAGAAGTTCAACTGGGGTATTATTGGTTAGCTTTTCAGGTAAGTCATTATTTTTTAAAGGTAAAGGGCTCGATTATTACCGTAGTATTTCCCGCTTTTTCAAGGATGGATAACGAAGCTAATATAAAAAAAGGATTTGAAATTGTAACAAAGTTAACAGCAGTCATTTATATGTTTCCAACTATTATTGTACTGGTATTAGGTGAAGATTTAATTGGTTTTTTATATGGAACAAAATGGATACCTGCTGCAACGGCTTTCCAAATATTTATGGTTTTAACATCTTTAAGGGCAGTAACTAGTTATTGGGATCCAGTATTTTGGTATTATGGAAAAACAAAATTTTTATTATTAATTGCTATATTTAGCTCAATATATATTCCTGGATTTGGTTTCTATTCGATTAAATTATATGGCATTGAAGGCATGGCGCTAGTTGTTTTATCATCTATAATACTGATTACTCCAATAGTTGGATTATATTTAAAGAATCTAATAAATACTTCATATTTAAAAATTCTATTTGAGCCTATTGTTATCGCTATTTTTGTATTGATTTTTTACAAACTCATTTTATCATATTTATTAGTATCAGGGGAATTTCTATTGACTGAAAAATTAATCTTAATTTGTCTTTTTTCATTATCATACGGTACAATTTATTATATAAAATTCAAGTCTATTAGAGAAATGGTTATGTGTTATGTCTAATCAAACAAAAATTTTAGATTCACATATTAGGCATATTATAACGAACATAACTCAACAGAATTTTGAAATAACAGCAATAATTCTTTATGGCAGTTATGGCAGAAATGAAGGTAGTTGGTATAAAAACAAAGATGGTGATTATCAACCATATAATGATTATGATATTTTATTGATACTTGATAAAAAGCAATCAACCATTAAATTAAATTTATTGAAAAAAAAATTATTGGAGAAAATAGATATCAGGTGGATTGATTTAGGACAAAAGACAATTAAAGAATTAAAAAAATTGAGACCATCGATATTTAATTACGATTTAAAATATGCCAGTAAAGTCATTTCTGGACAGAAAAATATATTAGAAAATATTCCAGGCATTGATGCTTCACAACTTCCATTGGAAGAAGCAAATATTTTATTTAGAACAAGAATGTGGACTTTTTTTGGTTCATTAGATGAAAATGGTTTTAATAGTGGGTTAACTGGTGATGCATCTCGATTCTTTAGAAACCAAATGGCTAAAGCAGTTCTCGCAGTTGTTGATGTATGTTTATTACAAAAGGGTAAATACCATTTTAGTTACAAAGTAAGAGTAAAGCGATTTAAAAAATTATATGAATATAAAAAAGAGCTTAATATTCTATGTGATTGGGCTTTAACAGAAAAGATGGAACCCAAAGCACCCGAAATGGATAAAGGAGATGTTGTGAATTTATACTCAAAAATACATAAAATATTTATACATGAGATGTATACTGCTATAGGTAAACGGTTTTTATCTAAAATAAATAAGCCTGAAAAATTAATTTATTTATGGAAATATTATCCAACAAATGCGATTAGAAGAATTATTTATTTTTTAATTAACCAGTCTACTAAGTATGAAGAAACTATTATTTTAAATATGGTCCAGCTCCATATATTAATGGCATATGATAAAAATAAAATAAAGGGAAAATATTTAATTAAAGCAATTTATTTAATGAAATCAATTGATTCATCTGTAGATCTTAATTCTTCATGGGACAAAGCAAGAATGCATGTTGCCAATTTGAGATTAATTTGACTATGCCTACGGTTTTATTTTTAATGGATGCAATGCGTTCAGATTACATTACGAAGGAACATACACCTTTTTTATGGAAATGTGCAAATAAGGGAGAATATTATAAAAAAGTCATCCCACATTTCGGTTTTTGTGAAAGAACTGAAATATTTACTGGACAAACGCCCAAAGAATCAGGCTATTTTACGGCGATTGGGTATGACCCTGACAATAGTCCATTCAAAAATATAAAAGGTCTTAAATTGATAGAATACCTTGAGAAAATAGTGCCAAAAAATATTAAGATTCCAGGAATTGGATCCAAAAGTTTTTTTTATCGAAAATTTAGATTCGTTGTAAATAAATGGATTATAAGGGAAACTCATGGTATTAGTGCTCAACAAATTCCTATTCCTCTATTGAAATATTGGGGATTAACTGAAGATAAAATTGATTTTCGTAATGAGAATGCTTTTAAGGTACCATCAATATTTACTTTGCTCTCGGATGTTGGGAAAACTTACTTTTATGATTCATTCACAGCGTTAAATATGCCTTCAAATGGGACTGATGTTAATAGGATTGAAATGGTGGTAAATGATATGAAAATAAATAAAAAGGATTTTTATTTGGTATATATTTCTGCACCAGATTCTTATGGACATAAATTTGGACCCGAGGTGAAGGAATTTAAAGCAATACTTAAACAAGTGGATCTAGAGTTAAATAAATATACAAATGAAATCATGGAAATAGATTCTAATACTAATTTTATTTATTTAGGTGATCATGGAATGGCAACTGTAAATCAATACCTTGATGCTGAAAAAGAAATATTATCAATAGCGAATAAACATCAATTGGAATTAAAAAAGGACTTTATTTATTTTTTGGATTCAACAGTAGTTCGTTGGTGGTTTTTTACAAGCGGGACCAAAAATATATTTGAACACGCATTAAATAAATCATCGATGTTTAATAAAAATGGTGTTTTTATAAACAAGGATATTGCAAATAAGGAGAAAATTCCTTGGGGAGATCAAAGATATGGTGATATAATTTGGTGGGCGAATACGGGTGTGTTAGTTTTTCCTGATTTTTTTCATAGAGTAAAGAAATATAAAGGAATGCATGGGTATGACCCAACTAAATATGAAAACCAAGGTACATGTATTGTGTATGGTGAAGAAATAGAAAAAAAAGAGATTAAATCGATATATTTAACAAATATATTTGATATTTTGAAAAAATTATTAATAAATGAGTAAGGATTTACAGTGAAGCTAAATGATAAAACTAGGATTTTAATTACAGGATGTGGTGGTATGTTAGGTGATGCTTTTTATAATTTAATTAAGAACAAATATACTATAAAAGCAACTGATATTGATTTGAATAGAGAATGGATAGAATATTTAGATGTTCGAAATTATGATCAATTCAAAAGGGAAGTTGAAATATTTAAACCCGAAATAATTTTGCACCTGGCTGCTCTCACAGATCTTGAGTATTGTGAGAAAAATATAGAGAATACTTACAGCACAAATACTACTTCTGTTGAAAATGCAGTTATACTTGCCAATAATATTGGTGCAACTCTTGTGTATATTTCTACTGCCGGTATATTTGATGGTGAAAAAAATGAATATGATGATTGGGATTTACCTAATCCTATTAATATATATGGACGATCAAAATATATGGGCGAATTATATGTCGAAAAAAATATGGATAAATATTTTGTATTTCGAGCGGGTTGGATGATGGGTGGTGGCATTGGAAAAGATAAAAAATTTGTCAATAAAATAATAAAGAAAATACAAAATGGAGAGAGAGAACTAAATGTTGTTGATGATAAATTGGGTACACCTACATACACATACGATTTTGCAAAAAATGTGTTTAATATGCTAAAAACAAATTATTATGGCGTATATAACTTAGTTTGTGATGATGATTGTTCGAGGTATGATGTTGCATGTGAAATGCTTAGGATACTTAAATTAGATAAAAAAATAAAAATCAATATAGTATCTTCTGACTATTTTAAAAAAGAATATTTTGCACCTAGGCCAAATTCTGAAAAATTGATTTGTAATAAACTGAGATTAAGAGATGAGTATATAATGCGAGATTGGCGAATCTCACTAAAAGAGTATTTACAAAGCTCATATTCTAACCTATAGAGATGAATAAATTAGATTTTTCAGTAGTGGTATGTTGCTATAGAGGTGAAAGCACAATTAAGATGTGTCTAAATAGTCTGATTCAACAGAATTATTCAAAATCTAAATATGAAATTATTATTGTTAACGATGGCTCGATTGATAATTCACTTAAAATTATAAAATCTGTTATTCGCAATAATAATGATAAAAATCTTAAAATAAAATTAATAGATAAAAACAATGCAGGGCTGAGTTTAGCTAGGAACTCGGGATTAAATATGGCTAGAGGTGATATAATTGTCTATATTGATGAAGATGCTGTAGCTGAAAAAAACTATCTTAAAGAAATAGATAATGCATTTAATAAAAATGAATCTATTAATTGTGTTGGAGGTGCTGTTGAACTTCTCAATAAAGATAATCGATTTGCAAGTTTTTTACATTATAGCATTTTCAATTGGTATATGCGTTCCCCAGAAACTGTTATTGGTACCAATATGGCTTTTAAAAAGGCTTTTTTAGATGCTCTCGGTGGCTTTATCCCCGAGTTTACTAGAAGAGGGGATGAATCAGCATTCTTTGCAAAAGCGGGTAAAATGTTAAAAATATATATAACAGGGAAAGCTGTTGTTTATCATCTTCAACCTTATAAAATGATAAGTTGGCTTAAGACGCGTAGAGAAAATGGTTATTATTCAGCAATCATTTCCAAATTATTAAAAAAAGAGGTATCACCATTAATATTTTATATTCGATCATTTTTTATATTTCTTCATTTAGTTCTAATTCCAATCCTATTATTGATTTCAGTTTGCGCACCAAATATTTTAATATTATTTTTATCAATATATATATTAATGATTGTAAAAAGATACTTCTACTCAAATTCTATCCTAGGTCCAATTTTTTTATTGAAAAATAATAAAGCTAGATCCAATAATAATATAGAATATTTGTATTTGCCATTAATAATAATTTTAGGGTGTTTTTACTCTGATTATGGACATATTCATGCAACAATTAATTTGATAGGTAAAAACTATAATGATTATTTTACTGATAATAAATAGTATAGTATGATCGTTGTAGCAAAAGCGGCTGATGTTCTAATCCAACCAAGAGTTTTGAAAGCTGCTTCAACAATTAAAAGTCTTTGTTTAGATTATAAAATAATTGGGATTGCTAGTGATAGTATAAAAATAAAGGATACAAATAAATTAGTTATTCTAAATATTAGTGTTTCTAGAACCATTATATTTAATCGAAGTCGGTTACTGCGTAGAATAATAAAATTGTTTAAGTATTTTGCAGCATTGTATGTAAGTAGAGGTAATTACTATTTAGTACATGATCCTTTAACCCTAGTCCTAACTTATTTTATTAAAATAATTAGAAATAATATCTCTATAATATATATGGGGGATGAGTTGGAGATAGGTAGAAAATATTCATTGTTTAAACGGTTGTATGTAAATTTTTTAATGAAATCTACACCATACTTTTGCTCCCATATTTTTCAAGCCGATTATTATCGAAAAGAAGCTTTCCAAAATTTTTTAAAATATAATAAGGTTAAAGTTCTCAGAAATGTACCAAATAAAATATTTTCATTTTCTAATATTGATATTAGAAAAAAATATAATATAGATAAAAATAATAAGATTTTTATATATACAGGACTAATAAGTGAAAATCGTGGACTATTAACAACAATAAAAGGTCTCAGTATTTTAAGTAATAATATATCTATTACTTTGATATTGATAGGCTGGGGACCGAAAAATGATCTGAAAAACATAAAAGAATACTCAATTTTAAAAGAATCTAAATATCGACATTTTAAAGTATTATTTATTAATCAGATGCCAATAGATGACCTCTTTAATTGGATTCGTCAAGCTGATGTTGGCATTGGAATTATAGCAAATTATAATCAAAGTTATTACCTCTGTACTCCTTCAAAGGTCTATGAGTATATGATGGCGGGGATACCATTTCTTGCAAGTAATTTTCCTGAAAATCGATTGTTAGTGAAGCAAACAAATTCCGGTATACTTGTGGACCCATCTTCCCCAAAAGATATATGTTTAAAAGCTTATAACTTGTTATCCGATGTTGGAAAACAAAATAGAATGGGAAGATTGGGTCGAATAGCAGCGCTAGATAAATATAATTGGGAATATGAATCAAAAATATTAAAAAAAATTATCCATTGAAAGGAATAAGTGAATTTTTTTTTGGAATCATTCTTTTCTTATTTTTTTTAAATATAAATTTCATAATTCCAATTGTGAATCTTACAATACCTGCCTATGATATAATTGTAATTATTTTATTTAGTTATTTTACTTTATGTAACTCAAGGCAAAAAATGATATATGGTCTTAATGGCAATTATTTAAAATTTGTTTGTTTTAGTTTGATTTGCATAAGTATACTTATATTTCTATCAATAGTGGTAGGGCTTTTCATTTATGGTGATATTATATTGGTAAATGACTTATTTTCTATTATCGCCCCTTTAAGGCTATTATTATATATAATAGTTGGGGCTCACCTAGCTTCAATGGATTATAAAATCTTAATCTGGAGAAGAGGATTTGTGCTTTCTCTATTATTATTTGGTGCAATTTATTCAATAAGTATTTCTCTTATCCAATTTCTTTATATAATAGGGTTCACTATCCCCATTATAAGTGATTTTTCAATGAGCCTTATTCCAGAACGATATTACAATTTGCGAGTTGTAGGGCCTGTGGGAAATCCAAACTGGAATTCATTTGACCTTAATTTAATTGCCGTAATTAGTTTTGCTTTATTAAGAGCAGCAATCAATAAAAAGTCATATAAACTTATGTTTGGACCAATAATGTTAATAACATTTTTATTATTTCTTATTTTTATAACTTTTTCGAGGACTGGTATAATTACACTATTCTCATTAATTTTTTTATTTTTATACACGACACTAAAGAAGGCAGAAATACAACATTTTTTAGCAATTTTTATTTTATTCTTATCCTTATACAAAGTAGGGTCAATTTTGATTGATGAAAATAAGGATAAAGTAAATAAAAGAATTGAAAGTACATTGAAAATTCAAGAAGCAGGACAAAGAGCTCACTTGTGGTCTTCAAGAATTGAAATAACTTCAAAAAGATTCCCATTTGGAGCTGGTCCATCCAGAAATAATTTATTAGATATTGTTGATAGCCAGTTAGTCTTAACCTACGGTGACTCTGGATTTTTTGGCTTATTGATTTATTTGTCAATGGTATTATACCTAATATTTAAACCACTATCTCTATTGAAAAGCGGTACTGACCCATATATTTCTATATTGCTATTTATAGTAATATCTTTAGGCATAATTATGTTTAATTATTCGGTGACTACAGAATTTTTGAGAAATATGAGAGCATCTTCAATTTTATTAATGCTACATTCTTTTTTTTATTATAAAGTTATATTGTTAAGAAACAAAACATATTTTCAAAAGGTTTTTTAATATTATTGACAAACATATTATCAAAGGTTACAAGTTGAAATATAAAAATATTATTATAATAATTCGAAGGATCTTTCTTTTTATAAGAAGACGTGATTTATTTGTAAAGACAAATATTGTTGTTGAATATAATATATTTGGCAGCGAATATGGTGGATGGCCAGTAGTGGCCCAACTATTGAATTGTGATTCAGTTATTTATTCTGCAGGCGTTGGTGAAGATATTTCATTTGATTTAGCATTAATTAACAAATTTAATGTAACTATTCATGCATTTGACCCTACGCCATCATCTATTAAGTATGTTAATAAGAATTTAAATACTAAAAATTTTATTATGCATCCTTATGGACTTTATAATAAAAACTGCGTTGTGAAATTTTATCAACCCGAAAATAAAAATCATATTTCTCATAGTATTTATGATAAAGGTGGTGGGATCTCAATTAATGTTAAGATGAGAAAAATTAAAACAGTTATGGAAGAACTTGGACACAATCATATCGATTTATTAAAAATCGATATTGAGGGAGCTGAATATGATTTTATCAAAAATATGTTAAAGAATAAAATCTATCCCACACAACTCCTTATCGAATTTCACCATAGGTTTAAAAAAATAAAACCGAAGATGACAAAAGAAATTATTTATTTATTAAATAAGTGCGGTTATAAATTATATTTTGTGTCAAAATGGGGCACGGATTATGGTTTTATAATAAAAAACCATAAAGAATAGCACTACCTAATTTACTTATTATCGTTAAAATATTATTGTTTGTACTCCTTTTTATATGAAAGATAAATTAATTTTTATTGGACCAATTTGGACACATTATAGGTCTTCAGTTGTAAATGAATTATTAAAAATAAACCCAAAATCTATATTTTTTGGTGCTTCTAAATATTTATCAAATATTGCAATTAATAATAATAATAATGGATATCCCCAAATAAAAGAGGCAAAAGCAGCAATACTATCTTCTATAATTTTCATTTAAATATAACTTCTGATGTTGTTGATTTAATATTCATTGTAATTGTCTT
>Ga0209047_1003456_pt1 | contig 9958 bp, 9 predicted proteins | sample SaaInlV_165m_DNA_3_FD_184681 | JGI IMG/M metagenome (GOLD analysis project Ga0209047, IMG submission 184681) | Marine microbial communities from expanding oxygen minimum zones in the Saanich Inlet - Saanich Inlet SI037_S3LV_120m_DNA (SPAdes)... | ecosystem: Environmental > Aquatic > Marine >...
AATTCCGCAACTCGCGTGGGTTCGGGTTCAAGATAGCGCCCCCGGTTCGCGGTAAAGCTGATTTTCGAGCTTCGCAAATAGGTGCAAAGGGACGCCATCGGCGCCTGGTAATCGATGCCCGCCCCGTCGATGAGCCCACTGGGCGGATCGCTGCGCGCCACCACCGCTGCGTCCGGAAACGAGCGCTGGAATATGGGTGCCAAGCGGTCGTTGCATTCCAAAACCAGCTCGGCGCCCGAAGCCAGCAGATCGGGGATCGGGTTCGCGAACATGATCTCATCGCCGATGCCCTGCTCCGACCAAACCAGGACCCGGCGCCCCTTCAACGGCTCGCCTTGCCATTGGGGATAGGGGAATTGCCGCCAGCTGGAAGGGAAATCATGGCATTTCCAGCGCCATTCGTTTTCGATCCAGCCCTCTTCGTAATTGCCCTCCATCAACAAGATGCGGCTCAGATTGAAATGGGCTTCGGGAAACTTAGGGTCGGACTTGATGGCCTGGCGCAGCGCGTTTTCGGCATCGGTCCAGCGGTGCTGGGCGGCCCGGGCAAGGCCCAAATTACTGAACGCCTGCGCATTGGCGGGATCAAGGTTGATGGCCCGATCATAATGGCTGGCGGCAGTTTCAGCATCGCCGGCGCCGAGGCTGGCATTGCCAAGATTGACATGGGCGGCGGCGTAGCCCGGGTCCTTGTCAACGGCACGGCCAAAGGCCTGGACGGCCAGACCCGATTTGCCCATGGCGAGATAGGCAAGCCCGGCCTTGTCTTCCGGTTCGGGCAATTCGGTTGCGCCCAGAATCGCCAACTGGGCGGCGGCGAGAGCTTCGTGCGCGCGGCCCATGCGCGACAGCACGAACGACATACGGCAGAGAAAATCGGTATCGCCAGGCCGGCAATTCAGCGCCTGTGCCAAGGCGGCGCGGGCTTCGCCGTAGGCACCCTTGTCGATCTCGAATCTGGCTAATCCGTTCAAGGCATGCAAATAATTGCGCGTGAATTCGGGGCGCCCGGGCTCTGAATTACGGGCCGATTGCAGCAATCCGGCGGCTGACCGCCAGCGCGCCTGGCGCATGCGGATCAATCCCAAAGCATGATGGGCATCGGCGTTTTCCGGCTGCGCCGCCAGCACCTGTTCGGCGATGGTTTCAATCTCGGCCAGTTTGGCCTCTGCCGCGGCATCCAAATTGGTCATGAGGTATAGGCCCGGTGGTCGAGGCCGCCGACAATTTTGGACTGGCCATAGCTGCGCCCCGGAATATTGCTCCACACCAGGGCGTCTGGAAAATCATAAAGCTGATCGCAATCGGCGCAGTAGGAGATGTCATCGAAGCGCCCCTCCCGATGGGCGGCGCGCAATTCCTCGTAAGGCGCACCGCCAACCACTTCGGCGATGCTCTGATCATCCAGATGGCCGAGCGTCGCCTCGCCGTCCTTGCCGAGCACCATACAGCAGGCGACGACGGCGCCGTGATGGCCGTCCAGCCCGCCGGCGCGCACCTGCAGTAATTCGGAAAACGGCCGTCCGCAGGACCGCTTGACCGGCGCATCCGTCAACGCTGCGCGGTCGTAGGGAGACGCATAGCCGCCCGACCAGTTATGCATCATCCAAATCTCGGCGAAGGCACCGGTCGCCTCGACCCAGTTTTTCCGGTAGGCGGCAATTTCTTCATCGCGCCGCGCCGCATCGGTGAGCAGATGATAGAGGTGAATTTCGGTCCCCGTCCCTTGTGCCATTTGGGCAAAGCGGGTGACGTTGGCGCGCACGCTTTCGAACACATCCATGCTCATCCAGCGGTGGTAGCTTTGCGCATCGGCGCCGATGGCCGACACCCGCAAAATATCGATCCCCGCATCGATCAAGCGCCCGGCCATGGCTTCATCCAGCCGGTAGCCGTTGGAGAATGAGATACAGATGAGCCCGCGCGCCTTGATGGCGGCCACCGCGTCCGGCATATCGCTGTTCATGGTCGGCTCGCCGGAGCCGTGCAGGGAGACTGATTCGACGCCGTACTGCATGGCGTCATCGAGAATTTTTTCCAAGGTTTCGGCGGGCATTTTTTTCAAGAAACCCCGCTCCCGGCCATCCGCCTGCGGGCACATTTGGCATTTGAAATTACAGCCGCCGTTCAGCTCCAGATCGAGCTGTTTGATCTTGATGGACCCGGGAACAGGCATGATGCCTAACCGCTCTGCTTGACGCTAATGATCAGATCGCACACCTCACGGACGGCACCATTGCCGCCGTTTTTTTTGGTGACGTACAGGGCCGCATCCCTGGCCATCGGCATGGCGTCCTGAACGCTCAACGGGCAGCCGACCGCTTGCAGCACCGGCAGATCGTTTACATCGTCGCCCATATGGGCCACCTGATCCAGATCGATGCCCATCTTGTCGCAAAGCCCGACCAGCGCCGCCAGCTTGTCCTCGGTCTCCAGATACACATGCTCCAAGCCCAGCCGGTGACCCCGGTGGGCGATGGCCGGCGCGGAGCTTGCCGTTATGATCACCACCTCGACGCCGGCGCGGCGTAGCATCTGCATGCCCATACCGTCCTTGACGTTGAACTTACGCATCTCGTCGCCGGCATCGGTATAATAAAGACCGCCATCGGTGAGCACACCGTCGGTGTCCAGAGACAACAACTTCAGCCCAGCCAGGCGCCCACGCAACAAATCATCCATGCGGTTCAGTCCCCGCCGGCCAAGATGACCGCCACTTGGGCCGCGTCTTCAGGCGTATCGACGCCGATAGAGCCGGGCGCCACGGCGACGCAGGCGATACGTTCGCCATGTTCTAGAAAACGCAGCATCTCGCCGCTTTCAGCGCGCTCCACCGGACCTCGCTCCCAGGCTGCAAAGCGCGCAATCGCGGCCCCGGTAAAGGCATAGAGGCCCACATGGACGGTGCGCGGCATCGCCTCGGCCATCGGAAAGGGCAGTGGGAACCGGGACAACATCATCACGCAGCCATCCAGGCTCGGCACCAGATGCACCACCGACGGATCATCCAGTTGCTCGTCGCTGGCTTCGGCAATATAGCCAGTGGAAACTTCAATGCCGCGCGTGAGGTTATCGCTCAGGCAGTTGACCACCGCGTCGATGGCGGCGGGCTCGATGAGCGGCTCGTCGCCCTGCACATTCACATAAATATCGGCGTTCATTTTATCGGCCACCTCGGCGCCCCGGTCGGTTCCGGTCAGATGATCGGAGGAGGTCATCACCGCCTGCATTCCATTGGCGGCGCAATAGTCCATGATTTCGTCGTCTTCGGTGGCAATGACCACGTTATCGATGGTGGCGGCTTCGCTGGCGCGCTCCCACACCCATTGGATCATCGGCTTGCCGGCGATATCGGCCAGCGGCTTGCCGGGAAAGCGCGTGGAAGACATACGCGCCGGTATGATGGCCAGCGTGCTCATTCGCCGAGCAACGCCCGGAGCGCCGGATGCAGATGGATCAGCCCTTGCAAGTGACCGCCTTCGTCGAGCACCGGCAGATCGAAAATCTCCCGCTCCTGCAACAGGTTGAGCGCATCATCAATGCTGGTATCGGCGCGAACGGAAGTAAACTCCCGGCGCGCGTGATCGATAATGTCATCGGCAAACAGGGCCGAGAGCGGCTTTTGGCTGCGCAGTAACAAGCGCCGCAAATCGCCATCGGTGAACAGCCCGATCAGCCGCCCGTCATCATCGACGATACAGGCGAGACCCAGCTTGCTGGCCGACATTTTCTCCAGCGCCTCCTTGACCAGGGTACGCGGCGGCACCACCGGGATTGCTTCCGGCGGGAGTAGAATGTCTGCGATAGTCCTAGTCGTCGAGGTGGACACGGTCCTCTCCCCATTCCTCAAGCAATTCCTGGCGCGCAGCGTGCATCGCCTTGGCCTGGGCCAGTATATTCTTCAAGTAGCGGATATCCAGTTGCGTGTTCGGGTCCGACAGGGCTTCGTTCGGATTGTCGTGCACTTCCATAAACAACGCGTTGATGCCGGCGCCGGCGGCGGCGCGCACCAGATGCGGAATAAATTCCCGCTGGCCGCCCGACACGTTGCCCATGGAAGTGGGCATTTGCACCGAATGGGTGGCGTCGAAGCAGACCGGATAGCCGGTTTCGAGCATGATCGGGAAATTCCGGTAATCGTTGATCAGCATATTATAGCCGAAAAAGGTGCCGCGGTCGGTCAGCAAAATTTGCTCGTTGCCGGTGGCTTCGATCTTGCGCACTGAATTTTTCATGTTCCACGGGCTCATGAACTGGCCCTTTTTCACGTGCAGGGGTTTGCCGGTTTCGCCGGCGGCCTTGAGCACATGGGTTTGCCGGCAAAGATAGGCCGGTATCTGCAACAGATCGACCGTTTCAGCGGTGCGCGCCGCCCAGGCGGCGTCGGAAAAATCGGAGACCACGGGAATTTTGTAGGCGCTGCGCACTTCGGCCAGTATATCCAGCCCGGCATCCATGCCAATGCCATGGAAGGAATTTTCCGACGAACGGCAGTCTTTGTCGTAGCAGGATTTGTAGACCCACGGGATATCGAGGCCTACGCAGACCTCGCCGATACGCTCCGCCATTTCCAACGCGTGGGCGCGGGTCTCGATAGCGCAAGGCCCGCCGAGGAATGCTAGCGGCAATGTACCGCCGATTTGAACCTCGGCAACATCGCCGCCGCCCACCTTTATGATCTTTGGAATCATGGGCAGATTTTACCGCCGCCCCCGTTAAGGAAACGTGAAATCAGTCAACCGGCTCCCAAGCGCCGGAACGCACCTCGGCCATGCGCAGCGAGGTCACATCGAGGCCCAGATGATCGTCGGCGTTGATCTTGAAGATACCGCTGGTGCCGACCAGACCCTTTGTGCCTTCAATGGTGCGGCGCAAAGCGGCCTTGTTGGTGGAGCGGGCTTTGCGGATGGCGGCGATCAAGATCTGAATGGCGTCGTGAGCGTGGGCGCCGTAAACCGACGGCGACACCTCCCAGCGGCCCCGGTAGAGCTTGTTATAGGCGGCGATCACCGGGCGCACCGGATCGCCAGGTGCCAAGCGATCCAACAATACCAGCGGCGCCACCGGCATGCGCACGCCTTCCGCCGCGGGACCGGCCAGATCAAGGAAATCCTGGTTGGCGGCGGCGTGGCTCTGATAGAGCGGCACCTGAAATTTCATGCGCCGGAATTGCTGGGTGATATAGGCGGTGGTGCCGCCGAAGCCGATATTGACCAACGCCCCAACGCCCGCCATTTTTTTTTGGATGCGTTGCATTTGGCGGGACACCCGGCGGGTGCGCGATCGGTACACCTCGTCGGCAATGATCGTGACCCCCATGGGTCCGGCCAATTGCCGGCAATGGCCGGCCATGGCGGTCCCGAAGCCGTCATCGCCGGACAACAGGGCGATGGATTTGATATCCCGTTTGACGATATCGGCCAGTATCTTGGCGCAGGCGAGGCGCTCGGTCGGCGAGGATTTGAACACCCATTTGCGCACCGGCGAGGTAATCGATGCCGATCCGGCGAGGGCCAGAAACGGAACCCCGGATTGCTCGATAATGGGTATCACCGCCATGGCGGCACCGGTTGTCGAGCCGCCGATGATGGCGTCCACCTTGTCCTTGTCGATCAGGCGGCGGACGGCGGTCTGGGCGGCGCGGGTATCGATGCCCACATCATATTGAATAAGCGACAAACGGCGCCCGAGAAGGCCGCCCTGGGCATTCGTCAAATCCACATAAAGTTTCAACGTGGCCAGCGCCGGCGCCCCCAAAAAGGCGCCGGCGCCGGTCACCGACAGAAACGTGCCGATACGGATTGGCGCTTGCGCGCGCAAGGGCGAAGCCGCCAACGCGGCGAGCCAACCGGCCAGGATTAACAACCGCAGCAGCCGCATAGAAGTTTGAATTGTTGCTCTAGACGCGCGCTTCATGATGTCCCAATGGGGTTTTCTGAGGACTTCCCGCAGGGAATAATTTCACGGTGCCGCACGCGCGGCAACTTAAAAGCTGCGGCGCATAGGCAGCTTTACTTGAAAAATAGACAAAAAATTGCCATTTGAAATTCGAACACTTGAGCGGTCGTTCGGCGTCTAGTATCGATCTTGTTTCCGGGCTCTTCTGAGAATTCGACTGGCAACCACGCCGTGCTGATCCGTTCTGATTCAAGGAACCACCACGAGCGTTGCTCAAGATTTTATGTTGGATGAGGTTGTCGTACCCCCAATGGACTACCACAAATTCAAAAATTTGTTCAAATTTGCAACGATGGTGCCAATTGGCCTCGCTCTGCTGTTTGGTCTGACTTCGGTTGTCGGCCAAACATTGGCCGAGGGATTTGTGAATATCCGCGTGCAGGGCGTCCTCATGCCGATATTGATGGGAATAAGTTCGGGCACCATAATTTCGTTCCTGGTAACTAGAAATCGCCGCCTTCTCGCCGGGCAACTGGAAATCGAACGTAATCTGGCCCAGAATCTGGCTGATTTGGTTGCCGAACGCACTGCCCAGCTTTCGGAAAGCGAAGAGAAATTTAGGCTGATTGCGGAAACGTCGCCTAACGCGATCTCAATCTCGCGGGTATCTGACGGCCTCTTGCGATACGCCAACCCAGCGTCGAGTAAAATGCTTGGGGTAGAAAATGGAACGATGGTCGGGCGAAGGGCGCAGGACTTTTATTTCAACCCGGAAGAGCGCGCGCCCCTAATGGCCCGCCTGCAGGAAACGGGGCTGATTCAAAACAATGAAATATTATTAAAAAAAGTCGATGGATCACCGCTTCCAGTCTTGTTCAGCGCCGCCGTCGCCGATTTTGGCGGAGAACCCCATCTGTTCATTGAGGTCATCGACATATCCGAACGCAAACTGGCTGAAGCGGCGCTCGCAGAAAGTGAAAGCCGACACCGCAAGCTATACAACGAGACCCCGGTCATGCTTCACTCGATCGCGGCCGATGGCACGATCACCCGCGAAAGCGATTTCTGGCTGGCCCATTTGGGATACGACCGTGACGAAGTAATTGGCAAAAGCATTACCGATTTTCAAGACGAACAATCCAAGGAATATTCCCGCAACGACGGAATACCCCAATTCCTAGAAAATGGCGTTCGCTCCAACGTACCCCTACGGTTCGTCAAGAAAAATGGCGAGGTTATTGATACTTTGCTTTCGGCCTTGCTCGAACAGGACGAAGACGGGAATTTCCTCGGATCCTTGTCAGTAATCTTGGACATCACCGCACAAAAACAAACGGAGGCCGCGCTGGTAGAAGCCGAAGCGACCGCCCAACAAGCCAGCGCCGCGAAATCGGAGTTCCTATCATCCGTCAGCCACGAGTTGCGCACGCCATTGAATGCGATTCTTGGGTTTGGGCAATTGCTGGAATTAGATATGGATGGAGAGGCGTCCGAAGAACACCAAAGCCATGTGCGCCATATCTTGGAAAGCGGCGGCCACCTTCTGCAACTTATCAATCAAGTTCTAGAATTATCGCAAATTGAAGCCGGCAAGATCAGTCTGTCTCTCGAAACCTTTGATCCGGAGCGGGTTCTCGAAGAGTGCAAGGACATGGTCCAGGAACGGGCCCGCGAGAATCAAATAGCACTCACCATTAATACCGGCGGCAAGCTACCCTTTATAACCACGGATAAATTACGCTTCCGGCAAATCATTCTCAATCTGCTGTCTAACGGGGTCAAGTACAACCGCACCGGCGGATCAGTCACCATCAATTGCGAACGCAAGGCTGGGCCACGCCTGCGCTTCAATATCATCGATACCGGCTTCGGAATTCCCAAGGATAAACAGGACGCATTGTTCGAGCCTTTCAATCGGCTCGGGCGCGAGTCAGGAGAGATCGACGGCACTGGAATTGGACTGACCATTACGGCGCACTTGATGGAGATACTGGACGGCGATTTCGGCTTCGAAAGCGAGGAAGATAAGGGCAGCACCTTCTGGGCTGAATTTTCCCTGGACGCACCCGCGCCTACTGCCGAGGCGGTTGATGCCGGCCGGGCCAGCGCCGACTGAACGAAGCGCCGGCCAGGGGGCTCTACCTCGCAGGCGCCTCAGCGTCGGGCTCTACCCCGCCGGGCTACTTCCGCTGCCGTACCATTGCATAGTGCGCAGCAAGGTGGCGACAGTGATCGAGCCGAAAGTGGCGCGCGCGATATCATCGATTTCGCCCTGCACCTTTAAAAGCGCGGTGCCGATATCGGTGTCCTCACCTTCCCCCGGCGGCCCGGCATTGCCGCCGGCATTTCCCGTTGCGCCAATGTCTTCGAAGATATTGATCACGTCCAAAAGCGTGGTGCGCCGCGCGTTGCCGGAAAAGCGGTAGCCGCCGCCGGCGCCGCGCACCGATACCACCAGCCCGGCGCGCCCCAAATCACGCAACACTTTGGCCAGATGGTTGGCTGATATACCGTAGATGCCAGCGATATCGGTTGCCGAAAGCTGACGCTCGGGATCGCGTGCCAGCTCCAAGATAGAATAAAGGCCAAACAAGGTAGCTTTTTGCAGCCTCATCCCAGCCGCTCCCAAATAATAAGCGCTTTATTCTTCATTCTCGAACTTCCAGGCGACCGGCTTTTCCAACTCGATAAATGGCCCCGCCATCATCCCCTGGGCCCGGAAAAAAGACATGTTCAGATGGTCGGCGCGGGCGATCATGGTGCGTACCGTCTCAACCCCATCCGCTTCCAGTTTTTCGCACATGGCGTTGAATAGGCGCTCGCCGATGCGGTGCACCCGTTGCTCGGGAACCACGCCGATGGCGACGATCCAGCCACAAGGTTGCGAGCCGAATTCCCAGGCGCGCACTTCGCCGATGATAAAACCGGCAAAGCCGCCTTCGCCCGCCGCATCACCAGCGCTTTCAGCGATCAATACGTGGCGCCCATCACGACCGATATAGCGTTCGAAGGTTTGCCGCCAATAGCTCTCTTTGCGCAATCCGGTGATCAGCGCATCCAACGCGGTCACCCGCTCGCAATCGTCTTCACCTGCGGCGCGGATGGTTATGGTTTCGGACGGGTTGGCGGCGGTATCGGGCACCGGGTGGACCTCGTGAAGCTCAAGGGATCAAAAAATGCGGGTTCAATATCCGGCGATTCTCAAATGCATGCAATTCTCAAATTAGGCGGATTGACTTGCCGGTTGACACAATGGAGCGAGGAGCGCATATTGTAAATAGGTATTACAGTACCGATTTATTTACTATTATCATATTAAGCCTGTATATGGCTTGTTTCTGCTGTTATCACGGTATATCCAGGCAACGATCAAAGCCTGAGCAGCGCAATCTCATAGGAATCAAACGTCCAAGGCCTCTCACATTTTGCTTCGCTCGACCGAATTAAGATTGCCTTTAATACGCAATAACACATGGAACCATAAGACCAATGATCGATTTCTCCACATCGCCTGACCAATACAAGCACTGGACCATCGATTTCGACGGCCCGGTCGCCACCCTGACCATGGACGTGGCCGAAGACGGCGGCTTGGTTCCGGGTTACGATTTGAAGCTCAATTCCTATGATCTCGGTGTCGATATCGAATTGCATGACGCTATCCAACGGCTCCGCTTCGAGCATCCCGAGGTCAAAAGCGTCATCATGACATCGGCCAAGGACCGTGTCTTTTGTGCAGGCGCCAATATCTCCATGCTCGGCACGTCGAGCCATGCGCACAAAGTGAATTTCTGCAAATTCACCAACGAAACCCGCAACGGCATCGAGGATGCGACCAAATTTTCGGACCAGCGTTATATCTGCCTGATCAACGGCACCGCCGCCGGCGGCGGCTACGAATTGGCCCTGGCCGCCGACTATATCATGCTGATCGACGACGGCTCTTCGGCGGTATCCCTGCCCGAGGTGCCGTTGCTGGCGGTTTTGCCGGGCACCGGTGGCCTGACCCGGGTTGTCGACAAGCGTCATGTGCGCCGCGACCGCGCCGATTTCTTCTGCA
>Ga0209047_1003469_pt1 | contig 9934 bp, 9 predicted proteins | sample SaaInlV_165m_DNA_3_FD_184681 | JGI IMG/M metagenome (GOLD analysis project Ga0209047, IMG submission 184681) | Marine microbial communities from expanding oxygen minimum zones in the Saanich Inlet - Saanich Inlet SI037_S3LV_120m_DNA (SPAdes)... | ecosystem: Environmental > Aquatic > Marine >...
CCAATTACGACCCGCGTCCAGTACAAACCAAAATGACCCTTTTTCCATTAGTAAAAAATTCGAAAACCACTACAGAAGTCGCATCGCAGTACCCATCCCACAGTGTTTCTGCAAATTTCAATCCTGGCAATGCTCGCGCCCCTACTAATGGATTCACCCAAAATATAGATACTGAAACTATCTTACGTAATCAAACATTTGCACTACAGCATGGTGCGTCTCAATCTGTATATGTACCATCTTCATCAAGCGAATTGTACAATGTACATGTTGTATCCGCTCCATCTGTCCAGCCTCATCTCGATTTATTTTCTAGACCATCGTTTACACAACAGCTCCATCCAAATTTAGCAGGAGCAAACATTGGCAATGACAGTTTCTTCAATCATACTCGTACACAATTACGGAATCAATAAATAATTTTTATAACGTTTTATTATATACCGTACTATATAATAAGTGCTATGCTCGATAAATTATATACAATATTAACCACCCAAAACCCTAATTTGTTTTTTTTGCGATGGGTTCTCATAATAGCAATCATAATAGTACTCGTTTATATATCTAAACACATGCATGACAAACGACCAGAAGGGTTCTCACAGAAAGAACCCTTTGTATACAAGTATGGAAAAAATACAATAGATTCCTTTTATGCAGATATATATGATTCGTTGCATGATACTGCGAAGCGTTCTCAAAATGAGTTGATAAAAATAGTAGAAATGACAGAACCATCGGTTGAACACAGTACAATGTTGGACGTAGGAAGTGGTACTGGATACATGGTGAATGAATTAGGTGAGGCAGGATATGAAGTCTATGGTATAGATAACGCAAAAGACATGTTAGCGTATGCAGTAGACAAATATCCAGATTCTGAATACATATATGGAGATGTATTAAATTCCATGCAGTTTGAAAAATCGACGTTTACTCACATATTATGTACGTATTTTACAATCTATTCCATAGAAGATAAATCCCGTTTTTTTAGAAACAGTTATTTCTGGATGAAACCAAACACATATTTAGTGTTGCATTTGGTAGATACTGATAGTTTTACTAATATGATACCCTACAAAACAACATTTGACGAAGAAGACAAACGTTCTGGAAAACGGTCAATTACTTCAACTGCTATATTTAGCGATTATAAATACAAATGTTCATGTGCGATTCCAGATGATGTTAACGATATACGTACTGAGTTCAAAGAAACGTTTGTTGACCTAGAAAGTGGCCATATTCGTCAAAATGAGACTCATTTGTTTATGGAAACCATGGATACAATATTACATACTGCAACACAAAATGGGTTTATTATGCATGGTAAAGTAGATATGGAATCGTGTAATGGTGATAATAATCAGTATTTGTATATTTTGGAGCGTCCGTTATAATGGTTGTCATGATTGTTCTCATATACACAATTGAACTTGTGTAATTGTACTGTATTATTTATACAAAACACTTATTATACTAATAGTCGTATTATATTCCAAACCCTTTTCGCAAAATATAGTAGATATGATTGTCCAATATATTTTTCTGTGGGGATTAATATTATTCATTTTATTTTGGGCAGTAGTGAAAATAAAATATCCGTTTTGGAACAATCAACCAGTGTTTCATTCATATGATTGTATTCGTTCTCTTTATAAACAACCATTTGTTGTTCAATCAATCGGTCCATATAAAACCAAATTCGTAGACAATTTGCATATACATACATATCCAGTTGACGATGAGGATAATAATACAATGAAAGAAATTACAAAATTATTACAGTCTTATTATTTAGTATTAGAGAACATTGACTACATGATAGGAAAAAAAGAGTTTCATACACTACATACTGGACAAAACGACATGTCGTATATGTCAGTTTATACAGTTCTCGAATATGAAATGAAACCATCTACAATAAAAGATAAAAACACTGAAGTATCAACAAATACATCTGTAGATATCGTGAAACAAGACAAAATAATAGGATGTGTTACTTCGCGGACAGTTACTATGTATGTGCGCCCAACAAAGAGTGAAACAACATATAACAATATGACTGTGTATTTTATGGATTTTTTGTGTGTATCTAGGGAACATGATAACAAAACAATCAGTCGAAAGTTAATACAAACACATGAGTACAACCAACGAAAATACAATAAAAATATAGAATGTAGTCTAATAAAGAAATCTGGAGAACAATTTGGTGGAGTTCGGCCATTGATTACTTACAAAACGTATTCATACAACATACCAAAACGAAAAATAGGAAGAATTCCAACCGAATATTCAGTAAAATTATTACAGTCAAATGATATGTCACTTTTTTTAGATTTTTTTACATTTAATGCAAACCATGAACCCAAAACGTCTATGTTTGATTTCATGGTTCTCCCTTCTATTGGAAATATTGTTGCACAAATGAGAGACTGTCGATTATATATAGGTTGTTTGTGTCATAAATCGACCGTATTAGGATTTTACTTTTTGAAAGACGCATATTGTTATAACGAAGAATATGAATCAAAAACGTTAGCTTTAGTCGGCAGTATACAAAATTGTATCGATACACGTTTGTTTTATATTGGGTTTTTACATGTATTACGAGATATAATACATACAAATGCTGACTATAAAGTAATCGTCATTGAAAACATAGGACATAATCAATATATTAATAATAGCTGGATGAGTTCAGTACAAATAAGCAACGCTACTGATATGGCTTATTATAGTTACAATTATGTATATCCTTGTTCTCCCATCGACGCCCAACGCTGTTTTGTATTATTGTAGTAATCGTATTACATCATGGTCACCGTCAAACAATCGTAACTGTAAAATCGTAGGTATATCATAAAATCCAATATATTGATGAACCTGTATACTCAGGTTCTCAATATCGTCTATTTTGCCAACATAAAAGTAACATGAAATACTACCATATATAGTCGTACATAGAAAACGGTCTATTGATATATGTAGATTCAGCTCTTCCATCCATTCTCGTTGCAAACATTGTTCTTTCGTTTCCCCGGGTTCTAACTGCCCCCCAGGAAATTCCCAATAGTTTGGATTTGGTCCACGTTCATCGCGGAGACCCATCAGTATATTACCAGCATTGTCGTACATAATTCCACAAACTACTTCCATATTGTCACCTGGTAATGACATTATATAATAATATACACATGGAATATCATTATACCTTTTTTATCGTACATATTTCCCACTTCGGGCGAACGAATCGAGAACATAAATAACAAATACACCTAAAAAGGTATACAACAAAAATTCTTCAGTAATATTATTCGTTTTTACATGCTGTTGGTCTTCTAACAAATGAATCATATAATTGAGTTTCTCCATTATTTTATCATCAAATGAACTGGACGAAGTTCCAATCCCCATGTTAGCATAATATGGTTGTGATGATTTATTTTTGGATTGTTGATAACTCTTAGCATAATTATTATATACTTCAGCACTAGGCTCATTCGCTTTATATTGAGATGCAGCATCAGGAGACGATTTCAACGAGTTGGACGCAGTTAGATAGGAAGGTCGAGGAGGGGTATACACTCTACCAGAAACAGGTGATTCCATATCCCCTTTTACCTGCATTTTAGGAGGAGATATAGGGTTGAACTCCCCCATTTTGTTACTCTCTATCGAATTAGAAGGTTGATTCATTTTATTCAACAATTCATTGACTTTACTATTTTTGTATTCATTTGTGTTTTTCATATCGTCTAAAGAAGATGGCATTTGAAGTTGACTATTATGTGGATTTTGATGATGCGAAATATCGTCACTGTCATCTTCATCATCATTTTGAGAGGGTGTTTTTTTATAAGTACGTCTCATAGTAGCTTGTCTTCGCTTTGGCGGTTCTTCATTTGTCCATGGACTTGCGTATGATACTAAATTAGACATTCAAAAAGAATTATTAATACTTAAAAAATACGTAGATATTATTTTTCCATAACTGAACCATTGAATAAGAACCTGTAAATATGAGTAATCCATCGAATACATGTTTTGCTAAAGACAACTAGAAAGAAAATGATAAGTAAATATATACAAATCATGAAAAACACTGTTGCTCAGTTCATACCAATCATATTGATTGTATCATTATTATCGTGTTCAGGAGAATTTGTAGAATTCAGTCATACCCGTTTAGGAAAAATTGTAGGAATTGCATTAATATTGTTTTACACACATTTAGATAAATATATAGGTTTAGTGTTCTGCTTGATAGTGGTTATCTATTACCAAAGTGACTTTGTAGAAAACATGCTAAATACGGATGATATTATGAACAAAATGTTCGAAAATTTCGAACAACAGAAAAAAGAAGAAAAAGAAACAAGCGACAGTGTGTCAAAAATCCAACCAGTGAAACAAAAACAAAATGCATTAGCGGAGACAATGTCAAATATAACTGATGTGTATCCGGGTACTAATACATATAGTTCAGTGAAAGAAACAATGAAAAACAATGATGATTCATCTAAGAAAGAAGGAATGACACTATTAGATGAGTTTAGGAAAGAGAACTGCAATGGAAACCAGCTAATGTACAAAAATATGAAAGTAAACCCAGATATGATAGGACATGTATATCCAAACCTAGAATGCAAGAATGGTAAATGTAATGTATGTGATAGTACATGTGAGTGTTCAATAATAGAGAACAGATTAAAAAACGAAAAAGAGTTGTTTTCTAAATTTTCACGAGATATGGAAAATACCGATACTAAACCACATAACGCATAAAAATATACCAACAATGTATACAATGGTGGATAAGAATAAACATCAATCTACTACATCTGTATTTAAATATGTTCATGAGCAAATACAGGCACTCAATAGTAGTAAGGTATTTGCTGGCATTATGATAATAACTTTGAATATTGTATCTCGTTTTGTTAATATTAAATTGAGTAAAACAATGGAATCTTATTTGAAATATACATTTAGTAAATATGTACTAGTTTTTACGATTGCATGGATGGGAACACGTGATATATACATAGCATTATTTATAATGGGATGTTTTGTCATAATAAGTGATTTTTTGTTTGACGAAGAAAGTATATTTTGTATATTACCAGAAGAGTTCAAAGACCATCATTTATCCATGTTAGAAGAAAATGAATCAATGACAAAGGTAACAGAAGAAGAAATAGCTAATGCGAAGAAAGTACTAGACAAAGCAAAAGAACAAAAAAAGGATAATGACCTCGAAAGTTACAAAATTTAGTAGCTATAATATGTGGGTTGTAGTTATACTATATGAAATAAATTATGCATATAGTATAATTAGAAGAACAATAGATGGATGTCGAATTTGCAATAGAAAGTCTATCCGTTATTATTTATACCAATATACCGGATAAACAATACCAGATGGTGAATTTTTCTCGAAGTATGCTGCATATACCAAATACTGATGATGAAGACCGTGAACAAATAATATTAGAAGACCTCCCTTATTTCACAATTGATGTTGAATATCCAGTGAATGTATTAACAAAATTGGATTATTACGACAGAGTAGACTTTTTTTTCAATGCGAATAAATTTGTTGATATATTAAGGCCGTATTATAACAAACGTGATAATTTATCGGACGAAACTACTCCGGGAGAGAGTTTTTATGATGTACGTGAACGTAGGACTCGTAAAAATATAATGACAATGTTAGAAATATTATTTCCAACAAAGTTTCCAGTGATAAACGATATACAAACTTCGCATGATTTTTTAAAAGATAAACAGTCAACTCGCCCTTTATGGTTCAATCCATTTCAAAAACACTATTTTTCCTATTTAAAAATAGGTGGCAATACGTATACTGTGAAGAAAACAGTATGGTTGAATGATATATTGAATCATCCATTATACCGTAAGATGGTTGTAGAATATCGTAAACTACGTAAATGGGCAGATGAAGAATTATACAGTAAAGAGAGTCAATATGAAACACCAGAACAACAAATTATAGAGCTCGACCTCAACATTGATGCGGCCATAAAAATTATGTTGGAACAAATCATGAATAACAAATTCGCTTACGTCAACACTAAAGAAATAATAGGCATCCTTAATGAATTAAATAAGGCAACTGACCAGAATACTCGAACGGCTAGTTTGGAAAAGTTGATAAGTTATAATTTGAACAACATACAAAATGTGAAATTCCAGAAGTATATGGATATTCTCACCGAGAATCATGAAGAAATAAAAAAAGTTGCGAATAATCGAAAGAAAATACAGGAAAAAAACGATAAAATACAAAAAATATTTACAACATCTTTATCAAACATCGGTGAACCCTATAACAACCAAGTTGTAATACGTAAATTTCAAGGGATTTTGAATGAATACAGTGAACCGTTTCGTAAAACGTCCAATAATGCATTACAGACATTGATAGATAGTGTTCTTAACAAATCAGTCAATGACCCTGATAATTTACCTACCCAGTATTATACGTTACTTGATATTATATATGAAAAATATATCAAGAATAATCAGGTTGATAGTGCAAAACTAAAAGTGCTTGACGATAGTGTGATAAAGTTGATGAACGTAGGTATTAGTTACATAAACATTGGAGGTGATACTACTAAGCCAACAAAAGAAGTATATTTTTTGATAGATATGGTTGACGGTAAAATTCAAGATGACAATGTATCTTCTATTTATTGTCCTTATATTGGAGATTATTTGGGAACCAAATTAGAATATCTAATAAATAAGTCGAAACAAAGTTCTTCAAATTCATGGGCGGTAGACAATAATCGTCAAATGTTTTCATTAAAGAAAATCGAATCATCTATTACAAATAACTTTTCGGAGAACGAGTTAGTATCAAAAGACAGTATCCCGACAAAGAAAAATGGACCAGACCAACTAACTAGTAATTTATCATCAAACTCTGCATCCACAAAAGATGACCCGAGTGCTAATTTCAAATTATATATTATGATGAAAGAATTTGCTGCAGAGTTAGACTCACAAATCACAAATTTACAATATAAGTATTTGAATGACACATTTATTAACAGTTTAAACTCCAACAATATTATCAATATATTGAAAACAATGGACAAATATCCTATTGGTAAGAAACTGTACTTGATTATTGAAGAATGGAATGCAAATATAAACAGACAGGACCCCAAAGTGTTGCAAATGATAAATGGATTAATTGGTGAAATCAAGATAAGAAACGCAAATATAGCAGATGAAAAAGAAAGCCGCGCTACCAAAGATGATAAAACAAATCAACGATTATTGATATTAAAAAAAGAAGAACAAATAAACAATATGTTAGAAAGCATTGCAAACAATATGTTGATTCATGAGAAATCGAAGAGACAGTCTGGTGGTACTCGAAGACAGAAAAAACGCGTGACCAGTAAAAAAAATACACGCAAATATAGACTGTAATATAATAAAATATTTACACAATTTTTATTATATGTTTTTAGACTGAGTACGTTTTCATAGGTAATTGATTGTTCACTATTTAATATAATACAGGCTTTTTATCTACAAACTTTCCAATTTCATCACCTACCTCATCATCCGCATCAACCGCATAGATGACACCATTTACTTCATTTGTAGTGTAATATGCAGTACCTTTTATGGTAATTTCGAACACTTCGGCTTCCTCCTCGCCTGATTCTTCTTCTTCTTCTTCTTCTTCTTCCTCCTCACCGGATTCTTCTTCTTCTTCTTCCTCCTCCTCCTCCTCTTCCTCTTCCTCTTCCTCTTCCTCTTCCTCTTCCTCTTCCTCTTCCTCTTCCTCTTCCTCTTCCTCTTCCTCTTCCTCTTCCTCTTCCTCTTCTTCTTCTTCCTCCTCTTCTTCCTCCTCCTCTTCTTCCTCCTCAACCAACGTTACATTATTTTTCATATCAGTGTTCAAGCATTTTTTATTAAACATCACATCATCCATATTATTATATGCGATTTCTTCTTCAGTATATCTATAATCAGGCGTAATCATATTTTTTGATTGTTTACCTTCTTCCTCTTCCCAGTAACAGTTATTACAACGGAAACCTTCTTTAATTTCTCCATCACGTGCTCTTTCTAATAATATTTTACATCGAATACATTTTGAAATTTCTTCTTCTTCTTCTTCTTCTTCTTCTTCTTCTTCTTCTTCTTCTTCTTCTTCTTTTTCTTCTTCTTCTTCTTCTTCTTCTTTTTCTTCCCATTCATCGCAATAATAATCTTGTAGTATCAAATCATCTTCCAATAGCTGAAAACATCCGGTACATAAAAGCAACTCTTCGGTTGGATTCCCAGGTTCACCTTTATAGACTATATGAATATTATCTTTATAACAATCAACGCGTGTGTTACATTCTTCACAATGAACAAATCTATCTTCCTCCTCCTCTTCAACTTCTTCCTTTCTAGAATTATTAGGTGTTTCTTCAATATCATAGACAATATTTTCAACATTAGTTTTGGTAGGACTATTGAGAATAATTACTTCATCATCACTTATACAGGATGCAGTCTGGCATGGTTCAGTTTTAATGACAATATTTTTGATGGTATTATGCTCCGTATTATTGTGACACGATTCAGTTTGTGTACATTTACATATTGAAATCGGTTGTCGGAATTCAGGCAACGACTGAATCAAATTGCGTAGAGATTTATTCTCATTGCGTAATTTTTTATTCTTTTTGATTATACGCTGTACGCATGGTAACTCCATGACAGCATTATAAGTTTCTTCGTGCTTGTTCATTATACTAATATGTATGAAATATACAATCAAATAAGGCAATACAAGAAAATCAATTTTTTATAATGATCCATAGATGACTACAATAAACAAATATTATTAGTATTGGATACGAATCCAATCATTAGGTGTCAAATCGACAGTTGAATTGCGTACCAGCGCGGGACCAAACCATTTATATGGATAGCATACCATTTTAGAGGGATATTGGTTCAAATATGCCCCCCACCAACTGAATGAACTATTCGCAATTATGTTATGATGACAACAACTCATAATCAACATTTGCTTCCAATCTGGTATTGATGAATCAACGTGTACAAACGTAATATAACAGTCATATGTTTCTTCCAATAGCTGTATTTTAGATTCAACTAAGTGAAGGTCGTTGTCTTCGCAAAAATACAGTATTCTTATAGGAGACCCCTGGATTTGCTCTGTAATTTTACGTATAGCATTGTCATAATAATTTATAGGAAGTAGCGGATGAGCATGCTGAAGGTCTTGATAATCCCCAATGCGAAAATGCATACTAATATTTATTGACTCACTATCTAGACCAAGATATTCATGTCGAATATTATCCTGTTGAGTTTCAATATCTAAAATAGATAATATCTCAGCCTTATTGGATTCGAAATATTTATAACTTTGAAAATACCCCGACAACATAAGTTCCATACATTCAGGCTTATGTGGTAAAGGTGTGTATGCAAATTCTATTTCTTGGATAGATGGAAATGAAGACAAACACTGATTGTTGTAGTAATTTGTTTTGTTAGATGTGGTGAAAGTTAATAACGATTTTAAAAAATCATTCCAGTAAGTTGGTCGTTTATTTCCAACTGTCAAAAAATCACTGTAAGGAAATATAATGGTTCTATTTGTATCAATACCGTATGATATAGTAGCACATATTTGAAATAGTTGATTCCCTAGTCCGCCCATTAATTTACATGTAATTACAGAATTTAACATATATTGTGTGTAAGTTATCATTATACATGCTATTTATTTATATATCTTTGAAATACATAAATAAATATTTGGAAATTAGAAACCAAAATTTTCTTTCATGATTTCAGTTTTAGTAGGGCCCTTTTGTTTCTCACTCTGGCGTTTTACTTTGTATAC
>Ga0209047_1003487_pt1 | contig 9912 bp, 12 predicted proteins | sample SaaInlV_165m_DNA_3_FD_184681 | JGI IMG/M metagenome (GOLD analysis project Ga0209047, IMG submission 184681) | Marine microbial communities from expanding oxygen minimum zones in the Saanich Inlet - Saanich Inlet SI037_S3LV_120m_DNA (SPAdes)... | ecosystem: Environmental > Aquatic > Marine >...
ATTTAAAAGAGCAATTTTAGAGAAAGGAAATTATTTAACATTACCAGATTTAATACTGATTGATGGTGGAAAAGGACAATATTCTTCAGCGAAAGAAGTGTTGGACGAGTTAGGTCTACATGACCTTTCAATGATAGCAATTGCAAAAGGTAAAATGAGAAATAGTGGTGATGAAACTTTTTTCTTTAATGGCAAAAGCTATAAATTCGAGAAAAATGATCCAACTTTATTTTTTATGCAAAGACTTAGAGATGAAGCACATAGATTTGCAATTACCTCTCATAGAGCTAAACGAGCTAAAGGATTATCAAAATCATTGTTAGATCAGATCGATGGTATTGGTGCTATTAGAAAAAGAGCATTATTAAACCATTTTGGTTCTGCGAGATCTGTTGAGTCTGCTAGTTTTGATGAGATAAAATCTGTAGAAGGTGTTGAAGAAAAAGTTGCAAAAAAGATATATAACTTTTTTCACGAATAATTATGCTTAGAAAAATTCCAAATATATTAACCATTGGACGAATAATAATTGTCCCCTTCTTTGTCTTGGCTTTTTATCTCCCAGGTTTTTATGGAGATTTAACTGCATTAATATTATTTATAGTTGCTTCATTCACTGATTTTTTGGATGGAATGTTAGCTCGAATGCTTGGAGAAGAGTCTAAATTGGGTGAACTATTAGATCCAATTGCAGATAAAATTATTGTAGCTACAGCATTAATCTTATTAGTAATGGATGGCACCATTAGACATTATGAGGTTATTGCAGCAATAATTATTCTTACACGTGAAATTTTAATTTCAGGATTAAGAGAATTTTTAGCTAAAGGACAAGTAAAACTTCCTGTATCAAATCTTGCAAAACTTAAAACTGTTTTACAAATGGTATCCATTGCTCTTTTACTTTCAGGTGAAACAGGAAATAAGATAATTAATTTTCAAGATTATAACGCTCAAACTATTGGAATTATTCTTCTTTGGCTTTCAGCCTTTTTAACTCTTTTCACTGGATATGATTATATGCGTAAAGGAATAGATCACGCGATGTCAGAAGACAACAAAGATTAGGCTGCTTTTTTCTTTCTTACTAAAGCTTGATAACTTTCATTTAAATTAATTATAGTATCACATACCTTAAATTGATTTTCTGCAATACGTGATACTGGTGTTACTTCTGCAGCTGTTCCAGTTAAAAAGCATCCAACAAAATTAGAGAGTTCTGATGGACTTATTTTTCTTTCGTGAACTTTAATATTTTTAGATTTTGCAATTCCAATAACTGTTCTTCTTGTTATTCCATCTAAAAAAGAGTCTGGAATTGGAGTGTGTATTTCTCCATTTTTATCTTTGAAGAAAATATTTGCTCCTGTTGCTTCAGCAACATTTCCATCGTGATCTAACATTAATGAATCTGTATAACCTTGTTTTTCTGCTTCATGCTTAGATAAAGTACAGATCATATAAAGACCTGAAGCTTTTGTATCCCAAGGGATTGTGTTTGGAGCTGGTCTTCGCCAATTTGAAATATTTAGTTTTATTCCTTCTACTTTTAATTTTGGATCAAAATAAGAGCCCCACTCCCAAGTTGCTATAGCAACATGAATTTTTGTTTGTTGTGCAGAAATTGCCATCATCTCACTGCCTCTCCAAATAGTTGGTCTTACATATCCATTTTCTACATTTTGAACTGAAATAATTTTATTACAGGCATCATTTATTTCTTTTTCACTGTAAGGAATTGTCATTCCCATTCTTTCTGCTGAATAAAAAAGTCTTGAAGTGTGTTCTTCTAGTTTAAATATCGAACCATCATACACCCTCTCACCTTCAAAAACACAACTAGCATAATGAAGTCCATGATTTAAAACGTGTATCTTAGCGTCAGCCCAATCAACTAACTCACTATTATACCAAATTTTTCCAGATCTTTTATCGTACGGTACCATGTATGAAATTTTTAAATTATTAGTGAAAATTATCTTTGTATCTTTAATATGTCAATATAACTTACCTATAATGAAAGAACTTTTATATTTAAAAGACGAACAACTAAAAGATTTAATTGAAAAATTATTTGTAAGCTACAGAGAAACATTTTCAGACGCAAAAAAGGTATTAGATAGACATTCTATTGGTTTAGCTCATCATAAAGTTATTCATTTATTATCAATGTACCAAGGTATTTCGATTTCAGAGCTTTTAAAACGGCTAAAAGTGACAAAGCAAAGCCTTAACAGGGTACTTAAGGATTTAATCAAATTAGAAATTGTCACTTTTAAAAAAGATGATCTAGACACCAGAGTAAAACATGTTTTTCTAAATGAAAAAGGAAAGAAGATATTTAATGAGATTTTTGATCTACAAAAAAAAAGAATTTATAATGCATTACTTAATTCAAATTCAGAAGAAGTAATTAATTTTGATAACGTTTTAACCAAAATTATAAATGGATAAATTTATTGCACATATTCTTGTTGTTGACGATGATGATGGAATTAGATCTTTAGTTAAAAAATATTTAAATGAAAATAATTTTTTGGTAACAACTGCAGATAGCGCGGAAAATGCATCAGAAAAAATCAGTATCATAAAATTTGATTTAATAATTTTAGATATAATGATGCCAGGAAAAAATGGACTAGAATTTATTAAAGATCATAAGAAAAAACTAGATACGCCCATTATTCTTTTAACCGCTAAAGGTGAGGCAAGTGAAAGGGTTGAGGGATTAGAGATTGGAGCTGATGATTATTTACCAAAACCATTTGAGCCAAAAGAATTAATTTTAAGAATTAGAAATATCTTAAATAAAACTATAAAAACTGAACAAGTTAGAATCATGGAGTTTGCAAATGTTAAAATTGACTTAAATAAACTTTTAATTATCAAAAATGAAAATGAATTTAAAATTAACAATACAGAAAAAATAATATTAGAAAAAATGATTAATAATCCAGGTAAGACTTTTTCAAGAGAGGATATTGGTCAATTAATTGAACTAGACAAGGAAAGATCTATAGATGTAATTATCACAAGATTAAGAAAAAAAATTGAAATTGATCCTAAAAGTCCAAAATTTTTACAAACAATAAGAGGTGCTGGATATGTTCTTTGGATTGAATAATTTTTTAAAAAGAATATTACCTAAAAGATTATTTTATAGAGCACTTTTAATTGTAGCTGTTCCTGTCTTGGTTCTTCAATTAATCATAACTATTGTATTTTTTGACAGCCTTTGGATTAAAACTAACAAAGGAATGACCAGAGCATTAATTAATGAAATTAATTTATTTGTTGAAGTTTATGATAATAAAAAAATTGATAAAGATGAGTTAAAAAATCTCTTTTCTCTATTCATAGATCTAAACATAGAGCATGTTAATAACAAAAATTTTAACAGTAAATATAATAAAAGATTATTTAGTCCAATTGATAGAACTTTAAGAAGAGAATTAAAATCAAACTTTAATCTTGGTGAGTTTTGGTTTGATACCACAAGTTACAAAGAGTTAATTGACATAAGAATAAAATATGAAGATGGATACTTTAAATTTCTGGTACCTAAAGATAGGATTACAAGTTCGTCAGCAAGAATATTTGCACTATGGATAACAGTTCCAGCAATTATAATGGTAATGATTTCGTTAATATTTTTAAAAAATCAAACTAGACCAATTAGTAATCTTGCACGTGCCGCTGAGAAGTTTGGCAAAGGTGAGGAAATAGAGGAATTCAAACCATCAGGTGCTCTAGAGATCAGACAAGCAGGACATGAGTTCGATAAAATGAGAAAAAGAATTCTTAGACATTTAAATCAAAGAAATGAGATGTTATCTGGCATAAGTCATGATTTAAGAACGCCACTTACAAGGATGAAACTACAAATTGCTTTTATTAAAGATAAAGATTTAGCTACAAAACTAGCAGAAGATATTAATGAGATGGAAAAAATGCTGAATGAATATCTGCAATTTACAAGCTCATCTTATATTGAAAGAGATGAAATGTTCAACTTATCAGAATTGATAGAACAAGTTGTTAACAAATATAATAATCAAAATATTCAAAAAGATTTAATGCCTAGAGTTTATCTCAATGGTAGAAAAAATTTAATTAATCGATGTCTTAATAATATAATTGATAATGCGTTAAAATATGGAAATAAAGTTGAAGTCAAACTTAACAAAGAAAATACAAATTTATTAATTATCATTGACGATGATGGTTCTGGTATTCCAAAAAAAGAACATGAAAATGTATTCAAGCCTTTCTATAAAATTGACAAAGGTAGAGCAGAGTCCAAATCAAGTGTAGGTCTTGGATTGTCTATAGCATCAGATATTGTTAGATCTCATGGAGGAAATATTGTTCTTGATAAATCTAAAATGAACGGATTATGTGTTAAGATTTTTTTGCCCGTTTAGTTTTATTTTTTGTTTCCAATTTTTTAATTTTATTTTCTAAATTTTCAACTCGTTTAGATAATACATCAAATTCGTCCTTGCTAACGAGTTTCATCTTAAAAACAATTTCATCTCTTTTAGATTTTAAGATATTAATAAGCTCTGAACTAAGATCTTTTGATGAGATAATACCTTGTTCAAAAAGTTTACCAAGCTTATCAATTATAAATTTAGAATTTTTCATATTTAAGATATATATTATAAGTATTATTTAAAATGTTCATTAATAATTTTGACCCAGTTGCTTTTCAAATTTTGTCATTTGAAATTAGATGGTATTCTTTAGCTTACATTTTGGGGATTGTTATTGGCTGGTCATTATGTAAAAAAATATTTATCAAAAATTCAGAGATAAATGAAAAATTTGATGACTATATAACTTATCTTATCATTGGAATAATTTTAGGTGGAAGATTGGGATACATCATATTTTACAACTTTTCATATTACTTGAATAATATATTTGATATTTTTAAAATTTGGCAAGGTGGAATGTCATTTCATGGAGGATTACTAGGAGTAATTATTTCAAGTTTCCTTTTTGCAAAAAAAAATAATCAAAATCCATTTTCTTATTTAGATCAGGTGTCATTAGTAGCACCAATTGGAATTTTTTTTGGAAGATTAGCTAATTTTATAAATTCAGAACTTTATGGAAGAACTACAGATTTGCCATGGTCAGTTATCTTTATTAAAGTAGACAATCTATCAAGACATCCATCACAATTGTATGAGGCAATTTTAGAGGGTGTAATTTTATTTTTAGTATTGATGTACTTTGTAAATAAAAACTATTTAAGAAAACCTGGTTTAATTTCAGCATTATTTTTAATTTTTTATTCTTTGTTTAGGTTCATCATTGAATTTTTTAGAGTGCCAGATGAACAATTAGGTTATTTAATTTTAAATTTAACTATGGGTCAAATGATTAGCTTAGTGTTTGTAACGATTGGAACAATTCTTTTTTACCGTAAAAATGAAAATTAATAAAACAACAAGTTTACCTCTAGATCAATTTATAGAATTTGCTCTTTACAATAAAGACTCTGGATACTACATGAAAAAAAATCCTTTTGGAAAAGAAGGAGATTTTATTACTGCCCCAAACATTACAAGACTTTTTTCAGAAATGATTGCTATTTGGGTTTTAACCTTTTGGAAAAGTATCGGATCACCTAAAAAATTTAATTTGCTTGAGCTTGGTGCCGGAAACGGTGAAATGATGAAAGTCATAATTGAAACATTGAAAAATTTTTCAGAATGTTTTGATAATTGTAATTTTCAGATACATGAAAAAAGTGAACTTTTAAAAAAAAAACAACAATTAAATTTAAAATCCGAAAAAATAACTTGGATAGAAAATATAAAGATAAATAATTCATATCCGACAGTATTTTTAGCTAATGAGTTTTTTGATGCACTACCAATTAAACAATTTTTCAAAAAAAAAGAAGGTTGGATTGAAAGATTTGTATATTTAAAAGAAGAAAATAAGGCTGAATTTAAAGAGCAACTAACAGAAATAAACAATATCGAACGGAGTCTGAACTTTGAAATTTCAAAAGATCAAGAAATTATTGAATATTCGCCTAGTTCATTTGATTATTTAAAAAATATTTGTGATCTAATAAAAAAAAATGATGGTGGAATACTAATAATTGATTATGGATATTTAAATTTTAAAATGCATGAAACACTCCAAGCTATTAATAATCATAAATATTCAAATGTTTTAGAAGATATTGGAAACTCAGACATAACTTATAATATTAACTTTAATTTATTTAAAAAATTTGTTGATCAATTTAGTGATTTAAATTCAATAATTACTAATCAAAAAAAATTTTTGACTAGTATGGGAATAGTTCAAAGAGCAGAAATTATAAGTGAAAATATACCTTTCTCAAAAAAAACAGACTTATTTTTCAGAATTAGACGTCTTATAGATGAAAAACAAATGGGTGAGCTATTTAAAGTGATGCTGATAAAAAAGACAAAAAATAAATTTAAGATAGGCTTTTAAATTGATTAGATCAAAAAAATTAATAATAAAAAAAAATTTAAAACATGGCTTTTTTAATAGTAGTGGTGGTCAATCAAAAAAAATATACAAAAGTTTAAATTGTGGACCTGGCTCATTGGACAAAAAATCAGATATTAAAAAAAACTTACAGATCGTAAGAAAAAAAATTAGCCACAAAGCAAAAAATATCTTTTTGCTTCAACAATTTCATAGTAACAAATTTGTTTTCATTGATGAAAAATATAAAAATAATAAAAAACCCAAAGCTGATGCTATTATAACTAATCAAAGATATTTACCTATTGCTGTGCTAACAGCTGATTGTGCTCCAATATTAATTTATGACGACAAAATGAAAATGATAGCCGCAATTCATGTAGGCTGGAAAGGAGCCTTTAAGGGAATAATAAATAATGTAATTAAATTTATGATCAATAAAGGCTGCAATTTAGAAAATATCACTGCTGTAATGGGTCCATCTATTTCTTTAAAAAACTATGAAGTTAAAGAAGATTTTAGAAAAAAATTTATCAAAAAAGATAAAAAAAATTTGATATTTTTTAAGAATAAAAAAAATAAATTATACTTTGATTTAACTAATTATATATATGAATCACTTAGAACTATTAAGGTTAAACACATAGATGTTTTAAAAATTGATACTTTTGATATCAAAAATAAATTTTTCAGTGCAAGAAGAGCTTTAAAATTAAAACATAATGATTATGGTAGAAATATTTCAATAATTATGCTTAATTAGATTTTTAATGAAATTATTATCCGGAAATAGCAACAAACCTCTTAGCAAAAATATTGCAAAATATTTAAAGTCTAAATTGGTTAACTCCAGTATCAAAAACTTTTCTGATGGTGAGATTTATGTTGAGATAAATGAAAATATTAGAGGAAACAGTATTTTTATTATTCAGTCAGTTTCATCACCTGCTAACGATAATCTTATGGAACTTTTACTTTGTATAGATGCGTTAAAAAGATCTTCTGCTAAAAATATTACTGCAGTTATTCCATATTTTGGGTATGCAAGACAAGATAGAAAAGTAGTTCCAAGAACTTCCATCTCAGCAAAACTTGTATCAAACCTAATTACTAAAGCTGGCGCAGATAGAGTTGTGACTGTAGATTTGCATGCAGGCCAAATTCAAGGTTTTTTTGATATTCCAGTTGATAACTTATTTACAACTCCTATTTTTGCAAGACATGCAAAGAAAAAGATAAAAAATAAAAATATTATTTGTGTTGCGCCTGATGTTGGTGGAACGGAAAGAGCTAGAGCCTTAGGAAAACTATTAAATGTAGGACTGGCAATTGTTGACAAAAGAAGACCAAAACCAGGTCAATCACAAGTCATGAATGTAATTGGAGATGTTGAAGGTAAAACTTGTGTAATTGTTGATGACATTATTGATTCAGGAGGAACAATAGTAAATGCTGCAAAAGCACTTAAAGATAGAGGTGCGAAGGAAGTTTATGTTTACATCACGCATGGAGTGTTAAGCGGTGAGGCTCTGAAAAAAATTAAAAATTCTGTAATTAAAAATCTTGTCATCACAGATACTATCGATAACAATGACAAAATTAAAGATGCTAAAAACATTGAGGTTCTACCAATTTCAGGCTTAATGGGAGAAGCAATCAAAAGGATATCTAACTCAACATCTGTTTCAGATTTATTTAAATAATTACCTTGAGTTATTAAAGAACTTGGGCTAAAAACCCATGATTTTATGATTTCATTAGAAGCAAACATTAGAAACACTAAAACTAAGGGTGAACTTAGTATACTTAGAAATAATGGGGGTGTACCAGCTGTAATTTATGGTGGTGAAGCACAAAATGAAACAGTATCCATTTCAAAAAAATTGTTGAAATCTCTAATTGATAAAGAAAATTTTTTATCAAATATAGTAACTTTAAATGTTGATGGAAAACCACAGAATGTCCTTCCAAGAGAAATTAAATATCACATCATTTCAGATGAACCAATTCATGTAGATTTTTTAAGAGTAGTTCCAGGTGTAAAAATAAGAATTGAAGTACCTGTAAAATTTATTAACCATGAAAAATCTCCAGGCTTAAAGAGGGGTGGAGTTTTAAACATTGTTAGAAGAAAAGTCGAATTAAGATGTCCAAGTGAAAAAATTCCTGAAAGTTTAGTAATTGATCTTGATGGCGTTGATATTGGTGAAAGTTTCAAGATATCATCAATCAATTTAGAAACAGATGTTACCCCAACAATTAAAGGAAGAGACTTTGTTATAGCAACACTGGCTGCACCTACGGTAATGAAAGAACCTGAAAAACCAGCTGAAGAAGAAGCTGCAGAAGGTGAAGCGGAAGCAGATGCAGCAGCAGCAGCAGATGGAGATAAACCAGCAGCTGAAGGTGAAAAAAAAGAGGGTGACGATAAAAAAGCTGCTGAAGAAAAGAAATAAACTGTCAAAGTTAAATTTTACTATCCATTAAAAAAATATGCTTTTATTTGTAGGCTTAGGTAATCCAACACCAGATAGTGAAAACAATAGACACAATGTAGGCTTTAAGATTATTGACTCAATTAATAAAAAATTTGGTCTATCAAAACAAAAACCTAAGTTTAAAGGACTGCTAACAACTGGAAATGTTGGTGATCAAAAAGTTTATGCAATTAAGCCTCTCACATTCATGAATAATTCAGGAATTTGTATAAGAGAACTTATTGAGTATTTTAAAATAGATGCAGAAGATGTTATCGTTTTTCATGATGATTTAGATGTTGAATTTGGAAAGATTAAAGCAAAATTTGGTGGATCAAGCGCAGGACATAATGGAATTGCTTCCATTGATAAGTTTATAGGTAAAGATTATTCAAGAGTTAGAATTGGTATAGGTAAACCAAAAGAAAATATTGAAGTTGGAGATTTTGTTCTTCAAAATTTTGATGAAGATGAATTGACTGGTATAGAAAAAATTTCAACAAATATAAATAATTCTATTTCTTTATTAGTAGAAAAAAAATTAGATCTATTTTCTAGTACAGTAAATAATAATAAATAATGAGCTTTAAATGTGGAATTGTTGGTTTGCCCAATGTTGGTAAATCCACTTTATTCAATGCTTTAACAAATTCTAGTAAAGCTCAAGCAGCAAATTTCCCTTTTTGTACAATTGATCCAAATGTTGGTGTTGTTCCTGTGCCAGATGAAAGATTAAATAATTTATCTAGAGTTTCAAAATCCAAAAAAATCATAAACACTACCATTTCATTTGTTGATATTGCTGGACTAGTGAAAGGTGCATCAAAAGGTGAGGGATTAGGTAATAAATTTCTATCACATATTAGAGAGGTCGATGCAATTATTCATATGATAAGATGTTTTGACTCTGATGATATTCAAAATGTCAATCCAACAGTAGATCCGATCAGAG
>Ga0209047_1003496_pt1 | contig 9893 bp, 10 predicted proteins | sample SaaInlV_165m_DNA_3_FD_184681 | JGI IMG/M metagenome (GOLD analysis project Ga0209047, IMG submission 184681) | Marine microbial communities from expanding oxygen minimum zones in the Saanich Inlet - Saanich Inlet SI037_S3LV_120m_DNA (SPAdes)... | ecosystem: Environmental > Aquatic > Marine >...
CGAGACCCTTTAATTGAATATAAAAAAGAGGCTTTTGATCTATTTTCCAATTTGCTAGATAAATTAAAATTAGATTTTGTAACTATATTAATGAACTTAAAAGTTGTTACAGAACAACAAGAAGAAAATAAAAAATCAATGGTGGATCAAATTAAAAGTGGAAAGAAAATTGGTAGAAATGAACCTTGCTCATGTGGATCTGGCAAAAAATTTAAACATTGCTGTGGTGCTTTATAAATATTAAAATAAACTAAAAGCAATAAGCAATAAACCAAAGCCGATAATTGCAGAGCCTATTAAAAATCTTTTTGATTTTAAAATTTTATCAAAATTATTACTTTTGACTGTCAGAGTGCTTAAATTCTCAGAGTTACTTATAAATCCTTTATTTCTTCCAATTTTTAAAAATTTATTTTTTCTTTCATTCATTATTTCTTCTGATGATAGATCTTTAAAATAATTTAAATTTTTTGATACACAGTCTCTTAGACCTTCTAACATTTGATCTCTGTCTCTATGAGCACCTCCTAGTGGTTCAGGAATTATCTCATCAATAACTTTTAATTCTAATAAATCTTTTGCTGAAAGTTTCATTGCTTTTGCGGCATCAAGCATTTTTTTTGGATCTCTCCATAAAATAGTTGCGCATCCCTCTGGAGAAATTACTGAATAAATTGCATTTTCTAACATAATTACTTTATTAGATGATGCTAGCGCTATTGCGCCTCCAGAACCCCCTTCACCAATAATAATTGCTAAGGTTGGAACGCTAAGTTCCATGCAACATTCAATTGATTTAGCAATAGCCTCTGCTTGACCCCTTTCCTCTGCTCCAACACCTGGATATGCTCCTGGTGTGTCTATAAATGATATTATCGGGATATTGAATTTATTTGCTAAATTCATTAATCGAATTGTTTTACGATACCCCTCGGGCCTCATCATCCCAAAATTTCTTTCAATTCTAGTTTCTAAATTTTCACCCTTTTCTTGACCAATTACTAGAACTGAAGTGCCATTAAATTTTGCAAATCCGGTTAAAACAGATTTATCCTCACCATAAAAACGATCTCCTGACAAAGAAATAAAATCATCAAACAAATTATCAATAAAAAACTTAGATTTCGGTCTATCTTCATGACGGGCAACCATAGTGGTTTGCCAAGGATCAAGGTTGGAATAGATATCTTTTAATTTTTTATCAAGCTCAAATTGAGTGCTAGATATTTTTTGAGTGTCCACTTCGGAAAGACCATCTTGATTATATGGATCTTTTAATTTTTCTATTTCAGACTCTAAATTTTTTATGTCTGTTTCAAAATTAAGATAATTTTTCATATGAATAATTTTAATTATTAATTAATTATCAAAAAAGGCAATAAAATGTTTTAAATAATTAATATTTGACTTAATTCTATTAACAAGTAGTCTTGTTTCATATCGGGAGAGACTAAGTGTATTAGCGCCGAAGGAGCAACCACCCCGGAAACTCTCAGGCAAAAGGACCGATGATAGACATAACACTCTGGAAAGAGATTTAATCTCGCCGATGGAGTAAAACTCTCAGGCAAACATACAGATGGGGTAAAATGAGTGCTATGAAAGAACAATATACAAAGATACATAATCTATCAGTTTCTAATAAATTACTTAACTTTGTTAATAAAGAATTACTTAAAGATACAAATATCTCTTCAGAAAAGTTTTGGGAAGGTTTTGATAGAGTAACTCATGAGTTGGCTCCAAAAAATAAAGATTTATTAAAAATAAGAAAAGATTTACAAAAAAAAATTGATGATTGGCACATCATAAATAAAGGTAATGAAATAAATCTAGAGAAATATAAAAAATTTTTAAAAGAAATTAATTATCTAAAAGAAGTAGGTCCTAATTTTAAAATTAAAACAAGTAATGTTGATAAAGAAATAACTAGCATTGCAGGCCCCCAATTAGTAGTTCCCATCATGAATGAAAGATATGCATTAAATGCTGCTAACGCAAGATGGATGAGTTTGTATGATAGTTTATATGGAACTGATGTAATTCCTGAAACAAAAGGAGCAGTAATAGGAAAAATATATAACCCTATAAGAGGTCAAAAAGTAATAGACTATGGTCGTAGCTTTTTAGATAATAATGTACCTCTTGAAAATGGAAGTTGGAATGATATTTCACGAATACCAGAAGTTAATAACAATCAATTAAATTTAAAACTAAAAAATCCTAATCAATTTGTGGGATATCAAAAAAAATCAAATAGTTTATCTTCACTTTTATTAAAGAATAATAACCTTCATATAGATATTATTTTTGACGCGGATAATTCACTCGAAATTCATAATCCTGATGGTAATCAAGATAGTGCGGCAATACATGATATTATTTTAGAATCTGCTATTTCAACTATTTGCGACAATGAAGACAGTGTTGCTGCAGTTGATGCTGAGGATAAGGTTGTTTGTTACCGTAACTGGCTTGGACTAATGAAGGGTGATTTAAAATCAAAATTTGAAAAAAAAGGTGTCATTCATGAACGTAAATTAAATGATGATAGAGAATATATTTCCAAAGATGGAAAAGAGCTAAAATTACATGGAAGAAGTCTATTGCTTGTAAGAAATGTTGGTCACCTTATGACAAACCCTGCAATCACATTAAAAGATGGCTCCGAAATTCCAGAAGGTATTATGGATGCTTTTATGACTTCAGCAGCATGCCTTCACGATATTAGCAGAAAGTACAATTCAAGAAGTGGCTCTATTTATATCGTAAAACCAAAAATGCATGGTCCAGATGAAACTGCATTTACAGATTTAATTTTTACTAAAGTTGAAGAAGTTTTAGGATTAGAAAAATATACTTGTAAAATTGGTATTATGGATGAAGAAAGAAGGACTTCTTCAAACTTAAAAGAATGTATTAGAACGCTTGAAAATAGAGTATTTTTTATTAACACGGGATTTCTAGATCGAACTGGTGATGAAATGCATACTTCGATGGAAGCTGGCCCTATGATTAAAAAAGGTGACATGAAAACTTCTAAATGGATTAGTGCATATGAAAACAGTAATGTTGATATTGGTCTTCAGTGTGGTCTTTCAGGTAAAGCTCAAATAGGTAAAGGAATGTGGGCTATGCCGGATAAAATGAAAGAAATGATGGAACAAAAAACTGGTCATTTAAAAGCTGGAGCAAATTGTGCCTGGGTACCTTCACCAACAGCCGCAGCACTTCACACTATTCATTATCATGAAATAAATATTTTTGAAAAACAAAAAGAGTTACAAAATAGAGAGCCAGCAAAACTTGATGATCTTTTGACCATACCAATCGCTGATAGACCAAATTGGTCTATTGAAGAAATTAATTCAGAAATATCTAATTCTGCACAAACACTTTTGGGTTATGTGGTACGATGGATTGACCAAGGAGTAGGTTGTTCTAAAGTGCCTGATATTAACAATATTGGTTTAATGGAAGATAGAGCAACATTGAGAATTTCTTCTCAACATATAGCCAATTGGATTCATCATGGAATTTGTACAAGCAAGCAAGTTCTAGAAATAATGAAAAAAATGGCTAAAGTTGTGGATGATCAAAACAAAGATGATGACGCATACAATCAATCAAGTAGATCAAGATATGAAAAAATGTCTCCAAACTTTGATAAATCAATTGCTTTTAAAGCTGCCTGTGATTTAGTTTTTCATGGTAGATCCCAGCCTTCTGGCTATACAGAACCACTTCTTCATTTAAATAGATTGATTAAAAAAAATTAATCAGAATTAGAATTCAAATTAGCTCTATTTTTAAAAGCTGAAAATAAAGTTCCGTCGTCTAAATTTTCAATTTCACCACCAACTGGTAATCCTTGAGCTAATTTAGTAACTTTTGCATTAGTATTTTTTAAACTATCTTGAATATAATATGCGGTGGTCTGGCCCTCAACAGTTGCACTTGTTGCAAGTATAACTTCTTCGATACACTCTCTATTCACTCGCTCTACTAAAGAGTTAATTAAAAGATCTTCTTTTCTTTGTCCTACAGAGGAAATTGTTCCACCCAGAATATGAAAGTATCCCTTAAAGATATTTGAGTTTTCAATTGACCACTGATCTGCAATATCTTCCACAACACAAATTTTTGTATATTTTTCTTTTAAACTTTCACAATTTACACACCCATTTAAATTAGATTTTAATGAGCCACATGAATTACATCTCGTTACATTTTTATAAACCTGGGCTAATGTGCTGGCCATCGGTTTAACTAATTCATCTCGGTTATTGATTAATTTAAGAACAATTCTTTTAGCTGACTTAGGGCCTAATCCAGGAAGCTTTGAAATTAATTTAATTAATTCCTCAATCTCATTAATATTTTGCATTAATTATAATGGCCATTTAAAACCAGGTATCCCAAAACCTCCTGTAGCTTTTGAAATTTCCTCTGTGGTCTTTGTTTTTAACTGTGATTTTGCACTATTATGAGCGGCAACAATTAGATCTTCTATTATCGTCTTATCTTCTTTAATAATTTCATCTGATAATTGAATTTTTTGCATTTCACCCTCTCCATCAAGTGTAATTTTAACTGAATTAGATCCTGAGATACCTTCAGCTTTAATCTCCTTGATTTTTTCTTGGCTTTCTTTCATTTTAGCTTCTAATTCTTTCGCTTTATCTAAAATTTTTGTGAAATCAGTCATTTTTATCCTCTTTATTTTCATTTAACTTAACATCTAAAAGTTCTGCATCAGGAAATTTTTTTATTACCATCTTATAAATTTCTGAACTTTTGATCTCATTAATCAGTTCATCTTTTTTATTCTTTTGTTTTTCTTTAACTGACATATCACCCTTAGACTTACTAAAAGTAATAATCCATCTTTCACCAGTCCATTCAAAAAGTTTTGAGGAAAGATCTTTTACAAAATCTTTATCTAAATTATCATTAAACGAAATTTCAATACTATTTATTTCAAATTTTACAAGATTTACATTTTTTTCTAATTCATATTTTAGTTTAATTTCTTTTTTTTGAGTGCAAATATCAAGAAGGTCATCAAATGAATTTATTAAATTTTTATTTATTGCTTTTATCTCAGGTTTGACCTCTGGTTTGTGATTTTTTTCTTGGGCAATATTTTTTATTTGATCAACAACTCTTGAATTATTTTCAAATTCTTTTTCTTTATTATCTGTTTTATTGGCCTCTTTGTCATTTTTTACTTCTTGATCTATATTTTTCTTTAACTTAATTGAACTTAGATGCATTAATCTTATTAAAAACATCTCAATAGATAGATGTTGATTAGAAACAATGTCTAATTCTTCAAGAGAAGATATTGCAAACTGCCAAAATAAAATTAAAACTTCAGAGTCTACTTGATTAGAAATATCTTTAATTTTTGAAAATTCTTCATCATTAAGTGTAAAATTTGTACTTTCCAAAGATAATGAATTAATATTTTTAAAATAATAAAGTATTTCTAAAAAATCATTGATAAAAACTTTTGGTTCAACTCCCTGATCATAAATTTTTCTATAAATATTAATAACTTTTTCCTCTTCTCCTTTTAAAATTAATTCAAATAAATTAATTAATTGGGATTTATCAAAATATCCAAAAATTTTTTGAGCAGCATTTAAATCTAATTCTTTTTTTTCATCTAAACTCAACAAGGCTCTGTCCAATAAAGATAAGGCATCTCTTACAGACCCTTCTGATATTTTAACAATCAGCTTCAAAGCTTCATCTGAAGCTTTGCCTTTTTCTTTTTCTTTTATATCTTTTATAAATTCAAATAATTCTGATGATTTAATTCTAGACAAATCAAATCTTTGACATCTTGAGACTACTGTAATTGGTATTTTTTTAATTTCTGTGGTTGCAAAAATAAATTTTAGATATTCTGGTGGCTCTTCTAGTGTTTTTAACAAAGCATTAAATGCCTGTTTGCTTAGCATATGAACTTCGTCAATTATAAAAATTTTATATTTTGCTGACGTAGGCCCATATCTAGAAAATTCAATTAGATCTCTCACATCATCAACTCCTGTTTTGCTTGCAGCATCCATTTCAAGTACATCAATATGGTTTGAGTCAGCTATAGATTTACAATTTTCACATAAATCTTCCTTACACAAATTTTCAATACCATTAAGACAATTGAGCCCTTTAGCAACTATTCTAGCGGTTGTAGTTTTACCGATTCCTCTAATTCCAGTGAATAGATAGGCGTTAGGAATTTTATCTGCTTTGATGGAATTAGTTATAGTTTCAGCCACCACTTCTTGACCAATTAGATCATCAAAAGTTTGTGGTCTATATTTTAAAGCTAATACTTTAGAATTGTTGTTCATTTTATTTATTTTAAGGAGACTAGAACCTGAATAACTGTCTCTACGACTGCTTCCGTTAGGATCTGGTCGGGTTCAAGCAGCATCCACCTCTAGCCTCCAGAACTGGTCGGGTTCAAGCAGCATCCACCTCTAGCCTCCAGAACTATTATAGCAGTTATATTTTCTATTCTACAAGAAAAGTTTATTTTTTTTTATCTCTTAACTTATCAGCCTCAAAAACACCTAAGACGTGAAAATCTTCACAATGAAGTCCTAGTTCCTCCAAAGATTTTTGGACTTTTGGATCTTCTATATGTCCATCCAGATCACATAAAAAAAAGAATGAGTCGAATGTATTTTTTTCAGGATAACTCTGTAATTTTGTTAAGTTAATTCCATTAATTGCAAAACCACCAAGAGATTGATAAAGAGCTGCTGGCTTACTTTTAAGCTTAAATAAAAATGAAGTAATATATTTTTTTTCTCCAAATTCTGGTTGAGAAATATTTTTTCCCATAACTAAAAACCTTGTTAAATTACCACTTTCATTTTCAATATTTTTTTTAACAATATCTAATCCATAAATTTCAGCACTTAAAGAAGAAGCTATTGCAGCTTGCTTAACATCTTTTGTTTTTGAGATCATTTCTGCAGAACCAGCTGTATCAGCTCTAATATGTTCCGCTATATTATTCTCTTTTATAAATTTTGAACATTGCGATAAACCTTGAGCATGAGAATACACTTCTTTAATATCACTAAGTTTTGCACCAGGCTGACCTAGCAAATTATGTTCTATTGTTTGAAAATGTTCTTTGTAAATATTAAGTCTATGTTTAAAGATTAAATATTCAATACCAATATTTCCCGTAATTCTATTAGACTCAGGAATAATTATTTTACATTCTGGCTCTAAACTTGCTTTATTAAAACATTCATCAAAAGTTTTACAAGGTAATATTTTTGCATCTCGATCAATCGATAAAGCTGCTAAATGAGAATATGCACCAAAAGTTCCTTGAAAATAAATTTTGCTCATTAAACTTTATATTCCATAATTTTTTTTAAGGCCAGATAATCTTCTTTAGTGTCTACTCCTATTGGAGAGGAGCTAGCAAGAGCAACATTTATTGCAATATTATTATCTAATGCTCTTAACTGTTCCAGTCTATTTTCAATTTCATTTTTTGACTGATTAAGTTCAACAAATTTTTTCAATGTTTCCGTTGAATAGCAATAAATTCCTATGTGATGATAAATATTTGCTATTTTTGATGAACTTCTTAGGAAGGTATCTGCTTTAGAAAACTCATCTTCATTTAAATCTTTTTTAGTTATAACTTTTACAATATTTTCATTTTCTAAATCTTTGAGATCTTTCATTGTTGCAGCAAGAGTACCCATTTTAGATTGGCTGCTTACCATTTTTTTATTTAAGCTTATGATGTCCTCAATATTAATTGCAGGTTCATCACCTTGTAAGTTCAATATTAAATCTACACCTTTAATCTTTAACTTTTCGAATGCCTCATAAATTCTATCAGTTCCAGTTTTGTGATTTTTACTTGTTAAAATAGCTCTACCTCCATTTTTAATAACATCATCTGCTATTTCTTGATCTTCTGTTGCAACAATTACTTCACCGATATTTGCTTCCTGAGCTCTTTTGAATACATGAGATATAATTGATAAATCGTTTATTTTTAATAAAGGCTTACCAGGGAGCCTGATCGCTGATAATCTTGAAGGTATAATGGTTAATGTTTTCATTAATAATTGAATTATATTTATGCCTATTAAATAGAAATAGAGGAAAATTTATACATTAAATTTTAGTAATTTTTCAATTTATCGTGATATATGTTCTTACATAATATTTAGAAAAATGGATTCTTTTGAAATTAATAAAATTGTCGCCGCTGTATTGATGGTAGCTCTTTTGGTTATTGGTATTGGAAAGTTGTCAAGTGTCGTATTTCATGTGGAAAAACCAAAAACTCCTGGTTATGCAGTAGAAGTAGAACAGCCTACAACTGTATCGTCGTCCACAGAAACAGCAGTAGAAGAAAAAATTGATATAGCAGCATTGATGGCGATGGGAGATGTGACTGTAGGTAAAAAAATTTTCAAAAAATGTGCAGCTTGTCACTCAATAGTTAAGGGTGGTAAAAACAAAATTGGTCCTGCATTATATAATGTAGTGGAAAGAAAAGTTGGAGAAGTTGCTGATTACAAATATTCTAAAGCTTTAGCTGCTTACGATAAAAATTGGACATTTGAAGAACTAAATGGGTTTTTAAAAAAACCAGCTAAATATATTAAAGGTACGAAAATGGCCTACGCAGGACTTAGAAAAGAAAAAGATAGAGCCTCAGTTATAAAATACTTAAATCAAAATTCAGATAATCCTGTACCACTACCTTAATTTTCCAAAACAATATAATAAAATACTTTTTTGGACATGGACTCTATTAAGGGCCTGTTGCCATACGTGAGATTTTTTTCCTAAAAAAACTTCATCACTTACTTCAGACCCACGAGGTAAACAGTGAAGAAAAATACAATCTTTCTTTGCATAGTTCATTAATTTTTTATCTATCTTAAATTTTTTAAATTGTTCAATTTTTTTCTTTTTATTTACTTTATCATTTAAAGAAATAACTTTATCTGAAAATATAACATCGGCTCCTATGGCAGCTTTTTTAGGATCAAGAAATAACTTTATCTGAAAATATAACATCGGCTCCTATGGCAGCTTTTTTAGGATCATTATAAATAAATATTTTTTTTTTATTATTCTTTACCCATACTCTAACTTCCTTGCCTGGTTCAAAATTTTTTGGACATCCTATGCTAAGTTTAAATGAAAATTTTACAGACGCTGCTATTAAGCTATCTAAAACATTATTAGAATCTCCTATCCAGCAAATATTTAATTTTGAAATTGGTTTTTTTTTTATTTCTTCAACGGTAAAAACATCAGATAAAACTTGGGTTGGGTGTGAAGATGGGCTTAGACCATTTATTATTGGAATTGATAAATAATTTTTAAAATCTTCAATTTTTTTATCACTATCTGTTCTTAACATAAAACCATCACCATAAGTTGATAGTATCTTGGCTGTATCTGATATGCTTTCACCACCTTGGCCAAGATGTAATTCATTGGATCTTAGGGTTAAAGTTCCTCCTCCAAGCTGCTTTATTGCCAAATAAAAGCTTATTCTTGTTCTCGAACTTGCTTTTTCAAACATCTGGATAAGCATTTTACCCTTTAATGGAGACCCTTTATCAACCTCTAAAGTGCTTAACTTTTTTCTAAGTTTTTTTCTTTTTTTTGCATCAACAATGATTTTTCTAAGATCTTTAGCTGGTATATCTTTCAAATTTATAAAATGTTTCATTTTAATTTAATTCTGAACAAACTTTTTTTATTATTTTTAGCGATTGGTTGATTTCATTCTTTTTTACATTGAGTGGTGGTAAAATTCTAACAACATTTTCAGCTGCTCTTATTGTTAATAAATTATTATCCATAAGTTTCTTTAT
>Ga0209047_1003498_pt1 | contig 9884 bp, 10 predicted proteins | sample SaaInlV_165m_DNA_3_FD_184681 | JGI IMG/M metagenome (GOLD analysis project Ga0209047, IMG submission 184681) | Marine microbial communities from expanding oxygen minimum zones in the Saanich Inlet - Saanich Inlet SI037_S3LV_120m_DNA (SPAdes)... | ecosystem: Environmental > Aquatic > Marine >...
CACTTAGAGAAAAATTACAAGAATATATTTATGTAGATGAAATACCCGATTTAAAAGTCGGTGGATTTATACGATGGATACCTCTCAATAATCCAAATGAAATTACCCTTACCAAAGGAGGGTATGTATGCGATATTAACATATGTTCTAAAGGAACAATGATTGTATTGAAGAGTCACTTACATAAGTACTTTCAAGTATGTCTCGACTCATGTTTGATATTTCGCAAACTAAATGGTGAAGAGAAAGTACTTCTTGCAGCAATGAATTATCTTGCAAAATAAATGGCACCGACATCATGACAAATATTTGTGTATGGTTATTGTCATTGTCATGGTTATTGTGGTGGTTCATGCTTTTTTAGTGACCACTGTCACAGTATGTTTCATATCAATAAGCTCAAATGATATTCCAAATGTCAATAACTCATCAACGTCGCATTGTTCAGAAGTTTCAATCCAAAACAGTTTATCACATAAATGTCCCTGATTTATATCACTCATTCCATGTATCTTGACATAGTTTTGTAGAATCCCGTGATATTCTGAATCACCATACATGTTACGATATAGATGTGTTTTGCCAGACATTGAAGGACCAAACACAACAATCGGTCGTTTTACACTTAGTGCACGTTTAACTCTTTCAACGGCATGGTTGAATTGTAATAAATAATCTCGATTCACAAGCAACTGCTTCATTTGTAGTGTATAGTATATATTTGTCATCACATATGGCTTTATATATTTTCAAATTGTCTATTTGTCGTGCTAAAAATATACATTTCAATACAATCGTATATTTTTATTCTAATATTACCATTTACACACTCACACTCACAATTTGGAGTAAATTTTGTTTGCAAAGTACATAAATGTAAATGACAGAGCGAGCGCAAGTGAGAGTACAACTATGGTTTGGTCATCCATCAATTCATGAAGATTGAGAATGATCAATGCTACTACAATTGTAAACGTTGTTCCAATAATTGCGTGACGCGTGAAGTCAACCATTGAATTACGTCCGTGTCGCGAAGCCATATTGAGGAAAAAGAAAAATGAAAGGGGAGTTGCCCATAAAAATGCTAATATTTTATAGTAAATGTCGAGATGTCCATATAATGAGGATAAATAAGATATAGTTCCTAAAACAGCACCTCCTAATAATGTATCTACTATAACAGTCTTCATATAGACTATTCATATTTTTTATTTTTTTCACTCATCACTTGTTATTCATGTATTTTTTGACGAAGTCATCACGAGTATATATTGGAATATTCATTTTCTTTGCCTTCACAAACTTTGCATTATCCGTTTCCATATCTTTTACAATCACTGCAAACGTTTTACTATTGACTGTCGATTGAATATCCACATGATATGCAGATTGGAGTTCATCACTCAACATCTTATCTCTAAACCCCGTTAACAATACCTTCTTCTCATATAATTCATGCGAGGTATTTACCTCACTCAATGAGACCATTTGTGTGGGTGCTTCTTGTGATATTTTGGAGAGTAGATGGCAATCTTTCATAAATTGTTTGAATGGCTGAATATGTTTAACAAAAGCATGTGCTGTTTTTTCAGCAATACCTTGTACACCAATGAGACGTTCTATCATGATTTGTTCGGACATGTTTTCGTTCAGTATACTTGGATAAGCGTTCAATATGAGTTCAAACTTTTTCACCGCAAATCCATGTCCAAAAACATTTGATGCACTCATCAGTTTTGCAAGAGATGCTTTTTCAACACTTGTTTTAATACCATTATACAAATTAGATGCTGTTTTTTCTTTGAACCCATCAACATTCATAAAATCATCTTCATTCATCTTCAATATAGCAGCAACGGATTGATACCCGCTATCCATTATACGTTTTACATTACCTTTACTCAACTGCTTTACATCTAATATTGTAAAGAATCCCGTAATATTTTTCAAAAGGACATCTTGATTTTGATGTGGGTCTTGAAGAATGATGTCGACGTGTGTATCGTTCCAATAATATGGTTCATCTGGCATTTTTATCGTAGTTGCTGGTTGTACCACACTTTCGATGTATGGTATGACATCACCACTGCGAATCATACGTACAATTGCACCCACGCCAATTTCATTTGTCACCACAAAATTAGCATTGAAAGCAGTCGCATATTCTATCTTGACACCACCAATTGTGATAGGTTCTATTTGAATTTTTGGCTTCAAATATCCGTCTTTACTTGCATTCCATAACACATCAACCACCTTTGCTTCTGCGATTTGATTTGTCAATACCATTTTAAATGCAAATGCATGGTCAGGATTACCATTCTTTCGTGGATACAAAGCATCATGGGTCACAATGATACCATCTATCTCATACATATATGAGTTTCGCCAAGTTGTTAGATATGTTGACAACAACTTATTATCAATATCATTCTCGTAATCATTAAGAACAGTATTCACTTGAAGACCAGTTAAGAAATCAATCTGTGCACTTGGTAACATTTCGGGTACGATGACTTCATACGCAATAAACTGAATATGCTCCATTCTTTGTTTATTTACTTTCTTTGAATTGATAACTCCTGCTACAAAATTTCGTGGATTAGAAAATTCATCCTTATAAAGAGTGTTGAACATAAATTTAGATATAATAAACTCACCACGAATCGTAATATTTTCTTTTATGGGGAGCGTCAAGTAAGGAATCAAATGACTCACATCTTGTCCAACCGTGCCATTTCCGCGTGTGTAGAGTTTTTGTTTTCCACCTTCACTTGAGTACAATCCACTTACACCATCTAACTTGGCACTTATCACATAATTTCCAGAATATTTTGTTTTCCATTTGTCAAGAGAATCAGTTGTAGGTTTGATTTTATCCATTGACCCCATAAAATAAGGAAGTGTCACCTTATTCTTCGTTTCTATTGGAGCACCGACATCTGACAATACAGTATTATCTGGATATTTTTCAGTAGCATATTCATAGACAATATCAAATTCATTGTCTGTCATAATAGGTTTGTTATTGTAATACATTTTACGAGCATGCGCAATGATACCCATGATTTCATTCTCATTTAGCTCTTCCATATAATGTATACCTTTACTCTTGAATTCATCAATATACTTTAAGACGTTCTTTTTTGACACAGACTTCACTTTCATCATGCTTTTCTGCTTTCTTGTCTTACTTTGTTTCGATGGTTTAACTTTAAGTGTTTTATTTGACGGGTTTGAAGATGACTTCGACAGTGATGTTGGAGATTTTCGACTTACAATTTCATTTTCAGGTTCACCACTTTTTATTTCTAATAATTCGGAGCTCAATCCTTCGATGCGGCCACTATCAATATCTAATATATTGTGAGCTTTGAGCTGCATAAATGTCATTATATATATAATGTATATAATTGTATAGACATATATGAACACACTAAAGAGTCCAATAATACAAACATAATTTATGATAAACATTGAAATATGTGTTAATAATAATATTGTAAGTGAAATATGTATATTGATTTCATAAAATATATATATTTGGATAAATTCATTTTGATTATTGAAAATCACTTATCGATTAAAGTTTCACTTTCACTTTTGAAAAGTCAAAACGACCAAAGTTATTACCAAAGTCTTCAAAGACATTAACAAAAGTGTCTCCAAAATTAATAAAAAGTTCACTCAGATTGAAACGATAACATCTTTGAATGAATGTTTTGTAGATTTTTTTGATAAATTTGACAATGCTATACCCAAATATTCTGAGTATTAGCTCAATTGGTAAAATAACGAAAATTGCCAACACAAACAAAACAAGAAGAACTAATGGTATCATGACATATTTGAATAACTTTTCAACTATGTAAGATAGCCACCAAGGTGTTATATACCAAAGCGTATTTGATATAGCATAGTATATCACATGGACGGCATAAAAAAGACTACAAAACAGAATATTCTCAACAATCACCCAAAGTACAAAGAAAAATTCCATGAAAATATCAAGTATACCTTTGAATAAATCAAACACTGGTTGTACAATGCCATCATCTAAAACCTTGTCAAGACCTGATATTAGTCCTTCTTGATAATATGTTCTTTTAATCTGTCGTGCTAACACGATAGATGGTATCAAAATGATACAAACTAATAGGAATAATTCCATGCCAGAAAATGTGTGAAGTAAGTTCTTAATATTCATAAATTGATAACTTATATATATTAGGATATTTTTAATTTAGACACCAGTTGAACCAAACCCACCTGAACCACGTTTTGTTGATTTTGACAGGTCATCGAAGTTGTTAACTTTGATAATAGTTACTTTCATTTTCTCCAAGTTCGGGGAACATACTTGAAGGAGTCTACTGTGTTTTGTTACATGATATTCATCCTTGTAATGAGGCAAATGGTCAAATACACCGACCATTGTTCCGCGATACCCTGAATCAATAATACCTACACTATTTGCGAGTCTGAGTGGTGTTTTCGAAATACTTGACCGTGGATACATATAAAAACACATTGGCTCATTACGACAACTGTGTAATGTTGCAACCACTTGTGTGTTTATTTTCACACAATCTCCTGGAAATGAACTCACCGCCTCTGGTGTAAGTAAATCAAATCCTGCGTCAAAATATTCCGAATCATTTACACTTGAATTATGGTTTTCTGCTCTATTGCAATATTCACGATATATGTCTTCGGTTTGCACATATATGCATAATGAATGGCACATCATTGCTGATGACATATTATGATACCAAGAGTCATTTTCGCTTTATTATGTTTACTTATGACAACTTTCTAACACAAACATTATTAAATTTTCTTAGCATAACATATAATGACAAAAAGAGAAGTATGCGCAAGCTGTCTTGATTTCACTATAGATAAAGTTGTAAAATCAATGGATAATATGAAACCAAGTTGGTTAGCAGAGCATGACTACGTAAGAGAATTCATAAATGGAACAACAAACTTTAAACACCGATATCCTCGGGATGCCAATGTGAAGATGGAATTATCATTGGGCAAAAAACATGCGAATCGTAAAATGCTATTTTGGGCAGCAGATAGCAAGGAAACAACATCGCCCTTGATAGTTGATGCGAAAAAAGCATATAATAAGTTTTCAAATCACGGGGTCACCGCAACAAATGCGGATGGTGATGTCAAACTTGAGTTCAAATGTCCCCAACCATACAGTACTCAGGCAAAAAACAAAACTGAATCGAATACATACTTTCGTCATGTTCATTTTGTATTTTCAAATAAAGAAATAACCGAATGGGAGAACCAAATATACACAAAAATTGTCGTATGTAAATTTGATTTCGCGAAATCTCTTAAAATGATGAAAAGTGGTATGTATGTTGTATTAGACGCACTTCCTGCCCAGTATTACGCGAAGGACCATATTCCGAATTCATTCAACTTATTCCACAAGGACATCAAGAAAATGGGTGTTTCTGAGCTACAAGATTGGTTCAAAGATGTTGTTCGTATTCATTATCCAAAACTCCATACATACATTGCCAAAGGAAAGCTTGATATCTATGAAGTTCCAATTTTAACTTATTGTGCACACAGTAAATGCAATGCAAGCGAATTAGCAATCGAACAACTCATGAAAAAAGGATTTGTCAATATTCATGAATATAAAGGAGGTATTCAAGATTACCGAAAAAACATCCCTCGCGATAATGTGAAGAATTAAGTGATTTATGTGTCAATAATATGATTGTTTGATTATGACTATACAATGATATTATTAAAATATTTACATTGCCAAAGCATCTAAACGGAGAGCATTAAAATAGAGTATAAATAAAACTATAACAATGGATTCATCATCACCTTCAAATGACAATACTGCATCGAAATACGTACCACCCCATGTAAGAAATCGCCAGCCTAAGCAAGTGTCACCACTTATGAACAAGGCTAATGCTAATACGACATCTCAAACAAAAGGGTTTGAAATTCAGATTGATGAAGAGAAGTACAAAGAGTCTGTCAAACGCGCGAATCCATATAAAATGAACTTTGCTCAGGCCTTAAGAAGTAACAACAAAGACTTTGAAGTAAAGAAAACTGCCTCTTCACAGAGAACTCATCATTATGATTATGTTTGTGCATCTTGCTCTAAATTGGTCAAGCGTGAAGGATTGAATTGTAATAATACAAACTATTGTTGGCAATGTCATAGTGAGATTATCTTTAAAGGGAACGGTATTATCATCACCGATGATGAAGATGGTGAATATATTGGGGAGCATATCACTATGAAACGGCGATATGAAATGCGATATGAACAATATCTGTTAGACCAACAACAACACAACAAAGAAATTGATGAGGGTTATCAACAGAATGGCAGTAACAGTAATAGTAACAGTAGCCGTTTTTCTGATTATGACAATGATGGATTCAATGATGACCCATTTACTCCCATATAGAAAGGAAAACAAATCTATTGTCATACATGACGTATGACTATTTTGTTGCTCTGTTTCTTAATGGTTATTATATCGAGCGGATAATCTTCATGATATAAAGTATTCTTAAGAAAACGAATATTATTTTCATACAGCATATTTTCGAATTGCCTTGTCTGCTTGTTCCCTTCTAATATGTCATTTGTTTTGTTAATAAAGAACCACATTTCCCCTTGCTGAGTGAGTATATCAATAAATGGTGTAACAAATTCAATGCTACAAATGTCACTGTCAACATTCGAAAACAACATCAAGTCATATTCATCAAGTGAATTTAGTATATATTCATGGCCAAATGTTTGGTTTGATTTATGCATGTCTACATTTGGAAAATAGCTTATTATTTTACTTTGTTCTTGCGAAGTAAAATCATGAAAGTACAGTGTATTGTACTGGGTTTTTCTATTTTTAGGAATATTTTTTAAATAATTAAGTTTTTGTGTCATTAAATTTTGAAGGAGATTGAGTTTATTCATTCTTATATTGACTACATATTAAATATAACAATGAAATATCACAGTTATTTGACGTATAATATTGAAATATATATTATATATTAGTATATTATATGGAATATGCACTGATATCTGCCTTGGCGGCTGGGTTATACGTATCAACCAAACACAGTAAAAAAGAAAATTTTGATAATTTAGAAGAGCAAATATACTCTGGTGTAGAAGGCATGGAAAATTATACAGGTGATGATGGCGAAGAAGAGGAGAATGAAAATCCAATTAATGGAAATGCTGTCAATTGCGTACAAAATCATAATGTTCGAGACAAGTACTACAATAATGACAGTATTCAGCAAGTGTATAACAATATGCAATCTCAAAAACAAGTAGCTGGTCTCAATGGTGACACGATTGACCCTACAACATTTAAGCACAATAATATGCAACCCTTCTTTGGGGGTAAAATTCGCGGAGCAGGTCCAAATATCAATACATCGGAAAGTATACTCGACAACAAAACAGGTTCAGGCTCCCAAAGTGTAGCAAAACAAGAACAAGCACCATTGTTTAAGCCCGATGAGAATGTTCAATTTGCGTATGGTGCTCCAAATGCAAGTGATTTTTATCAATCACGTGTAAATCCGAGTAATCGTCATGCTAATGTTAAACCATTTGAAAGCGTACAAGTGGGACCTGGATTAAATCAAGGGTTTGAAAATACTGCTGGAAGTGGAGGGTTCAATTCAGGATTAGAACATCGTGACACATATATGCCAAAATCTGTGGATGAATTGCGTGTTGCTACTAATCCTAAGAATACATACGAATTGGATGGTCATCAAGGTCCTGCTGCTTCCCGCATACAAAATATTAGTGATGTTAGTCATCAAGGTAAAATAGAGAAACATCGTCCAGATACATATTACGAAAATACAAGTGACCGCTGGTTCACTACCACAGGCGCAGTGAAGGCAAACACACAACGTGCTCCAGTCGAATTGAGGGATGTAACACGTCCAGAAACGTCAACGTCATATAGTGGTAATGCTTCTGCCCAAGTAGATGGTGTTGTTTACCATAAGAACAAGTACCAAGAGTCAACAAAAAATGTGTATCGTTCCCCAAATATTGGTATTGCCGCAGCAGAAGGACAAGCACATGGAAGTAAGACAGACCATGGTAAAAAGTCATATAAAAGCTATTTGACAAACAGGGACAATCAAAGCGAAACACATATGTTTGGCAATTTATCAACTGCTGTAAATGCAGCCATTGCCCCATTAATGGATATTTTACGCCCATCGCGTAAGGAAAATGTGGTTGGAAATAATCGACCATATGGTAATGCACAAGGTGCGGTTGAAGAAACATATGTCATGAATTACAATGACAAGCCACGTGTAACCAATCGTCAAATGGATACTGGAAATAAAAATCAAACAGGCAATATGCAACGTCAAACAAATGCTGGCTATTTGAATTCCAATGTCGAAGCGGTACACGGTAACCGCGAAGAAACAACACAGTATTACACAGGTGCGGGTGTGAGTGCTCATAAAGAGGTCCAGCCATATGAATCAGCATACGCGGTTGAAAGTAATCCTTATAAAGAAAAGACATTAACAGGTCGCGCACCTAATGGCAACACAAGCATGCTAAATCACGAGGTCAATATTAGCGTAGCAAAGCCTGAAGAAGATAGAAACAACAATCGCATGTGGGTACCAAGCAAAGGAAGTGTATTACCACCATCTACACAAAACTTCGGTGCAATGGACATGCCTATGTATAACAATCCTGAAACAAACAAATTCAATGACCAACGTATTGACCCTGGACTGTTAGATGCATTCAAATCAAACCCATATACACACTCACTCAGCTCAACCAATTACTAATCATACTACACCTCGTGAGTTGTACAATTGTTGTTAAGTTATGATTTATCTATTTATCCTATTTACATTTGATTTGATTCAGTTATGAGAATGAAATCAAACATTTATGTCATATGACATAAAAACAGTTTTGCGATTTTACGTATACATTTATATTTACCATCTACCATCCACCAGATGATTTTTTCACGTTAATGCGTGGTCCATTGCTGCGTTTTCGTGACTTTGAAGGGTCATATTGCTCTTCTTCGTCATCGGATGGTAAATTTCGTGAAATTTCCCAAAACTCTTTTGACCCTAATCGGAAACTTCCATGAGCATCCGCCTTATACCAAAATATCTGGTCTTGGAGTTTATTCGATTTTGCATTGTTGTTGATCACCAAACATTCATAATTTTCAGTACATTGATCCATCACTTGACAAAACGATTCAAATGTGGGAAACATGCCTGCGTAGTTATCATATATGCGTTTGCGATTCGTGAGGTATGGCTCGCGCAATATAAAGACATAATCGATATTTGTACGTAAATTAGGTGGAATACCAAGTGGATATTGCATAGTAATGACAAGCATGATTTTCCAATGCCGACCATTCATGAAAAGAAGACGCATCATCTTATCTTTTGACCATGAAGAGTCATATAAACAATCATCCAGTATGAGAAATGTTCTTGGGTCAATTGTTGAACGCCTACGGGATTCTTGATCCTTCTTAATTTGTTTCAATACTTGACGCTGACGCTTTAAGACATTTTCTATAATTCCTGTATTATACTCATTGTGAATAAAGAGCTTTGGAACGTGATTACTATAAAACCCATTTCCTTCTTCGGTACCAGATATAACTGTTCCTATAGGTATACTTTGTTGATAATACAACAAATCCCTCACTAAGAAACTCTTACCCGTATCACGACGTCCAATAAGGACAATTACAGGACCTTTACTTTCATCAGGTTTGAAACTTATATTTTTCATGTCAAATTTACGAAGCTCTAAGGACATGAATGTTATAAAA
>Ga0209047_1003499_pt1 | contig 9883 bp, 6 predicted proteins | sample SaaInlV_165m_DNA_3_FD_184681 | JGI IMG/M metagenome (GOLD analysis project Ga0209047, IMG submission 184681) | Marine microbial communities from expanding oxygen minimum zones in the Saanich Inlet - Saanich Inlet SI037_S3LV_120m_DNA (SPAdes)... | ecosystem: Environmental > Aquatic > Marine >...
TCACTGGCCTCGCGATGGAAGACCGACTGCACTACGTGGTTGGCCTGTATTATTTTGAGGAAGAAGGACTAGAAGATATCTTTAACCAGATTGCTCATGTACCTTTTTTGGGCGTCACGCCGCCCAACTTCTTTTTCCAAAATCTGGCACGCCGTATCGACAACGAAAGTAAAGCTGTCTACGCCCAGTTAACCTATGACATTACTGACCGTTGGCATGCCACCATCGGCTCGCGATGGACAGAAAGCGACAAGACATTTGTAATGGATACCGAGCGTCCTTTGTCATTCAGCCAGCAGTTCGGTGATCTGTCAGAATCAGAAGCTACACCGATGTTTAGTCTGTCCTGGGATGCAAACGACTCCAGCATGGCCTACTTTACTTATTCTGAAGGCTATCGAGATGGTGGTTACCCGGCCAGATTTACCGGCGCCGTGCCGAATCCGTTGCCAACCTATGACCCCGAGTACGTCAAGAACTATGAGCTCGGTTACAAGACGACCTTCGCTAATGGTCGCGCTCGCGCTAACCTTGCGCTCTTCCAGATGGACTACGAGGATATGCAGATCTCTGCCACCTCCAATTTGCCTGGTGTCGGTGACAATACTTCCAAGGCCAACCTGGGTAGCGCAACCATTTCAGGGTTTGAGCTCGAGTTGACTGCCCTGGTCGGGGATAACTTAAGATTGGGATTAAACCTGGGTGTGCTAGATGATGAGATCGATTCGTTCAAAGGCACCCTGGTTTCATCCGGCATCACTCTGTCCAAGAGTAATGATCTACCCTTTACGCCCGACTATACCGTGGCTCTGACCGCGGCATATGATATACCGCTTGAGAACGGCGCAGGGATTACCCTACGTGCTGATTATAGTATGAAAGATGACTACTACAGCCGCACCGAAAACATTCCTGAGGTGCTGGAAAAAGACCACAGGATACTGAATGTCAGTGCCAGATACTTTAGTCCTGACGACCAATGGGAAGCGGGTGTCATCGTTCGAAATGCAACGGATGAGTTCTATTTTCAATCGCGTTCAATTTTCTCTGCTTTCTCGATGGGATTTGGTCAGCCTGTTCGCCCGCGCTCGACCAGCGTCTTTCTGAAGTATAATTTGTAACTTTAGAACCGCCCGGGGGGCAAATTGAAAAGACTTATTGTCGCGCTGCTTGCTTTCATCGTCCCGGGCGTTACCCTTCTTGCCGAAGACGGCCACTGCGCTGGATATCAGCCCGGGCAGAAACAGGTCTACTGGGGGGACCTTCACGTTCACACTGCTTATTCCCTGGACGCCTGGGGCTACGGCACAATCAAGACTCCCGCTGACGCCTATCGTTTCGCCCGAGGTGGTGAACTTGCCCTTACCGATGAGTTTTCGGTAAAGCTGGATAGACCGCTTGATTTTATGGCAGTCACTGATCACGCAGAGTGGTTTGATCTGCTCTATATCTGCACTGATCCCGAATGGAGTGATGATCCGTATTGCGACATCATGACTGAAAAAGCCGGGCGAATTACCGGGACGGAAGTTTTTGCAGAGTATGTTATCCCGACTATTACCAAAGCCTCGCCCCAACCAACACCCATCTGTGCCAAGGATGCTGAACACTGCGACAACAGCAGAATGTCCCAATGGGATCGTATCCAACAACAAACCAACGCGGCAGACGACCCTTGCCACTTTACAGCGCTAAACGGTTACGAGTGGTCGGCGACACCGGACTATAGCCATAACCACCGGAACGTTATTTTTCGGGACGAAAATGTGACACCGGATGCTATTGATTACATGCACTTTCCAAACCCGCTGGCGCTCTGGCAGGAACTGGACAATCAGTGTAAGTCTGAAGATGGTTGCGAAGCGATTGCGATTCCACACAACACTAATATGGGGGATGGCAGGAGCTTTGATGTCGAGACAGAAACCAATGAAGTGCGAGCGTTGCGAGGCAAGTTTGAGCGTCTTGTAGAAATACATCAGGAAAAGGGTTCCAGCGAATGTCTTTACGCATTTGGCCAACCCGATGAAGACTGTAACTTCCAGCAGTACCTGACACGAAGCTCAGTCCCAGCAGAGCCTAAAGACTATTCTGAGAAAGAATGGGAGAAAATGAGAAGCAGCTACGTTAGAGCGCTGCTAACAAGAGGATTGGGAGTCTATAGTGAAACGGGAATTAACCCGCTTCAACTCGGTATTATTTCGTCAACAGACAATCATGCCGCCACAGGTGGTTTCGTCGAGGAAGACGAATGGCTTGGGTCGGTTTTTGGTATCGGCGATCTTGACAGGGCGATGGTGAGGAAAAGTTGGAATCCCGGAGGACTCGTTGCAGTCTGGGCCGAACAAAATACTCGTCACAGTATATTCGATGCCTTGAAGCGGCGGGAAGTTTACGCCACCAGTGGCCCAAGAATTCAACTAAGACTGCAGGGTTCTAAAAATACGCTTACATGCGATGCGCATGATAGTGATGGCGTTCCTATGGGCGGCAGTTTCAAGAACCTCAGAAAGGCACCGCAGTTCCGGATACAGGCCATGTATGACGAAATTCCGCTTCAATCCATCGAGATCATTAAGGGGGAGTTCAGAGATGGAGAGCTCAGGGAAACAACCATTCCTGTCTGGCAAGAAATAAAGGGCGGCCTGCATATCTGCGAGACCTGGGAAGATCCAGACTTCGATTCGAAAGCGCCAGCATTCTGGTACGTAAGAGTACTGCAAACCCCTACGCTGCGTTGGTCAGCCCATCACTGCCGAAAAGAAAACCGCTGTGACGAATTTCCCGGCGCGGAAACGACATTACAGGAACGCGCATGGACATCACCGATCTGGTATCTGCCTTAACGAGTTGGCGTATCGAGTTTGGCGCTGATTTTGTACCGACTCTGTTGCCGCTTCGAGCGTCACAGTCAAATCGAATATGACACTTCCATAACGATTCATGGCTGCACAGTCGGTGTGCGTGCTTACCGGGTTCCTTTGCAAATACAGACCGGTGCTAATAGCTCAAGGTTGGCTGCGCTGGATAGTGGCTCTATTCTGTTAGATACTCATTGTAGTTAATTTTTGCTAGTACGCGACGGTGGAAAGTCTGTGGTCCAAAGATGTGAAGGGGTGCATGCTCTTTAGTGTTATTTGGATGAGGAGTCTGAGAGAAAGCATTGGCTATTAAACTGACACGAACCATTCTGGCAGCCTATAGCGGCATCACTATTCCAATGGCGGCGATGGGTATGCCTATTGCTGTTTACCTGCCTCGGTTCTATTCCGAAGGTATGGGCCTATCACTGGTTACTGTTGGCACGGTGTTTTTCATCGCGCGCATCTGGGATGTCATCACAGATCCCATTATGGGCATCGTGATCGACAAGTTTGACTCCAGGTGGGGCCGCAGAAAACACTGGATAGCATTATCCATCCCGATTCTGCTGTTGTCGGTCTGGATGGTTTTCATGCCGAACCGAGTGAATGTCTCTGGTTTCTATCTGGCATTTTGGCTCATATTACTTTACCTGGGATACACGATGCTCGCCATCAGCCACCAGTCCTGGGGGGTAGAATTATCAAAGAGTTACGATGACCGGTCCAGGCTGTTTGGATGGCGCGAAATATTTGTCATCGGCGGTATGGCCATTGTGCTGGCTATACCGGCAGCGATGGAATTGTCCGGGCATTCCGATCAGGCGAACAAGGTGGCCAGCATGGGCTGGTTCTGTCTGATTTTGTTTCCGCTGCTCGCCATACCCACGCTTTTATGGGTGCCTGATTCGCACAACAAGCCTGGTCTAGCTATCCCCTGGCCGGAGGCGTTCAAAGTGCTGTTTGCTAATCGGTTGATGTGGCGGTTACTGGTTGCTGATCTGGCTGCGGGGTTTGGTATTGGGGTTTCTGGTGCTCTTTACATTTTTATTGCCACCGCGTATTTCGAGTTGCCAGAGCACGCGAGTATCGCGCTGCTGTTTTATTTTCTGACCGGTTTTCTGGCTATGCCTCTTTGGTTAAAGCTTGCCTATGCGGTTGGTAAGGATAACGCGATGAAGGTGGCTTTGCTCTATATGACAGTTATTAACCTTGCCTTGTTGCCGCTGGCGGAATCTGGAAATGTTGTGGTGCTCTGGGGCTTTACTATTCTTTTCGGCGCAGGATTCGGCGCTCCTCCTACGCTAATCCGATCAATGATGGCAGACATCAGCGATGAGGACGAATTGAAGACTGGTCAGCAACGGCCAGGGCTTTTCTTCGCGCTTTTGACGACCACAAACAAGCTTGGCGCCGCATTTGCGGTAGGCGCGAGTTTCACTATTCTGGAGCTGGCGTTTGATTTTGTTCCTGGAGGCGCTAACGATCCCGCGGCGCTGCAGGGCTTACTGGTAACCTATTCGGTGGGTACAGCCCTTGGGCTATTTTGTGCTTTTCTGCCGCTCATAGCTTATCCATTAAATAAATCTGAACATGATGAGATCAGGCGGCAACTTGATCTTTCCGCACAAACTTCGTGAACAGGATGTGTTTGTGACCCCGCGATCATTTGACCGCCCCTCAAGTGGTAATTGTGCGGCTCGATTCTTCACCATGTCTTTAGTAACTGCGTCCTGTTTGGGATGTTGCTGGCGTTTAATAAACTTGTAGTAGAGGTAAATTCAGATGGATATCGAAGGGAAATTGGCGGTTGTAACGGGTGCTGGTTCGGGTATCGGACGTGCGCTGGCCTGTCGGCTGGTGGATGCAGGTGCCAGATTTGTTGTCTGTGCTGATCTTGATGTCGATACCGCATTAGAAACAGCTGCTCTTATTGGTGCAAAGGCGTTTGCAGTGCATTTGGATGTTGCCGACCAGAATGCCATTGATGGTCTGGTAGAACGACTTGAAGTGGAGCAGGGTGGTGTCGATATTTTTGTCTCTAATGCAGGCTATGCGCTCGGCGGTGGCCTGAATCTAGAAACTGATCAGTGGCGAAAAATGATGGAGGTCCATCTTTGGGCACACTTGAACGCAGCGCGAGCAGTGATACCCGGAATGATAGAGCGGGGTGGCGGATACCTGCTCAATACGGCATCAGCGGCTGGTCTCTTGACGCAACTGGATTCCGGGCCTTATGCCGTTTCTAAGCATGCGGCGGTTGCGCTCGCAGAGTGGCTCGCTATTAACTACTCGGATCGTGGTATCGGCGTCTCGGTATTGTGCCCGCAGGCGGTGCGCACCAATATTCTTGGTAAGCGCCGAGGTAAAAGCGGCGGGAACAAAACGAACTCGAACCAGGCAGCCCAGGATGGCATTCTGGAACCTGAAAAGGTGGCTGATGACTGCATCCGGGCCATTCGTGAAGAGAAATTCCTGGTTCTACCGCACATGGAAGTCGCAAAGTACTTTGCCAATAAAGCAAATGACTATGAGCGATGGTTGAACGGCATGCGGCGATTCCGCGATCGCTTAAGACAGAAACGGAACTAGTTGCAGATGATACCGTTTGACAAATATAGAGCTTTAGTGTTTCTTGACAAATTGAATGTTCCGGTGACGACTCGCAATGCCTAGACCAAAACACCCCCAGAGCTACTACGATGGCATCAAAGAAAAGTTTCAGGAGGAGCGAAATCTACGATTGCTGTATCGCCCTCCTGGTACTAATCAATCCACATCGGAGTTTAGCGGTGATCTTGCAAAGTATGCGATTGATCCTTACGCAAAAGAAGTCCCCGGTAGAGAACCAATTACCGACAAGGTCGAAGTGCTGTTCATTGGGGGTGGTTTTTCTGCGCTGTTGACGTCTGCGCGTTTAAGAGAACGCGGTATCGAGAGTATTCGTATTGTCGAGCGTGGCTCTGATGTGGGGGGCACATGGTATTGGAACAGATACCCAGGCGCCGCGTGTGATGTCGTGAGCTATGATTATCTGCCGTTGCTCGATGAACTGGACTACGTGCCCGTGAATCATTATTCACGTGGCCCTGAAATTTTCGCTCACTGTCAGGCGATCGCCGACAAGTATAATCTTTACGAACTTTCCGTCTTCAATACGACCGTTACCGAGACGCGCTGGGACGAAACAGACCAGCTTTGGCACGTCAGCACTGATCGTGGCGATGTGATGCGTGCGCAATTTGTAATCTGTGCGAATGGCACTCTTGCTAAACCGAAACTGTCGACAATTAGCGGAATGACTTCCTTTAGCGGTCACTCTTTTCATACATCCAGGTGGGATTACGATTACACAGGTAAGAACCTCGAACACTTGAAGGACAAGGTTGTCGGTATTATCGGTACCGGGGCTAGTGCAGTGCAGATTGTGCCCGAGTTGGCTAAGACAGCGAAAGAAGTCTATGTGTTCCAGCGAACACCATCCTCTATTGATATTCGTGATGACTGGCCAACCGACCCTAATTGGGCGCGTAAACTTGAGCCAGGATGGCAGTCGAAACGACGATCAAAGTTGTTTGCTGCGGTTGAAAATTCACTGGAGAAACGAGCTGCTAAAGGTGCGATCTCACCCGAAGACAAACTGAAGAAGCAGGAAAATGCTAACATCGATTACATGATGCGCATCCACAGGCGAATCGATGAAATAGTGGACGACGAAACAACAGCTAATGCACTTAAGCCCTGGTACATGTTTATGTGTAAGCGGCCGTGCTTCCATAATGAGTATCTCCCGTCTTTTAATTTGCCTAATGTTCATTTGGTAGATACTGAGGGTGAAGGTATTACAGAGATCAGTCCCCAAGGGCCAGTCTTCAAGGGACATGGGTACGAATTGGACCTGTTGATTTACGCAACGGGTTTCGAGGTTCAGCAGACCGGCATCTACAACGACATCGTTGGCGAGCGAGGCGTGAATCTTCAGGATAAGTATAGCGATGGCATTCGTACGCTACTGGGTATTCATACTGCGGGTTTCCCTAACCTGTTTATCATGGGTGGGTATCAGGCGTCGTTCCAATTCAACCTTACCGAAATGCTACAGACCCAAGGAGACCATATTGCCGAGTGCATCGATCATGTGCGCAGGAACGGGCATCACACGCTTGATGTGACTGACGAAGCAGAAGAGTGGTGGGTTCAGGAAGTCATAAAACACCGCGGCAAGACCAATCGTTCTGAGGAATGCACGCCCGGTTATTACAATTTTGAGGGCAACGAACAGCGCCGCCAGGACGGTAATTACAACGGTGGCTTTCGACAGTACTTCGAAAGTCAGGGCGAGGTGCGCGAAAAAATGGAACAAAACTTCCACCTTGCACCGAAACACAGTTGAGTCTCATTAATAACTGGAGCCGGAGATGAGCTATCCACTGGCCGGGATTAAAGTCCTTGACCTGTCTCGAGTACTGGCAGGGCCCTTCGCCGGACGTATGCTGAGTGACCTGGGCGCTGACGTTGTTAAACTTGAACCGCCTGAAGGAGATGTTACCCGGCACTGGGGCGTGAAGCGTGGTGATATTTCCGGCTACTATCACCAGCAAAACGCTGGGAAACGTAACGTTGCAGTCGATCTGAGGCACCCAAAAGGAGTGCAGGTCGTTAAGTCGCTTGTGAAGCAGGCTGACGTGGTTATCGAGAATTTTCGACCGGATGTCATGCAGCGATTAGGCATTGACTATGACACATTGGCAGAAATCAACCCACGACTCATCATGTTGTCGATTTCCGGTTTCGGCGCGAACAACACCGATAGTCGTCGCGCCGCATACGCGCCGATTATCCACGCCGAGACCGGGTTGGTGGCTCGGCAAGCGGAGGTAACTGGTGCGTTCCCAGCTGAGTTGCCGCTCTCTGTCGCAGACACTAATGCCGCTATGCATGGTCTTATAGGTTTGCTTGCTGTGCTATATGCGCGACAACAATCGGGCCGGGGTGATCATGTTGAGATCGCCATGGTAGACGCAACGATTGTGGCGAATGACGGTATGCATAGTGCGCTAGAAGGGCTGAAGGTTGGCGTTACCAATGAAGTTCATGAAACTGCCGGTGGTCTGCTGATGCTCGCTGGTGAATTTAGATATATTTGGAAATTGCTCAGTACAGTTTATGGGGTCAGTGATGGCCTGGAAGACTTACAGAATGCTTCGTTGGAAGAAAAAATTGAATCGCGTCGAGCGGCTGCCAGGCATTTCTTTACCGAAACCTGTAGTAACCGTGAAGAGGTTATTGTGGCTTTGGATAAAATGAATATTGCCTGGGGGGATGTCCGGCCGGCATCTGATGTGCGTGAACTGACTTCTGTTAAAGCAAGAGGTTCTATTATTGAAGTGGATGACCGATTAGGTGGTACGCGACCGATTCCAGACTCACCCTATAAGTTTAAGCACCTCGAGGCAGACGTTAGAGCCGGGGCGCCGCATCTGGGTGAACACAATGAGGAAGTCTTAAGACAATGGCTGGATTGGACCGATCAGGAGATTAGTGATGTCCAAGCGGCCATGCTGACCAGCACAACTAACTGATTCGAGGACTAAATTTTGCAGGATTTTTTGGGACGAACCGCCGTAATCACAGGTGGTGCGAGTGGTATTGGCCTTGGTATGGCCCGGTCCTTTGCCAGGCGTGGTATGCAAGTGGTGTTGGCGGATCTGGATGAAGAGCTGTTAAAGGCCGCTGAAAAAGAGTTTTCAGCGGCTGGCACCTCTGTCGTATGTCAGGTTTGCGATGTGTCGAAACTTGAAGACGTCGAGCGATTAGCAGACCTCACCATGGACCGCTTCGGTGCGGTACATGTGGTTTGTAGTAATGCGGGGGTCGGCATTCCAACGTCAGCACGTAACGTTAAACTGGCTGATTGGGAATGGATCCTCAATGTCGACCTTTGGGGCCCAATCTACGCCGTGAAAACATTTCTGCCTCTCATAGAGGAGCAGGGCATCGGCCATATCAATGCCACCTCTTCGATGGCTGGTTTGATCTCGTCGCAAATGATGGGCGCATATAATGTAGCCAAGCATGGAGTAGTCGCTTTGATGGCTGCGGTGGAGCGAGAACTTCGGGCGAAGAAAAGCAATGTCCGTGCCTCGGTGTTGTGCCCAGGACCGATAAATACGAATATTAGTCGACACTCCGTCGATTTTCGTCCCGGCCGAGGCAAGCCTAAGGGTGACTCTGAAAAGGCCGGGAAGCTAGCGGGCAACATCCAGGCGGCGCTGGAGCAAGGTATGCACCCAGACGAGGTGGGTGAGCTGGTCGCGAACGCAGTTGAGCAGGAAAAATTTTGGATACTAACGCATCCGCACTGGAGCAAAACGGTGCAAAAACAGTTGGATGCGATGGTGAACGATCAAACTCTTATAAGAGCGTAAATTTTTCCAGGCCGTTGCCCTTCGCTGTAAAGCGGTAGGTCAGATTTCCTAAACCCTGTTTTTTACGGTCGTCCGTCCAATTGTTTTCGTAAGGCAATCGATAATTGTTCTCGGTCATAAGGTTTCTTTAAAAGAGGATGGGCAGCGTCGATACTATTCTTAGTAACGTCTACATTTTCGTAACCGGAAGTAAGTTGAATTTTCACGTTGGGATATTTTTTGGTGACGATCGCGGCTAACTCTCTTCCGTTCATACCACCAGGCATCATGATGTCACTAAACAATAAATCAATATCTTTATTCTTTTCCATTGAAGCCAAGGCTTCGTCTCCGCTGGCCGCTTCGATCACTTCATAACCCAGTTTGCGCAAGACGCGCACTGCAGTTTTTCTGACCCGTGGTTCATCATCTACGACGAGTATTTTCTCTCTGCCATTGGCTACTCTGTCACTAAAAGTTGTTTCAATAGATGGAGGTAGGGTAGTTTTACTCAATGTAACTTCGGGTAGATATAGTTTTATTTTTGATCCTGTTCCCTGCTCGCTTTCTATAACAACGGTTCCTCTGGATTGTGTGACAAACCCATGCACCATG
>Ga0209047_1003539_pt1 | contig 9819 bp, 10 predicted proteins | sample SaaInlV_165m_DNA_3_FD_184681 | JGI IMG/M metagenome (GOLD analysis project Ga0209047, IMG submission 184681) | Marine microbial communities from expanding oxygen minimum zones in the Saanich Inlet - Saanich Inlet SI037_S3LV_120m_DNA (SPAdes)... | ecosystem: Environmental > Aquatic > Marine >...
GAGGAAAGGTCTGGATTTTCGATGAGTATTAATCGGAGTGTCGATAAATCCTGGATTGAGGACGGTGACCGCGATTTTATGTTGTTTGAGATGATTCCGGATGCCTTCCATGTAAGTTGAAAGCGCCGCTTTGGATGCAGAATATGCTGGAGTTGTGGAGAGTCCGCGGAAACCTGCGACTGAAGAAATACCGACAATTTGACCTCCCCCCTCTTTTTTCAAAATTTCAGCACCTGCGTCAATGGTAGCTATTGCGCCTAGTACATTTATTTCGATAACTTTACGGTCAAGATGAAAAGTGCCCTCTCCGGGGTAACTCTTTTCGCCAACACCTGCATTCGCGATAACAATCTGAACGCCACCAAGTTCGTCTGCAAGTTTGTGCAACACTTCAGGAACACTTTCGAATTCTGCTACATCAAGTTTGGCGATAGCGACTTTAGTTTCTCCGCCCAATTCGTCACGTAACGACTCCAGCAACTCAAGACGTCTGGCGCATAAACCAAGCGCGTAACCCCTGCGTGAAAATTCAAAAGCCAGCGCACGTCCTATTCCCGTACTGGCGCCTGTGATTAAAATGGATTTCTGCATTTTAAGATTCCTGCCCGCTGCCTCGCCCAATCATCCAACCTAAACCAACTCCAACTCCAATCCAGATTGTTGTGGAAAGGCTTCCAGAACTAAAGAGCCAAAGTAATAAATATGCTGCCAGCACCGCTAACTGAATTTGACGCTGACTTTGAAAAAGAGCGACCCATTCTTTTAATTTTGCGGATGTATCCTGAATAAAGTTGTCCATGGACTAATATTGAAAATAATTCGGTTTCTAATTGTTAATGCATTCGGGAATGACAAACATCTGAGGCATTTAGATTATTAACGATGCAATCATTGTTAATAATGTTAATAGTTTTTGCTGTCGCACACTGTCCTGAAAATGTGTCATTTCGAGCATAGTGAAAATCTTGGGTCAACGATCAAACTAATATCATCAAGATTCAATCCTACTGTCAAAATCACTCCACACCAAAACTATCTCTGAATTTGATTTTGAATGCCGTATTGCTGATTAAGGCGCTGGGTGAATTTCAAACTATTTACCAGACAGTAATACTAAGTTTATATCTTGAGTAAATCAGGCTCAAGTTTAAATGACTGACCAAAACGGTTGCTAGTATTTGTGCAGTACGATAGCATAAATGATTCGAGAGTGAAGCCGTAGTTGTTGAATTGGTAGACACCCTAGGTTCAAGTTCTAGTGTTATTTGGACGAGGGCGAACGAGTCTTCCCTTTTGACTCGTACCATCTTCCGGAAGTTTATTTCTACACAATTATTTATAAATACTTACCTTTTTAATTACCACTTTTTTCGACCTCTTCACTAGTGTCCGTAAAATGACCTCCAAATAGACTAACTTCAAAGTATTTCCAAATAAGACTCTTCGTTGTGTTGTAATTAATTCAACACAAAGTAAATTATGTCTAATATAAACTTTTTGTAAATTAATCAAATACGCTACCCCTTATATTTTTCCCTTATATTTTTTTAGATGTAAAATCCCTAAAGATTTAGTTAAGATATTTCCTCAGACATATATTTCAGTTTCCTTGAAGAATAATTCATATAAACATAGTAAAATGATATCTTTCAATCTCTATAAGACAACCCAATTCATTTTTAAAGAAGTTAGAGCAGGTTCTATGAAAGACATTACATAAGCAGATGTGAGAGTGATTTTGAGAGATAAGGTTAGCCAGACAAGCAAACATATCAATCTTTATGAATGGAGTACAAACAAATGGAATTGTATCCTTTCATTAACTAATATCAATTCAAGCTTATTAAGATAATTTTGAAATGAAACAAATTATAGAATATTTACCAATATTAATATTCACGATTGCCTATTTTTATACTCGTGATATATTTTTTGCGACTTTAATACTACTCATAGGTCTTTTTATCCAAGTATGCTTAGAGTATCTTCTGGAAAAAAAGGTTTCAAAAAAAACTAAGATAGTTTTTGGGATATCTCTCTTGTTTGGAGGTTCGACATTATTATTTAGAAATGAAGAATTTTTATTTTGGAAACCTACTGTAATTAATTGGATTTTCTCTATCTTACTTTTGAGTGTTGAATATTTTAGTAGAAAAAATTTACTAAAAGTGATTATGGGTAAGACCATAATACTACCAGATAAAGTTTGGAAAAAATTATCTCGTGGTTGGTCTTTGGGATTTTTCGTTTCAGGTCTTTTAAATATAATAGTTGCTTACAATTTCACTCTTGATGTTTGGGTTAGTTATAAATTATTTGGCGGATTTTTAATTACATCAACTTATCTAGTGATAATGATGATATATCTTTGGAGAGGTGGATACTTAAATAAGACAGAACTATAAACTTAGTTTCATTGGCAGAATATACATTCCCTTCCATTAAAGAAGAACTTGTATGGGAATGTATATGGGAAACACTCAGGTATTCACGCCACTTTTTTGAGATAAATTTAGCATTAGGTTTTTCAGAATAAGAATGTCAGGTTGGATGTCCATAAAATTTGTCAGTGGTAATGAATAGTACAACGATAATTTGTAAAAAAATGAAAAATATTCTTTGTATAAGGCACGGAAGAGCAGCTCACAATGTTTTAAATGATAAAATCGGTGAGAAAGCATACTTTTTAAAGGAATCTTATGATGCTCCTCTCGTAGAAGAAGGAATAATTCAAGCGAAGGAATTAGGAAAAAATTCAAAACAATTGATGAATATTGATGTTGTATTTGTTTCTCCTTTAACTAGAACACTTCAAACTGCTGAAAATATATTTGAAAAAAATAAAAAAGTAAGAATTGTTGCTCTAGATAAAATAAAAGAATTTCCACAAGGAATTGAAATTTGCAACAAGAGGAGAAACAGAATTGAACTAAAAGAGAAATTTAAAAAAGTCGATTTTTCAGTATTAGATTCGGATTCAGATCAAATGTGGAGAGAAGATAGATATGAAAAAATTGAAGAGTTAAAAGAAAGGATTGACGAATTTACAAAATATGTTATAAATGAAAATGCTAATAATATAGCAATTGTGAGTCATAATAATTTTTTGAAAGAACTACTATTTCAAAATTGTGGTGATGAAACATACAATTTGGATCATTGTAATCCATATGAATTAGATTTATTCTAATTGCCCTTGTGGGGGGATATTATTCTGGCATATCGTGATTTACTTTCACATCTTCAAGATTTTCTAAAATAAATTAATGAATAAATGATATAATCATCCATTGAGTCATCATCTCTTAGATATTTCTCACATCGTTTGGAAGGTAGTTGCAAAATCCAAAATAATAAGTCAATGTCTCTATCAAGTTTTATTTCTACGTATGTTATGTGTGGTGAGGTTTCCGTAGAGTATGATGATGAATATAGAATGGAAATTATTTCCAATCATCATATTAGTTATTGAAGGAATATATTTTTAAAAAAAGTTCTTGAATTTATTATGAATTGGAGAATAATTCTAATTATTATATTTATTCTTGAGGGAATATATTATTTAACAAATAGACTTTTATTTCAGAGGACTTTTAGAGAAATAAATTATTGGGAATGGATAATTGTAATTATGATAATTCCTTTAATATTTGCGTATATTTATATTAATCAGGGGACTTTATAATTGATGCTGAAAAAGAACAGCAAGACCTATTAGGAAAATACAGATAAGGAAGGGAGTTTGAGATAAAAGGAATTGTAACCTTATTTCATGGAAGAATTGACTCCCTTCCACTAATTAACCCAGATACTCTGTTTTATATGAACTTTACTATTGAGAATATTATATGGATTATCCCGATTGTTGTTGTCCTCCAGATTTTAAAACTTTTATATCACGGACACTATCAATTGAAAATGAAGAAAAAGAAGTTAAAATTTGACAAAGAGTGGAAACAACTAAAGAATGTTCTCCTACCTTCCAAGTAAAATACCTCCTTCCCTGTAAAACAAACCCACTGATGTTATCTATTGGGTTCTCTTAAACCATTTCTAGCAAACCATCGGGAACTTCAGGGATCATGTGTTTGTAAGAATTTTTAGAGAAGTATTTTCAACTAAATCCTTTACCTTCTCACGATAAGACAACATATGTGGTGCATGCATATGTTTTTTGAGAGTATCAAAATTTTCCCATTTTTCGATAATGGTAACTATGTTTTCATCACATTTTTGATTATCAATGTGATAATCAACATCTATTGTAGAATTGTATTCTATGCATCCCTTTTCTTTAATTACATGAGGAATGTTTGACTTTAGATGCTCTATTAAAATATCACGTTTGCCAGGTTTTACTCTTATACTTGCAAGGACATGTATCATACATTATTTTCTAGTTAAATTGTTAAATACAATATTATTCGATAACATACCATTATTGAACCATAAATTAGCAAATTTACGAAGGTTAATTTAAATCAAATAATTAAGGAGAATTTAAAATATGACAAACGAAATTATTACCTGTTTTTTTTGTTTTGAGCAGTTTGAGGTTTCATTAGAAATCGGTTCATCTTTTACAGGAAATAATATTGAAATTTATGATTGTGAGGTCTGTTGTAATCCAAACAAACTTGATTATGTGGTTTATGACGGAGAAATAAACATGAACAATGTGAGTGATGGAAATGAATGAACTATCCTACTTCACTAGTGATGGAATCAATTATAAATAATTCCAAATACCAACCCCATCACCTCCTGTGAGTACGCTCGCTAATTCTTCGCCGTTAGACAATCAATACAAATATTTGGTCATTTATATAAAAATAACGGGAATAAATTACTAATTAATTAAACAAAAGTATTGGAATTACTGTATGTGTTAAATTAATCCTCCAATTTGAGAGGGAGTTTTTATACAGATAATGCAGAAAGGTAACTTTATTAAAAAGTCATGTATTCATTTTTGAAGTCTGGTCTATTACTTTATTTCCTTGTGTATTTTTCGCATTCCAAGATTTTGCACCTCGACCATTCATTACTCCATTACGAAAATCACCTTCCACTATTTTCCCATCAGGATAAGTAATTGTACCTTTTCCATTTTCACGTCCATCTTTAAAACCTCCTTCATAAGTTTTGCCATCACACCAAGTCATTTTACCGATACCATTAAATCTATTATTTTTGTATTTTCCGGTAAATTCTTTCCTAGCATCTGGTGAGTCATTATCACCATCTACTGACCAACTAAAAGTTCCTTCACCATGTCTTTTCCCATTCTTATAAGTTCCAACATATTTTGCACCATTAGGGACATAGTAAGTTCCTGTTCCATGTGGGATACCATTTTTTAGTTCACCATCCCAATATCTGTCGGGTGGTTGATCTGATTCTTTCTCGTTCCAATACCTACCATTGTGGTATCTAATTCCTGATTCATCGCTCATATGATTTTTCGATAATAATGTGATGCAAAACAACACTATTATTACATTTATGTAATAGTTTTACTAGAACGTGATTTTAATTTACGGAAACCAAGTTAAACAAGTTCAATCATCCCCTGTGTGGAACTCCTCCTGAATTCTTCACAAGTCAGACATCCTCCATTAATCTCCCACTGTTCTTGTAAAACAAACCGATTGGTGTTATTAATTGGATTAACCTAATTCACTAGAATGAAACCAAGTGAAAAATCTATTACTCATCATTTCTCTGCTTCTTCTTTTTTCTCCTGTGATTTGTCAGTAAACAGGTATCCTTTATCAATATGAAACAGCTACTGGTTTTGCTTCTTAGGGCTTTGAAGATGACAAAACCAAACCAAATTACAGTGCTAAACTAAATAATTGTGGAATAAATGCAAAAATACTTTGAACCTATCTTTCATATTACTACTGAAAAGGAATGGAAAAATTGTGTAGAGGATAATTATTATCCTGATGATTTTTCAAGTGAAGGTTTCATCCATTTTTCCACTCGAAAACAATTAGTCAATACTGCTAATAGGATATTCAGTAAAAAGGATTTGTTGTTTGTTTTAGAAGTGGAACAAGAAGGTCTTGAGATTGTTTTTGAAAATCTAGGAGGAGGAGTTGAACTTTACCCCCATCTCTATTCAGGATTACCAACTGGGAACGTCAATAATCATTTTTTTATGGAAAAAAATAAAGAAGGAATTTTTAAAAGGTGAATTGTTCATCTTTGACTTTCCACTATCTCCTACATGTTCCCAAAGTAATGCCCCTTCATTCTTCGACCTTTGACTTTAATTTCAACTTTTGATTAATGTGGCTGGAATTTCTTAATTCTCTAAATCTGCTTTCTCTTAAAGAAAAATATCAAAAGGAGATTCACCATTTTGAAGTAATACGGTCCTTTTTCTTTTGAAATTCATTTTCATTAATTGTTCCAGAATCAAGTAATTCCATCAAAAGTTTGAGACTTTCCAAATCCTCTTTTTCATCTCTAAGTAATCTTTTCTTTATGTATGAATAGATTAAAATTATTATAAGGAAAAGAATTATTGGTAGTAGGAGGTATTCTATCACGAATGAATCCTTAGACATTGTTTGGAAGTAGTACTGGTAATCTTGCTGAAAATCCATAGGACTATAACTTTTTTACATTTTTAGTATAGATAAATTTATATCATCAATCGGGTTGTTTTACAAGAAATGGTAAACTTGCTTGGAAGGTGTCTAACTGTGAAGGATTAGCGGTGGTGACTTACAGTGGATGTTGGGGTAGGTTTTAGCGAAAATCCTCTTATAGGAAATGTGACAACTATTTACCAGTATTATACCAACAGAAGTTATTCTATTTTATAGTTCCACTCTGAATCCAGAGTGGAACTATAAAATACGAAACATACTAAAATAGTTGACGAAATATTAATATTTTATTCAATAATTTAAGTATATTATGGGATATTATTGTATATTAGTTGTTGAGACTAAATTAAAGATGAAGTAGCCCAGCGTCTCCAGATTATCCCCTAGCAATCCCTGCAATTGCGCTGAATCTCCAAACAAATGTTAGGATTCTCTAACCCTTTATTTTCTCTTAGGTACATTTTAATTACTAATTTAATAACTATTTGTTAATGAGATTTCGTGTCTCTAATAATCAGATAATCAAAAATATACAACTTTAAGATAGTGTATGAAGTATGCAGTTAAGGTAGATTTCCTTTAAATTTCAGAATAACATAAAACTGTTTCCACACAACCGAAACTAAAGTACTCCTTAACTCGTAAGAGATACTGTCCTTGACTTGGACTGACTTCAGTACTCTCTCACACCATTTATTGGAGTTACTATAATCAGTTCTACCAATTTTATAGTACCTAGATCCGTCCACCTTAAGAAGAAAGAATTTATGACTGACCTCTTACCACCACAAATGGTGAAATCTTCAGGGGTTGGCTTATGTTGTTTGAAGAGTCTGTAATGGTCATCGTACAGTCGTTGTAGTCTCCTGGTTCTGCTGTCAGCAGGGCTATGTGGTTGATACCTACAACCGCCTTGTCAACGTTGCCCTTGCACTTTCCACTGAAATTCAGGGTTCCAGATTTGGAGGTTTTGAAAGAGTAGCTAGGCCTGTCTGTGGATATCATTTCTGGTACAGGTTTGATCTCTGCTAGAACAGGTGGTGTGGCATCTATCCTGATTGTACTCAGGGGCAGGGGTTTACTGATATTACCAGAAGGATCGATCAACGTCAGTTCACAGTCACTATACTGTCCGTCTCCCGGAAAGATGATGGAAACTTCAGATCTGCCCTGTTTCATTTGTTTTAAATCACCTCTACAGTTGCCAGAGTAGGCCAGGCTCCCAACTTCACTAGCATTTATGTTTATCTTTACCTTCCGGCCTTGAACACTGAAATTTCCTACCTGGCTCAATTCAGGTGTTGTGAAATCAACTTTGAATGCGGGTACATGCAGAGGATCACTTGTCTTTCCTTCTGAGTCAGTAACTTCGATAGCGCAGTCGTCATATTTCCCCTCAATCATTGTCACAAATAGAATGTGGTGATCTCCCCTGATCGCATTCTTGGTGGTACCGAAGCAACTTCCTGAATAACTGATTGTGCCGGCCTTCGAACTCCTGAATCCAAAAGAGACAAGATTATTTTTATTCAGGGACGGTGATTCGATCAGCGAGAGTTTGGGAGGGATACTGACTTCCTTGATGGATGCCGGGATTTGCTGGATGGATGATTTTGTTATTTGTTCTTCTTCAGTTGCAGTATCTTTGTTGGTTTCAGAACTACAAGAGGCAAACAAAATAATGATCAGGACGGCTAGAATAAATTGCCAGATTTGCCCCTGGGTCAACATTTCTTTCATAATCAATTAATATTTAACTGTTATCTTTTTATCAAAAAGGGGAATGGATTACTATCCAAAAATCATTATCAAAACAAAAATACTAGTTAATTCTTAGTTATCAAATTAAATTAGTAAATTATTGGAAAAATAAATTACTAATTTGCTTTGGCTACACATACAATTTCTAGCTCATCACCGCAATCAAGATCTGGATATGCACCTCCAATTAGAGATCAATCGATTACGATCGATTTACTATAGCCAATCGATCCGAAAGAGCCTGGAGAAGGTAGAGTCAGCGTAGCATTGTTGGAGGCATTGTCCCGAATGGTACTTCCGTTATCCGAGAGAGAATTTGTGGTCGTGTAGTCAAGGTCGGTGGAGTTATCTCCAGACTGCACTGTGTAAAGGAAAGAAAGTATGCTGGTCGAGTTTCCACTGATGTAGTTCGCATAACTGTCATTGGTTCCGGTTTCCAGTTGGATGCGTGGGTTACCGCTGGAATTGTCGACAATCACGTTTTCATTGAAGGTGACTGTGACCGTGATGTTGTCATTTAACGTGTATGATCCATTGTCCGTCGAGGATGAAACATTAGTTACCGTAGGAACTATGCCGTCGACCACAATCGATTTATTTGCACCGAGCGAGCCTGAAGCACCTGGAGAGGTTAGAGTCAACGTAGCATTGTTGGTTGCGTTGTCCCGTATATTACTGCTGTTTGCAGATAGGGAATCGGTAGCCTTGTAATCCAGGACACTGGAATTGTCTCCTGACCGAACTGTGTAAAGGAATGACAGGATGTTGGTCGAGTTTCCACTGATGTAGTCTGCATAACGGTCATTGGTTCCGGTTTCTAGTTGGATGCGTGGGTTCCCGCTAGAATTGTCGACAATCACATTTTCATTGAAGGTGACTGTGACCGTGATGTTGTCATTTAACTTGTATGCTCCATCTGAAGTGGAAGAGGAAATAGAGGAAACAGTAGGTGCGGTTGTATCTATAACAAATGTATTTACACTCAATTCACTGCTGGCATTTTCAGCCGAATCTGTAACGATGATGGTACAACTGTAAGATGCCTCACTCAAGGTACCAAATGAGATGGAGTTGGTTCCGTTGATTGCTGACGTGCCTCCCTGGGAGCAACCACTGTAGGAAATGGTGCCAGCCTCATCCGATGAGAAAGCATAACCTGGTGTTGTGTTGTTGGTTGGTGTGGTTACAGGAGTTACCTGTGCAAGGATTGGTTTTACGGTATCGATGGTGAAGGAATTCACCGACAGGTTGTCACTTGTGTTACTTGCATTGTCAGTCACTGAAATTTTACAGTTGCTGTAAGTTTCATCCGCCAGGGCATTGAAGGTGATCGTGTTGTTGTCAGTTGTTGATGCAGTAGTAGAGCTGCTGCAACTACCTCCATAGGTGATAGATCCTGCTTCGGTGGAACTGAAGGTGTAACTTGAGGTATTGT
>Ga0209047_1003559_pt1 | contig 9777 bp, 18 predicted proteins | sample SaaInlV_165m_DNA_3_FD_184681 | JGI IMG/M metagenome (GOLD analysis project Ga0209047, IMG submission 184681) | Marine microbial communities from expanding oxygen minimum zones in the Saanich Inlet - Saanich Inlet SI037_S3LV_120m_DNA (SPAdes)... | ecosystem: Environmental > Aquatic > Marine >...
TTGATTGCTGCCAAGTCGTATTGAATTTCCGAATCTACCATCAATAACAGTATCACCCTCAAATGGTATTGTTTTACTTATACCTTTATTATCAAAATAATCACCTTGTTTACCTGGCTCTGGTAATATAAATCCAGTTTCACTAAAATCAGTATCTCTTGATTGTCCTACACTAGCCCCAAATCTGTCATTATTACTTACAATACCATCATAATTAATAGTTGAAATATAAAAATAAGATTCTGAATCTTTCTCAGCACCATAATTAACACCAACTATTAATTCTCCAATAACTGGTACGGTATAAATGTTTGAATTCAATGGTTTAAAATCATGACAATTATCTATAAGTTCACCTTGCTCAGAATAAATAAATCTTGCCCGTACAGCACCCAAAAAAGATAAATCTGGATCACCTGAAGATAATAATGGAAAATTTTGATGAAAAGGATTAGTATAAACAAACAAAACCTCTGCAGGTTCTAATTCATAAAATTTAGATTCTGATCTAAGTTCTTCAATTAATGTTAATGCAGAATCGTAGGTTAATAATTCATTACCTTCACGTCTGACACCATCATCTTTGATATCTGTCCATGCCATTTAATTTTCTTTCGATTGTGTAATATTATCTGTAATACCCTGTGTTCCTTTTGCTACTACCTCTATATCTTTTAATAACTGTTCTTTTTCTTTATCACTCAAACCAAATTCCTCATCAGAATCTCCTTTTACGTGGCTGGTAGCAATTCTCTGTACAACTGTTGCCAATTTGACAAGTTGTTCATCATTCTTTACATTGATTTCTAAATATTCTTTCAACATTGGAATGATTTGCACAGCGGTATCGCCGTCTTTTATGAAACCAACAACTTCTTTCATCAAGACTTCTAATTGTTCTTTATTTCGTTTGGAATTGTCGTAAATGTCTTTGAATACATCTGAGAGGGTTTTTCCCTCGAATACTTCAAAATCTATTGCCATAAGATTACCTATATTATTACAATAATAAATATTAAATATCCAAAAAATAGTCGTATATAAATATATACTGGAATCGTTTATAAAATATATACAATAGTTATTATTGTCGGAAAAGTAACCGACATATGACAATAACTAACGGGAGAAAGACCAATGAAGGAAGTCATAACACTCGTCAAAGGGTGGGTAGACGACATAGCTCATCTATTAATGTCCTTTGTAGCCATTGGTGCTATTTCTGAAGTAATCTTTGGAAGTGGAATCTTTGGTGTAAATGTTATCGGTAACCTGACATCTATCATAAACAAGTTCGGCGATTCTGGGTTCGCAGGACTCGTCGCATTGTTGGTGTTAGTGGGTTTATTCCGTAAGTAGTACTAATCGGAAAAATAATTAGGGGAACTATTAATTTATTTCCCCTTTTTATTGCCTAATATAGATGATTGATGATAGTGAGATTGAATCTCATTATCATTACTTATAAATTATAAAAAACTACCAGTGAATTTGGTATCTACTGAACCACTAAATTCGAAATTCTTTTTTAATATAATATGATGTTTCTTCATCACATTAATTACTCGTGTGATATGTTGTGTATTAGAATCTGTCATCTCTCTAATTAAAATATACAATGCCTTTTTATTAAAGTTATCAATTCTATCTTTCATATCAATCAACTCTACAACAGCATTTGCAACATCCAAATCTTTCTTCCGTTTAAAAACTATAGTAAGATTATTTTTCCAATACTCAGCCAGAATAGTAATATACTCCATATTCATTTCTTTTTTATCTTTCATCTTCATTTCAGTCGTAGGATTTCTTTTATAATCCATAACCGAATATTCATCGTGCTGTTTCATTCTTTTATAATTGTTATTATTATGTAGAATCAAATAATTTTTAGCAACAATACTAAAGTATGAGAAGGCCTTTCCCTTACCCTCAGTAAACTTATGCATGTTCATATAGAGGAAGCTAACCACCTCATGCTTGACATCCTCACTTGGTACATCAAAGTAATAAAACTTAAATGTATGTATGATATTTTCGGCAAGTTTTTCAAAAGCAAACCGTATGTGTTCATTATAAATTCGTTCTCTCATATGTGGACGAGTTTCCTTATTATGTCGAACTATGGCATTTTCTGTACCTTGTGTGAAATAAAGTTTCTTCTTTGATTTTGGTCGTGGCATTTATATATCCTTTTCCGTTATTTTATTAAGTTCATTAACTGTTTCTTGTATACCTTCAAATACTGTACCGATTTCATCATCGGATTCAAACTTACCCTCTGAATCTAATATATCGAGTATTTTCTTAGTATCAAGTATTCGTTGGGAAAATTCTTCCACCCAACTTTCTAATCTTTCAACTTTTTGCATTTGATTATAAGTTGTATATCCAAGTGTTAATGTTGATATTATTGTTATTCCAAATAATATTTCTAAAACCATTTCGTGCTCCTTTGTTCTTGTTCTAATCGATTCATACATATTTCGTAAACTTCTGAATCAATTTCTGAACCTAAAAAATTTCTTTCTGTTTCTAAACATGCGACTGCTGTAGTTCCTATTCCAATAAATGGATCGTAAACTACATCATCCTTTTCTGTATAATTTTCTATACATCGTATCACCATATCCTTAGAAAAATTGTAACTGTATCCTTTATAGGAATGGTGTGGATGAAACCATATATCATATTTGAATTGTTTAGTGTTTTTAGATTTGTAATTATTTTTACCATAACACAAAACAAATGCGTAATTATACCGATACATATTTATTTCTTTAGACTTTTCCCAAATCTTTTCATTCAATAAATCATAGCCTAAATCTTTCATTATTGAAGTTACATATTCATGTTTTGGAATTGTCTTTCTTTTATATCTACGATTACTAACCACAATTGTTACTACATTTTTATTTGGATTCAATTTAGAATAAATGTCTTTCATCCATCCAAAATATTTCTCATCATCCACTATTGGTGTCATTCCTAATTCATCATAATCGGGTGGTGAGAAAAAAACATAATCATAACTTATTTCTCTATTAGAAATTGTATTTAAACAATCTTCATTAAAGATTTTATTTTTCACCAAATAACTCGTCAAATAAATCTTTAGCGTTATCACCAGTGAGTTTAGTTTCAACTTCTGTTTTAACTGCTTCTTTTATATTGATAACAGACTTTTGAACTGTCTCTTTAGATTTTGTTTCTCCATATTTCCATTCAGTAAATTCTGCTCTTGTTGCCATATGGTCAGCCCAATGAATCAAATATGGTAAACTTGTTTTAAAACTATTTTCTGGTCTGAATGTTTTTAAGTACTGTTGATTTGATTCATCATACATTCCATCACTTACCTTGATTGATAACCACTCTACCTGGGAAATCTTTATATCAAAGTGTTGTAGTAAATATAATGCTCTATCCGTAACACTCATATATTGCATTTCAGAATTTTGTGTGAAATGCTCATTTAGTTTCTTCCGTCTCCAATCATCTTCTTGTGGAATATAATATTCATACTCGGTATCACCGACCTTACCTAAGTCGTGGTGTAGTGCACAAAATACAAGTTGTTCTTCTGTGAAATCAAGTACTGCACCAATCTCCTCATATACCTTCATTAGTTTTTTTGCCGCGTCGGTAACGTGTAAAACATGATCTATATAACCACCAACATAACAATTATGATAATTTGGTTTACCACTTGCAGGTGCCACACACATTCTATCCTCAAAAAATTTATACATCTTTAAAAGATTTTCTTTGCGTTCACCTTCAAATGTTTCTTCAACTATGTCAATTACTTTTTGATAATTGTCCATTAATTGCTGTTCTGTTAAATTTTTCATAACCTATTTAACTTCTCCTTTGGTAATTCCATCCTATGCTGATAACTTCCTACTGTCTGTACAATACGATACTTACCCTCATCTGTGATTTCTTCAACTACATATGCTGGTTCGCCCTTCTCAACGATACCACTCATTCTTGGTAATACAAAATCACCAACTTTTATTTTCTTGTCTGACATTTTTAGCCTTTCCTGAATACTAATATGGGTTCAAATTTGAAATAATTTCCGTCTATTTCAACAGAATTTTTTCCTTGTTTTGGATTTAATCCAATCATTTTGGTCATTAACATTTTTAGTTTACCTTCATATGTACAACCTAAATCTTCTAATATATCAATACTATCTTGTTCCAATGGAATAAATTTATCACTACCAACTTTAATATCGGCGATGTTCCAACAAATATATCGGTCATCCTTTAACATCTTATACGCCGTAGTTAAGGTAGGTTTAAGAAAGTTATCACGCCAATCTTCGTACGCCGAAAATTTCTTAAACGATTGGTTCTCATCTTGAGAGTATTGTTCTCGGTTAAAATAAGGTGGTGAAGTAAAGACGAAATCGACTTGTCCTTCGTATTTTTTAAAGTTAGGTTCGTTATATATCTCTTCACTACCATTTGTAAATACGCTATACGTATTCGGAGTTATCCTTCCCCAAAATGGATTACTTTGGAAACAATGAGTATTATAGAACTCAGCTACACTCTCATATCGTCCAACATTATCTGGATTGGGGTCTGTACCTATATAATGTAATCTTCTATTAGTACACATAGCTCCTAATATTCTACCACCCCATCCTGCTGATGGATCATATACTGTAATATCATTATCTTTTATATGTTCTGTAAAATGTTCATATAAGAATTTAGCAGTTAATGCTGGAAAGTTAACCGCCGGCTGTCCTAATCCTAATCTAAAGATTTGTAACGCCGTTGGAAAAATCTTTTGCTGTCGGTTATACAACCGAATCCAATAATGATTATATCTTATATCACCATTCTTTAACTTATAAGAATTTTCTATATTATCTAACGTTTTAAGATTTTGTTTTGTAATTATTTTCTTGTTTTTTAATTCTATAACTTCTGAACTACTAAGTACTAAATATTCTGTATCGCTTGGGCTAACAGGTGCTGAATCATTCATTTTTATAATCAAAATACCACGTTTATCATTGTTATTATAATGTTCAATGAATTCTTTTACCCCCATTCCCATTTCTTTTTTCTTTACCGACTTACCAAAACTATACATAGAATCTTTATATAATCCACGTAACATAGCTTTCTTAAATTTATCTCGTAAGTCATCTTCTTTGAAATGGTCATAGATAGAAGTGGCGTTATCACTACTAACACCTGTACTAATTTTTGTTTTCAACATCGTGGGAAAGAATTGATTCACCCCACTTGCAAATTTATTGAAATTCTTTATAACTTCAGTTTCACTATCGAAGAATTCTCGAACACCATAACCAAGTAACTTCTTCCAATTTTTTATTATATCATTTTCATTTTGGCCAATGACAGGAGGTTGATGATTATCATCCCATTGTGTAATCACATAATCTCGTAGCTCGTCTATCCAAACATCAACCTCGTTGGGCGATTTTTTCAATAGTTCACCATAAGTTATATTAACAGGATTATTCACATCTGTTATATTTGATTTTTCGTAAAACCTTTTATTCAATTTTAATTGTAACCTATCAATTTATTATACTATAATATACGACATTTTTTGACAATTGTCAAGCCTTTTTTTAATTTTTTCCTGACATAACTGCAGTATGTTTTTGAATTTTTGCAGCTGCAAACTTATACGGTTTAGTACCAGGTGTTTCCAAAATATCAATACGATTTACAAAACGTTTATTCATCGTATCTCTAACTTGGTAAACGCCATCTTTACCATCCGTGCCTTTTAAAAGAATGAAATCATCGTAATCTAACCAACCACCAAATCGTTTCAGAAGATTTCTACTCACCGCTATGAATCGGTACTCACTAGCCTTATGTACCTTTATACGCGTTCCATCCGCGAGAATGTTCGGTGTAGAATCTGTCTGACGACTTACTGGATGATACATCGTTACGGTCACGTCCATTCCTTCCAGCTTATGTTCAGAAACAAGGTTTTCTAATTCCGTATTTCTAAGTGTGAGTTCCTCAGTTTTATTCAAAAACTCATCCCTCAAACTATCTTTATATGAACGAAATATGTTTGTCCAAACATACGCGTTCGTCATAACTATCATTGTAAAACCTAATACAATAAACTCTCTTAGGTTCTTAACCATAATTACCCCTTTGTTATTCTTATCTATAAATATCATTTTACTTACTTAAAACCTCTATTTTTAATTTTTGTGGAGCTGGTGGGATTCGAACCCACGTCCAGTCTATTTTCTTCAAAGAGTCATTCACAGCTTAGTTGGATTCCAAATCGGTAGTGTACCAACAAACCCACCATATCCCTATTTACTCAGATAGGTTTAACTGATATTTCTTTATACTCTAATACAAAAGAGTTGTTCGTCTAACTTATTTTATGCTCGGGTGTTAGACAACCCAAGAACCTATGCGTTTGCGTAAGTTGGTTGGTAATCAGAAATCATTGGTTCGACAAAATTGTCAAATCCCATTTCAGCATTGGCAAATTGCCAATCGATTACTAACCCGGCAAGCGATTTATCGCTATTTTGGTTGTTGAGTCTTTTTTTACGAGACATACTCAATCTCTGCTGCACTCTATTGTCGAATAACATCTGTCAATGCCGTTCAGCCCCATATTTATATTTCTAAATCCTCATCTGGGTTTGCCCAATCATCGTCACCATAATCATTTAATTCCACATGATACGATAATGATTCAATTAAATCCACAATGATGTTCCAATTCTCATCATTATAGGCCGTTTCTAACTTCTCTTTGATATCCGCAAATTCCATTGATTTCTCCAATTATTCTTCTATAATTATAGAGAATATTCAAAACCGACCTTAAATTTATAAAATTGTTTTCCCTTAACATCATTGTAATCAATAATATTATTAAGTATTATTTTTTCAGTTAGTTTCCAATTCAATGAAATGTTAGCCTCTTTATCAAATCTATCTAAATCAAGAACATCATCTCTGAAATAATATCCATCAAGTTTAGTTACTAATTCAAAATGAGAATTGATTTTTTTCTTATTAGATATACCAATAGAAGTTCCTTGTTCTAACTTATCTTCAGAATAAAATCCTGTATATCCAATACTAAACCAATTCTTTTTATATCGAGCATCTAACTTAGTATACTTTAAATCACGAGAAGTTTTGTTTACATATTGAGGTTTGATATAAAAAATACTTGGTGTCCAAGTAAACCACATCTCATCATCAATATAGTTTTGTCCTAACTCACGTTCCCAATCTCGTTTAGCATATATTGTTTTAGATTTAAATCCAATAGATACTTCATAGTCATCTTTTGTAATTGATTCATCGTTTGGAGTTCTCATAGCAAAACTTGAGAACAATATTAGTCCTGATAATAAACCGTTCATTTATTTCTCCTTAGTGAATCTGGTAAAATAAAAGTTGAATCAACTTCTTCTTCAATTGGTGGTATATAAAATGGAACTTCTTCTTCTCTATGAGAAGTATCCACATATGTATATAGTCCAATCTTAGATTCAAACTTATTTAATGATTCTTCCAATGTGCCATTATAATCTTTGAATATGATTATTCCTGCTAATACCACGTGGAAGTAGAACCAAGTTAAATTTACTGGCTCCATTAACTAATTACCTCTACTATTTTAGATTCCTTTGCCACTTTAACTTCAAATGGATAAGGTGAATCTTTCAATACCTCATTCACTTTTGCTTCTGCTACACTTACTGAATCACATTCAACTAAAAATGCCCTACGAGTTTTCTTTTCTCGTACTCCATTCTTTGTTGGAATTTCTTCTGTAAATATTACTTGTGTTTCATAATACGTCATTTATAACTCCTTATGTTAATACTGGGTATTTTTTTTCTAATTTATTAAAACTATAACTTAAACTGTGGGTGAAAAATAAATCACCTATAATTGTATTTGCAAAAAATGGTATTGCTAATGTATAACAACTAATTAAACCTGTCAATGTATGTGGATATCCCAATAACCAAACACCAAAGTTTGAAATTAAAAAGAATATTAATGAACTACCAAGTATTGTTCCATTAGTAATTTTTTCTGAACGTATTCCTAAATAAGATATAAACATAAATGATAAATATACAAATGGTATTATCATATGAAATCCTAAAAAGATATCAGTTACAAACATACATAGTAATGGTAATATAAATGCTAATCTCTTATCATTAAACGTACTACCAGCAAATAAAGCCATACCAGTTATCGGTGCCACATTTGGTGGGTGTGGTAACAACCTCGTTATTACTGCTAATATTAACAATGATAATATTGTCATTGTTCTTTTATTTAATAAATTCATATTATTTTTTCTCCTGTTTCTCATCAACTTTCTTTTTTTTCTCTTTACCGAAAATCTTTTCCCAGTTTTCTTCAAACTTATCCTGGTCTATAGAATCTCTTCTTCTACTACCCTTACCTGCATCTGAATATCTTTTCTTCGTACTATTTACCATTGTGCCCTTTTTATATTTGGCCATGATTAGTTCTCCAATTTTCTTAAATAAACTTGCCAGTCTTTATAAAAAACTTCTATCTGTTTATCAAAACAATTTAAAAATGCATCTATCCCATCTTTACAATCACCCCAACCATAGTCATCAAAAATCATTAAACCATCCTCTACTAATAAATCCCAAGATAATACAGCATCTGTAAGTACTAAATCTTTATCATGAGATGCATCAACATAAATAAAATCATATTCTTTATCTCTATTATTTAATAAAAATTCCTTAGACGACATTTGATGAAACTTACATCTACCATTATCTATAAATGGTTTTAAATTTTCTGTACTAATAACAGAATACTCTTTTCCATCTTCTTCTACATTATTCACATCACGCAAATCAACTGTATCAACTGTACAATCATAAGTATCAAGTAGAAAATTACTACACATACCATTCCCTGTACCAAGTTCTAAAAAATTTAATTCATCTCTTAAATCAAAAAAATGATTTAAAACAGTTTTCCATTGTGGTACGTGCATTGAAAAGTTATCCCACTTTAAAACATTTGTATAATGTTCTCGTGGAATATAATTTTCAGTTTTAAATTGCGTACTGGTTCGTGGATACCTGGGGTGGAGTTTTCTCATAACATCCTTCGTCACAATAATAATTAACAGTTACTTTCATGTCACCCTTTAAAGTTTCACGATTGGGTCTCTCCTTTGCTGCAGCTTTATTATACACTGGTATTGTACCATGTGTCTTAGCTGGAACTATAGTATATTTATACGGGGTTTGTGTCATCGTTCCACAAGAATGACATTTTTTTGATCCTGATTTCATGTAAGTGGGCCTCCTATGTAAATTTCCCATAAACCACTAGCGATGAGTGGTTTTGCTTTTTTGTATTTCATTGTTGATAGTATTTTACCATCTGTAATATCAACCATTTCATTTCTTCCAAATTCTTTTTTACTTATAATTGGTTTTAACTTTACTTCTTTATCAATACAACTAATACCATTCAAATGGTCTATCTCGTGTTGTATACAAACTGCTTCAAGTGTTCGTAATTCTTCATCTTCTTTATCAGAATTTTCTTTTTCCCAACTACCCTTACCATCTGATGGATTTGGTGCTCCACTAAAGTACCAATCACATTCTTCTTGTTCTGTATGAACTACAATATTTTTATAACGTTTAGTATGTACACCTTTTTTTGGATATGATAAACAACCTTCATAATAATCTATTTCATC
>Ga0209047_1003572_pt1 | contig 9761 bp, 7 predicted proteins | sample SaaInlV_165m_DNA_3_FD_184681 | JGI IMG/M metagenome (GOLD analysis project Ga0209047, IMG submission 184681) | Marine microbial communities from expanding oxygen minimum zones in the Saanich Inlet - Saanich Inlet SI037_S3LV_120m_DNA (SPAdes)... | ecosystem: Environmental > Aquatic > Marine >...
ATAAGGCTGAAAGATGGAAATTAGGCGATATTTATCATGCAGAGCTTGCAGTTATGGGTATGCCTACTGCGAAGATAACGGACAATCCTGATAAGAAGCATACTGATGCAGGTTATCGATTTAGTAAGAGTTATACCACTTTTTCTTCATCACATAAAAATAGAGTTAAAGTTGTATTTGCAGGAGCAAATGATGGGATGCTGCACGCTTTTAATTTAGATACTGGTGAGGAGCTATGGGCATTTATCCCACCAATGATAACTTCAAAATTAAAAGATATGGTGTCTGCTGAGGCAAACAAAAGTATGAGTATTTTTGCTGTAGATAGCACTCCTGTTGTTAAGGATGTATTTTTAAGTGGCAAATGGAGAACGATTGTAATGGGCGGGCTAGGTATGGGCGGGCATGGTTATTATGCGCTGGATGTGACTGACCCAGGCTCGCCTGAGCATTTGTTTAGTTTTTCGTATGATCCTGATGCTAAACAAGGAAATACCTGGATCGGTAGAAATGGTGCGAAAAATATCACTAATGATTTTAATCAATTGGGTGAAGCCTGGTCCAAGCCATTAATTCTGCGTGTTCCTATAGGGGGTAGTAGTCGATGGGTAGCTGTTATTGGTGGCGGATTTAATGGCGGCAATGTTCGTGAGTATGGCTCGGTAATTTATGTACTTGATTTGGAAGATAGCGGCAGAGTGATTAAGAAGATTGATGTTGCTGACCTGAGTGGTAATAAGATTTTTAATTCTGTACCTGCATCGCTCACAGCTATTACACCAGATAGCAGTAGTAAGGCTGACTATACAGGTGCAATGGTATATTTTGCTGATCTTGAAGGTAAGCTTTGGAAGTTGAATTTAACTAATCAAGGGTCGCTTTATAGTATAAATAAAGTATTTGACGCTGAAGCAGATAATCTTAACGGCAGGTTGTCTTATCATTCTGTAACTCCTACAATGGGTAGTGATAATAAACTAAGAATGTATTATGGAACAGGAGATCAACAGAAGTTAATGTCAGGATCTTTGCAAATTGATAACCGATTCTTGGGCATTAAAGAGGAAAGATTCCCATCAGAAGATACAAACACTTCATTTAAAGAAAGTGAAAGCGATAAAAATATATTGGTAGATGTAACAGACAATACAGAGTGTTCTGATGAAAACGATAAAAGTTGGAAGATAAAGCTAAAATCTGGTGAAAAGGTAACATCTAAGGCAATGGTTAGTTATGGAACAGTATTCTTCTCAAGGTATGAGCCATTAACAACCGATCAATGCGCTCTTGGAAAGACATCAATAACAGGTGTTGATTACAAATGTGGTAGTGAAAAATTTACTGTTGATTTGGGTATCGGCATCTCAACCGTACCTACACTATATAGAGGCAAGCTGTATATTGGTATTAGTGGCGATGCAATCAATACTTTTACCCCGCCTGAAGGTTGGATTAAAAAAGATAATCTACTCATGGGAGAGCCAGGAGATCTGTCTAATTGGCAAGGAGTTAAGGTTAAAAGCTGGAGAGAGAGTTTTTGACATAATGTAGTTACTATTTGACTTTAAATACAACTACAAGTAGTATGGTTAAAAAATTATGAACCAAACAAAGATAATTAATGCATTTTTAGATCTACTCAGTAAGTACTCACGTGCTGATGAGGAGATTCTTGGCGTGGATATGTCCCCTGGATACATCAGGGTAGCACGACTTGAGCTTAAGGATGAAAAGTGGAGCATTCTTAACTTAATAGAAAGACCGATTGAGACTGATCTTAATACGACTCTTATTGATCAATCTAATGTCTATACAGATGCACTAAAAGATATTTTAGAAAAAGAGAAGATAAAGACAAAAAATGTAGCAATATCAATCCCTGTTTCTAACGCTATTATCAAAGTGATTGAAATGCCATCAATGACGGACAATGAAATCCAGAGTGCGATTGAGTATGAATCATTATGGGAAAATATTGTTCGTATTTCTGAAGACTTAAGTCAATACACGATTTTCCATCAAGTAATTAAACGCCATGTAAAGACAAATAAAATGGATTTGTTATTTGTGGCATCAAAAGTTTCTGATATTAATGCATACAATAAGATTATTAATAATGCTGGCCTTGAAACGATTATTATCGATGTTAAGTGTTTTGCTACCAGAAACGCTTTTGATATTGGGGTACAGAAGAATTCTAAAACTCAAAGTGAAGCGATAGCAATTGTAGAGTTTGGTTCTGTTGAAAACTATTTGCTAGTAATTAAAGACAACTCGCCACATATTACCGATATTTTTGTAAAAGATAGTGACACTAGAGACCTGGAAAGAGGAAGCTTTAGCGATGAGGAGTTAGACGGATTTTTTGGCAGATACACTATGCAAGTTAAGCAAATATTATCAGATTATGAGAGTAAGTATAGTTCTGGTCGCATCAAAACACTTTATGTTGTTTCTGATATGGTTAATATTAGAAATTATTTAGAATTATTGTCAAATGCTTTAAGTGATTTGAATATTATATTTTACGACCCTTTTGCCCAAGTATCGATATCTGGTAAAGAAAAAGATGTTATTAAAAAACACAAGAATAAATCTGTATTTACAGCTGCAATAGGACTTGCAAGCAGAAGTTTGGATATATTTGGTTATTATAAGTACACAACTGGCGTTAAAAATATTAACTTACTGCCAGATCGATCAAAAATTAAAAAGAAAAAACAGGCGAATGTTTTATTGCGCCTATTAATTATTGTGATACTTACTTTAAGCGTTGGTATTGGAGGTATTCAGTATCTTGTACTTTCTAGTGAGAAAAATACCCTATTAAAGAGAGTTGCACCATATGCAAAATTAAGGGCTGATCTGGATACAAAACAAGCCCGTTTGGCAAAAAGTATTGCTGAGAAAAAAAGAATGGATAAAAATCTTAAGTTTGGTCAGAAAGTGACAACCAACCAGGTTCAATTGAGGGATTTTTATAATGATATGGGTGCTGCAATTCCAAAATCTACTTGGCTAGATTCTGTCGAGTATAAGACGGACAATTCAGTTGATATTGTCGGTTATGCGATTAGTGATGAGAGTATCCTTAGTTATATATCAGCACTTTCAAAAAGCGATGAAGTAGAGGATGTTACATTAAAAACAATGGAATTAAAAACCTTTGACGATGAGACGGTTGAAAAACGTTATGAAATTAAAGCCTTTAAATTAGTGGCCAAGCTTAAACCGCCACGCAGAAAAAATAAATCTAATGAGGAAGGAGCTAAATAATGAATATAGACACTTCTTTTTTTCAAAAAATACAAGACTTTATCAAGAAAAATGTGAAGATTTCTTCTAAATCTAATGCTGTATCTATTCCTCAAGGCGGCCTGGGTGACGATACTGATTCGGTTAATCGTAATTTATTAATTGCCCTAGGTTTAGTTGTTGTGTCAATTGTTGTTATTATGACAACAATTTATTATCCTTATAAAGAAGATATTAACGCGCTTGAGAGTAAATATAAAAAGATTGCTCTTATGAGGAATGAAATTGCTCAAATTAATGGCAGACTTGATATTGAGGGTGTTTTATTACAAGAGAAGCGTAGAGAGTATGAGAAGATAACTCGTATTTTTCATTCAGAAAGTGAACTAGAAGAGTTGTATGAAAGTATTAGTAAGTTAGCAATTCGTTATGGTTTGAAAGTGGCTGGTTTTAGTAGAAAAAAGCCAGAGGCTATTTATGAAGTCGTTACTAAAAAGAAAAAGAAGAAAAGAAAAAAACGTGATAGAAAGATAACGCATTACAAGATGAAGGTTAATATCAATATGTCTGGGAATTATTTGACGTATATGAAGTTTAGGGCTGGATTAGCCGATCTTAAAAAAGCAGTTAATACAGAAAAAGAAACCATTAATATGGACAATGAAGACGGCGGTGGTAATGTTAAAGTACACTTAGTGCTTTCTACTTACCGATTGCCTTAAGGAGTAAAAATGAAAAAACAAACAATGATCTATTTATCTTTAGTTGTATTATTTTCTGTAGCCGTTTTTGCTGAGACATTGCCAAATCCATTTACCCCACATGTTTTTATTAAGCAAGTACAGCCAGTTCCAGTTAATTCTGGTGATTTAGTAGATAGCAACCCTACAACAGGTGGGCAGACATCTGTTCACCCTTTAAAGGCTTTTGACACTCTCCAGTATTCTGTTAAGGGAGTTATATTATCCAAGGACGATTCAATTGTTATTATTAATGCGGGACCTGGAAAGGACTATTTTGCCCGTAAAGGTGATGTTATCGGTAGTAATGGTGCTATTCTTGAAAAGGTTTTAAAGGATAAAGTTGTTTTTATTCAAGGTAAAAAGAAAGTCATAATTAAAGTACGCAATACTGAGGAGACCGCTCGTTATGGTTATTAATAAGAGAAAAATAATTAATTTTAGTATCGTTGCATTGTTGTTGCTCATGGCTTCAGGCTGTGAAAACAATAAAAACAAAGACTCTAATGCCCGTATTCATGCAAAAGATTTCATAGAAAAAAGTAAGGGTATAGTGCAGGAAACATTAGAAATCGGCCCTGTTATTAGTAAATCTACAGAAGTAAAAAAAATAGACAAAAAACGTATTTTTATTAGTCGCGAAGAGGTCGCTGATTATACTTCTATCAATAAGCAAATTGGAATCCAGGATGGTATTTTTAATGTCACTATGAACTTGGATGCTGTGGATATACACGCCGCTATGAAAATGTTGGCAGAAATTGTTGATAAGAATATTTTATTGGGTGATGAGGTTTCTGGATTTGTTTCTATACAGCTTACTGAAGTGCCTTGGAATAAGGCTTTAGATGCATTGTTAAAAATTAAAGGATTAGCGATGCATGTAGATCATGAAGCCAATATTATTAGAATTCATAAAGGTCAAACATTAATTTCTCAGGAAGAGTTTGAGAGAGATCGCATTGAAAGAATGAGGCAAAATCTTTCAATGAAAAAAGGTGTAGAGCCACTATACACTGAAATTATACGAATTCATTATGTTGATTTACAAACAGTACGATCTCAAATATTAGAAATGATGCAAGATTTCAGTTCTAATGGTCCTGAGAATTCAAGAATAAAAATAACAATAGATGAACGCCAGAAAAGTTTAATTATTAAAGCACCAAAAAAGGAACTAAACCAAATAGCGGGTTTAGTTGATAAGATTGATGTGCGCACTAAGCAAATATTAATAGAGGCATTTATTGTTGAAGCCGGCAAAGACTTTGATAAAAGATTAGGTGCAGAGCTTGCCTATTATAAAAAGCAAGCAGCTGAAGGGAGCCCTAGAAGTAACGAGGCCGCTGGTATTATGACTGGAACTGCCGGAGCATTATCACTGAGTTCAACCACAGGTAGGCTTGCAAATTTACCTATAACTGGAGCCGCAGGAGGAATTGGATTTTTATTTAATACCAGTGCTCATCAACTTAAATTAGCATTAAGCGCTCTTGAAGAGCAAATGGTAAGTAAAACTGTCTCCAATCCGAAAGTTTATACCTTGGATACGGAAACTGCTACTATTTCCCAAGGTAAAGAGCAGCCTTACGATACGCCAACTGGTGACGGTAGCTCTAATACGGATGTCTCTTTTAAGGAAGCACTATTAAAACTCGATGTAACACCAACCATTGTTGGTGATGGTAATATCATTATTGATATTTCTCTGCAGAAAGACACCGTTGGAACTGGTACCACACCACCAATTAACAAAATGGCGATCAAAACAAGATTGTTAGTTGAGGATGGCTCTATTGTGGTGATTGGCGGTATTTATGAAGACACCACTAAAAACACTGAAACCAAAGTCCCATTTTTTGGTGATATCCCGATAATAGGGAATTTGTTTAAATCAAATGTGGATGATACGGGTAGGGATGAATTATTGATTTTTATCTCCCCTCATATTATTTAGTTAGGCTGGCTATATTATGATTTGTTTATCTGAGGACATTACTGGAAAAATTGTTAGTTTTTTACTAGATAAAGAATCACTTACACTTAAGCAGTTAGATCAAGCCAAAGCATCCTCATCTGAGCTCGAATGCTCCCTTATTCAAGTGCTTATTGAGGATAATCATATTACTCAAGAGGAATTAGCTGACGAGATTTCAAAACTGTATGGACTTAAGAGGATCACTTTACATAAGGCCAGTGATGTTGAAGACAAAGCATACTCATTATTAAATGAAGATTTTATTATTGAAAATCATATTATTCCTTTTTCTTTAAGTAAAAAAATCATTAAGGTGGCAATATCTGATCCTGCCGCCCTAAATGTAATGGGAAATGTAAAGGTTTTAAGTGGTAGACAGGTTGAAACTTTTGTCGTTACTTTTAAGGAAATTAAAGACATTATTACAAAGCGTACTAATACTCAATTTGGCTCGGTAAAAAAGTTAAAAACTGACGATACAGATGAAGATAAAGAGGAGTTGTCAGAGATTATTCGTTATGTAAACCAAATTATTGAACTTGCAGTAAATGAAGGTGCGAGTGATATTCATATTGAGCCATTTAGAAAAGATTCTAGATTGCGTTATAGGGTTGATGGTGTTCTTAGTACTCAATCTGAAAAAATAATGACAGGATTTAGTGTTTCATCAGAATCTAGTTTTTTACATGAACATTATGCAGCAGTGACAACACGCGTTAAGATTATGGCTACACTGGATATTTCTGAAAAACGCTTACCCCAAGATGGTGCAATTGTTTTTAAATCTAAAAATGCCAATATCGATCTCCGTATTTCTGTATTACCAACTAATAATGGTGAAAGGGTGGTGATGCGTATTTTAGATAAAGGCGCTATATCAATGTCGATTGACTCATTAGGGTTTGATGCGAGTGATCTAAAAAAAGTAAAAAGCGCCATAGATGCACCACAAGGGATGGTATTAGTAACCGGACCAACTGGATCCGGTAAAACCACAACACAGTATGCCGCCTTGCAAAGAATTAATCGTGAAGGTATTAATATCCTGACAGCGGAAGATCCCGTGGAATACAATTTAGATGGTATTGCGCAAGTTCACGTTAAGGAGAATATCGGCTTAACTTTTGCCGCTGCACTGCGTTCGTTTTTACGACAAGACCCAGAAGTTATTTTGGTAGGTGAAATTCGTGACAAAGAAACAGTAGATATCGCTATAAAAGCGGCACTAACAGGTCACTTAGTGCTTAGTACTCTACACACTAATGATTCCGTTAGTACTATTACTCGTTTATTAAATATGGGCGTAGAATCTTATCTTATTTCGTCGTCACTCACATTGATTATTGCACAACGACTGGCTAGAAAGATATGTCCTTCATGCAAAGTGGTGGATGAATCGGTTAATGCAGATATGTTACGGTCTATTGGGTTTTCTTCTGAAGAGGCTACAAGAGTAAAGACCTACATAGGCGAAGGTTGCGACAAATGCAATGGTCGAGGAAGTAAAGGCCGTAGAGGAATATATGAAGTATTAAAGATAACCGATAGAATTCAAGAGGCAATTTTAGATTCTGTCTCCGTTTTTGAAATTCAGAAAATAGCAGAAGACGAGGGTCTTATCACAATGAAGGAATGTGCCAAAGGCCACCTGCAAGAGGGTGATATTAGTTTTGAGGAGTTTCATCGAGTGATGATTGTTTAGCTTATGCCACAGTTTTCATGGAAGGGAATTAAGAGCGGCGTTTATAAAGAGGGCATTATTGATGCAAAAAATGAGCATGAGGCTACTTATCTTATTAGAAAAAGCCATGTTATTATTTACTCCGTTGAAAGCTTAGAAAAGCAAAAAAATGGAAAAAATATCTTTGCTGGTTTGCTGCCTAATGAAGAGTCCCAGAAAAACATTAAGGAAAAAGATGTTTTAGTCTTTACAAAAAAGCTGACCACCATGGTGAGAGCTGGCCTTCCTGTGGTAGACACGTTGGCACTTCTGGCTGATCAAATAGAAAGCAAGGCTTTTAAAAAAGTCTTAAAACAAATTCACTTAGATATTGAAAGCGGAAACTCAGTGTCAGTATCATTCTCAAAATATAATAATTTATTCGGCAATATATATATCAACCTCGTAAAAGCAGGTGAAGCAAGTGGAAAACTGGATACTTTTCTTGCTAAATTGGTGGAAAATTTAGAAAAAACTGCAAAAATAAAGGCAAATATCAAGAGTGCATTATTCTATCCAGTAATTCTATTGGTAGTTTCCTTGGCGGTGATTTCAATCATGCTAATCTATGTGGTACCAATTTTTGTAGAGTTGTTTGCTTCAGTGGGAGGAGAACTTCCAGCGCTCACGCAAATGATTATGTCTGCTAGTGATTATGTCCGTGATCCAATGCGTGGAGGTGTTACCTTTATCGCTATAACAGTGGGTTTGTACCTACTTAAAAAACAGGTTCAAACAAACTATAATTGGCGTAGGAAGTACCATAGAATGATGTTAAAAATGCCTTTAGTTGGAGATTTAATCATCAAGTCAGGGCTTTCCAAGATTGGCATGATTTTGGGCAATTTATCGGCTGCCGGTGTGCCTTTGATTGAGGCTTTGGAGATATCTACCACATCAACTGACAACATTCCGCTAACAGAAGCCATGAATAATGTCAAATTAGGCGTTTTTTCAGGAAGTCCACTTTCAGAGTTATTTGATAAAGAAAAAATAATTCCTTCAACATTCTCTCAAATGATTAAAGTAGGCGAAGAAACCGGTAATATGGAAGAAATGTTTGAATCTATTTCAAACTACTATCAAGAGGAGCTGGATAATGCCGTACAAAGGCTTACAGCAATGCTAGAGCCAATTATGATAGTATTTATGGGTGGAACTATTGGTTTTATTATTATCGCCATGTATTTGCCAATCTTCCAGATGGGTCAAATGGTTGGTTAATATTACCAATTATCTATAGAATTTCCGTCTCGCTCTCCTGCATGGTTATTATTTTGGTCTATTGAAAACCAATCGTCACCGCTGACCTTATAGGCAAAAGCTTTGTACTCTGTAGCGGTATCACTTGATTCAATACAAAAATAAAAATCAGGCTTGCTTTCTTGTGGAATTGTTTTTGAGCTACCAAAAAGATTGATATTAATTGGGTTTGCATGATGAGAATCTTCACCACAACTACCGCTAGTTGTTTCATAATATTGGCTATTATCTGAAAATTGTTCTACCTCTGCAAGGTATATAAGTCGAAGTGAGTTTTGCGCTGAGTTTGTCTTGGCGCTGTTAATATAGCCATTGTAGGCAGGGATACCTATAGCAGATAAAATTCCTATTAAGGCAACAACAACAAGAAGTTCAACAAGAGTGAACCCTTTGACAAAATATTTGTTATTCAAGTGATAAGGCTTGTGTCAGAGGCTCATTAGATCTGTTTTTTGGGTTGTTGGCAATACTGGTGATTGTAATTGTAATGATTTCACTTTCACTATCAGTTGATCCAGTTAGCTTAATATCCCCTTTTGAAGGTGCACCAGTTATTACTGCATTCTCACTAGTGTATGGATTTTTCCAGTTATCATAACCAAAGTGAGTAACAAGCTTACTTTCTAGTTCTGCCGAAGTGACTGCGCTACAATCAAAACTGGTAGATCCAGAGCCTTCAGTTTGCTTTAAATGCATGATATCGCTAATACCACATTTGGTAAGTTCAGCTGCAATAAAGGATGAAGCATTACTAAAGTTTGTTCTAGTTGCATTATATTTTGCAGTATCTTGATAACCTTGGTAC
>Ga0209047_1003584_pt1 | contig 9733 bp, 11 predicted proteins | sample SaaInlV_165m_DNA_3_FD_184681 | JGI IMG/M metagenome (GOLD analysis project Ga0209047, IMG submission 184681) | Marine microbial communities from expanding oxygen minimum zones in the Saanich Inlet - Saanich Inlet SI037_S3LV_120m_DNA (SPAdes)... | ecosystem: Environmental > Aquatic > Marine >...
TTTTTTCTAAGCGCAATAGAGTTCGTTAAGTTTCCATTATGAGCAACTCCAATTCCGCCTGCATTAGTGTCTGCAAAAAAAGGCTGTATGTTTCTTAATGTATTTTCACCAGTTGTGCTGTATCTATTATGGCCAATAGCATGGTTTCCCTTAAGGTTTCTAAGAACTTTTTCCTTATTAAAGTTGTCCCCAACTAAGCCAAATCTTTTTTCTGAGTAATATTTTTCACCATCAAAAGAAACTATCCCACAACCTTCTTGACCACGGTGTTGAAGAGCATGAAGGCCAAGGGCAGTTAAAGCAGAAGCATCTTTTGCATTGCTAATACCAAATACACCACATTCTTCTTTTAATTTAGGATCAAAGTTCTTCAATTTTTTCTTTAGAATCTTGATATGTTTTTTCATTAGGAAACTCTTTTATGAGATAATTACTACCTTTTTCAATGTAAGGAAAGACGTATGATTGATCCATATTAATAGGCCATTTATCGTAATTATAGACAATATGAACGGCAGAGAATATGCAAACTGAAATTATATACGCTCTAATAAAACCAAAAAAGAATCCAAAGGTAGTGTCTAATCCACCAATACCAGTATAACTAACAGCTTTACTTATTCCTTTATTAACAAGTAATACTAAAAAAATTACTACCACAAAAATAGCAATTCCAAGACCTACATCTAAAACATACTCGTTATCAATAATATCCTCAAAGTATGGTTTTACTCTAGGAAATAAAATAAGAGTAATCACATAAGCAAACAACCATTTAGCCATAGATAAAATGCTTAAGACAAAACCTTTTTTGTAACAGGTTATAAGAGATAATATAGTAATGATAAGATATATAAGATCTATGATAGATATTGTGTCATAAAAATCTTTTAAAACATCAATCACAGAATTATTTTCCGAAAGGTTTTATTATTAAAATTAAAGCAGGTAATAAAGTTAATACCGATATCATAGCAAGCAACATTGCAAGCCCTGTAAACATTCCAAAATAAATTGTTGGAATAAATTTAGATAGCACTAAAATTGAAAAACCAAAAACAATAGTTATTGATGTATTTAATATTGCAATCCCAACGGTTGAGTGACATTTCTTTAAAGTTTCATTATAATCTTTGATGCTACTAAATTCCTCTTTAAATCTATAAATATAGTGAATGCTATTATCTACAGCTATACCAATTGTAATTGCCGCAATAGTAATGGTCATCATATCTAATGGAATTCCAAGAAGTCCTATAATTCCCAAAATAAAAAAAGCTGCAATAAAATTAGGCACAACACCAATTAAGGATAATTTTATGTTTCTAAACAAAACTATAAACATAGAAAAAATCCCAATCATCACAAGCCCTAAGGTTAAAATCTGAGACTTAAATAAACTTTGTAGTAAATTATTAAATAGAATTAAAACTCCAGCAAGTTTAAATTCATTTTCATTTAAACCAATTTTATTTTTAAGGTCAAAACTTATTTTATTAATTAAATCATTTCTTCTTAAATTTTCTTGAGAGTCGATAATTCTTAAACTTATCCGAGCTTCGTTATTTTCAATAGATAAATAAGGATCAATTATTTCTGTTTTAATACTCTCTGGAATTTTGGAATACAAAACACCCATTTCCAATGTACCAAGGGGTTTGTTGTTATTTAATTGAGTTGCAACATCTATAATAGAAGAAAAAGATAAAACCTTACCAACTTGTGGAAGGTTATCTAAATAATTATGAACAGAGGATATTTTATCAATTTTATCCTTTGTGAACCAATATTTTTCATCATCAGCCTCTTCTTCATCTCCCCAGTCTTCAAATTCATCATCCTCAGTTATTTTTTTTTCACTTTCAATATTTGGAAATTTTAAAATTACCTCTAGTGGGGTAGTGCCACCTAATTCTTCATCTATAAGTTTCATGCCTTTGTAGATTTCAGTATTTTTATTAAAGTAATTGATGAAACTATTTTCAACTTCAAGTTTACTTATACCAATCACACTTAAAATAATGACCACACCTGTTAATCCAAAAATTATATTTTTATTGTTTATCGAAATTAAGCCTAAAAAACTTGTAATTTTAGAATCTTGTTCTTTCTTAAGAGAAATATTTTTTGTAGGGGCAAAGTTTAAAAGAGTTGGAAGTAGAGTAAAAGTAATTATAAATGAAGTGACTAAGCCAAATGTCATCATCCAACCAAAATCAATAATTGGTTTAATACCACTAAAGATTAAAGATAAAAAAGCAAACACAGTTGTTAAGACAGTGTATAAGATAGGCCAAAACATTTTGTTGGTTGTTAGAGATATAATTTCAAAATTATTTTTAGTAGGGTGATCTTTTCTTAACTGAAGAAAACGAGTACTCATATGAATATTCATTGCCATTGTTAAGATCAGCATCAAAGCTATAAAATTTGAGGATATAACTGTTACTTTCCAACCAAGAATTCCAAGTAACCCCATCATAATCACTACTGAAAATAAGCAGCTACTAATTGGAACAATAATCCATATCAATTTTCTAAAAACAAACCATAAAGTTACAACTATAAATAACAAAACACCTAATCCAAAAACTACAATATCGCTTTTAATGAAAGTCATCATGTCATCAGCTATCATTGGAATTCCACCAAGATAAATTTTACCAACATCACTATAACTTTGGATAACTTGTCTAATTTCTAATATATTTTTATGATTTTGTTTTTTAATATTATCTTTGTAAGATTCAATTTCGTCTTTTGATAAATTTTCAATATTTTCTAATTTTTTATTTTCTTTGATATTAACAATAATTCCACTTGTATTTCCATTTTCACTAATTACAAAATTTCTAAAAACAGGACTATTTAATATTTCTTTAAATCCACGATCTTTATCTACATCTTCGTCTTTTAAAGTTTTGAAACTTTCTAATCGTTCTTGTAAAGGAGCATCAGAATTTTCTAAAAGAGGTATATCTAAAAGAGTAATTACACTATGCACCCAATTTAAACTTTGAATTTTATATTTTAAACTTAAAAGATTATTAATAGAATTATCAGTAACCATCCCTTCATTTGGAGTATAAGTAAGAACCAAAAAGTCTTTTGACCCATATCTTTCAGTTACTTCTTGTAAATAGGCTAAGTCAGGGTCACCTTCTATTAATAATGTTTCAGATGAAGCATCTAACCTAAAATCTTTCGAATAATATCCAAAACTTAAAATTGCGATAACTAGTAAAATAAATACTGTTTTTGGGTTTTTTAAAACTCCATTTTGATAAAATTGAGCAAACATTAGCTCTTTTATATTTGAATTTAATTAATTTGAGTATCTTTAAATTTAGTAAATCTCTCTTCAAACTCAAGAGTTACATTACCTATTGGGCCGTGTCGTTGTTTCCCAATTATAATTTGAGCTAAGTGAGCAACTTCATTCATTTTTGCTTGCCATTCAGCATGTTCAACTGTGGCTTCTCTCGGTTCTTTTCTTGATAGATAGTATCCTTCTCTGTAGACAAACATTACAACATCAGCATCCTGTTCAATTGAACCAGACTCTCTCAAATCTGCTAGTTGAGGTTTGTGATCATCTCTTTGTTCAACTTGTCTTGATAGTTGAGAAAGAGCAACAACTGGAACAGCCAATTCTTTTGCAATTGCTTTTAAACCTTGAGTAATTTGTGATATTTCTTGAACTCTTCCATCTTTATTAAATGTGGTTCCTCTCATTAGTTGAATGTAATCAACTACAACCATATCAAGACCAAATAATCTTTTTATTCTTCTGGCTCTATTACTCATTGCAGCAATACTAATTGCTGGGGTTTCATCAATATATAACGGAAGTTCAGAAATATTTTTTGAAGTTTCTAAAAATTTATCAAACTGTTCATCTGAAATCCTACCTCTTCTTATATCATTTGAGCTAATTCTTGCTTGCTCAGAAATAATTCTTGTAGAAAGCTGTTCAGAAGACATTTCTAATGAAAAGAAAGCAATTGAAGATTTTTTACCACTGTCTTGTAATTTTTGTGCTGCATTAAATGCAATATTAGTTGCAAGTGATGTCTTACCCATTGAAGGACGCCCAGCAATGATGATCAAATCTGATTGATGAAGGCCACCAAGTTTATCATCTAGATCTCTAAGTCCTGTAGGGACACCCACAATACCTTCTTCATTTTTATAAGCAGCAGATGCCATTTCAATGGTTTGTTTCATTGCCTCATCAAACTTGACCAGTGAAGAATTAAAAGATCCTTTTTCTGCCAAGTCAAACAAAAGTCTTTCTGAATTTTCAATAATAGTTTGACCATTGGTGTCTAATTCATTTAGTTTTGCGCTATCAATGGTTTGCTCTGAAATTTTAATTAACTCACGTCTTACAAACATGTCATAAATTATTTTTGAATACTCAACTGCTTGACGAACTGATGTGGAAAATTTTGTGATCTTTACTAAATATTCTGGAACATTTAGATCATCTTTTTCATCTTCAAAATAATTTTTAAGTGTAATAGGATTTGCAAGCATTCCTTTGTAAATTAAACTTTCAATTGCCTCAAAAATTTTTTGATGCATTGGATCATGAAAATTAATACTAGAAATTATTGTACTAATTTCATCAAAGATGTCGTTACTAACTAAAATAGATCCTATGACTGCTTGTTCAGCTTCAATGTTATTTGGTAATTCCTTGAATTGATCTTTGACGATACTTAAATTGTTTTCCATAAATATTAATTTACAGAATTATTCTTTAATTAAAATTACTAAAAACTATTGGGGAAAAGAATGTATAATTATTGGATCGTGTCAGCTGATGTAACACTGATTGTGATTTCAGCATCAACTTCTGAGTGCAAAGAAACTTTTACTTTAAATTTACCTAAAGATTTAATTTCTTCAACTGGTTGTATCATTGAAGGTTTAATATCAATTTTGTTTTCATCTTGAATAAGTTTTGAGATTTCAGTTGGTTTAACTGAACCATATAATTCATTATTTTCAGTACTTAATTTTTTGACCACATATTCTTTGCCATTAATTTGTTCTGAAATTTGTGTAGCCTCTTTTTTCTTTTCACTATCTTTTTTTGATAAATCAGCTTTTATTTTTTCAACTTCTGAAATATTTTCTTTTGAAGCATATAAAGCTTTTTTGTTAGCAATTAAAAAATTTCTAGCATAGCCTCTTTTAACGTCTATCACTTCACCAATAGAACCAATCCTCTTTACGTTTTCTAATAAAATAACTTTCATTTCTATATTAATGCTAAGTTTCTAGCTCTTTTGATTGAAAGAGATAATTCTCTTTGTTTTTTTTGAGAAACATTAGTAATTCTTGAAGGTAAAATTTTTCCGTTTTCAGACATATATTTCTTTAAAAGTCTTACGTTTTTATAGTCAACAGCAGGAGCACCTTTTGCTGATAATGGACATGTTTTTTTAAATTTATATTTATTCGGTTGAAAGATGCTTAATTTCGCAAAGTTACTTTGCTTACCTTTTTTATTTCCACTTTGTCTTTTAGGCATAATTAATTTTTGTAACTTTCTTTTTTATCTTCATCTTCTCTTTTACCAAAGTAATTAGCTTCTAGATCGAATTTTTTAACTTTAACTGTTAAGTATCTTAATAATTTTTTATCAATTGCTTCATTTTTTTCTAACTCATCAATTAAATTTCCTTTACCTTTGATCTTAAAGTGAATGTAGCTACCTTTTTTATTCTTCTTAATTAAGTACGATAAGTTGAGTAAACCCCAATTTTCAGTTTTAACAATTTCACCTTGATTTTTCTCAACAATTTTAGAATATTTTTCCGTTAATTGTTTGATTTCACTCGGTGAAGTATCTTGTCTAGCTATAATAGTATGTTCGTATAAATTCATTTAAGTTCTTTAATAAAAAGTGAGGATATACTATTATAAATGTTCAATTACAATAGTTAAAAAGGCAAAATAGATAGTTTTTTTTATATGTTTTCAGTAATTTTTCCAGGTCAAGGTTCTCAAATGGTTGGTATGGGAAAGGAATTCTTTGATAGATTTGATATTGTTAAAAACCTCTTTAAAGAAGCTGACGATACGCTAAATTTTTCTATATCAAAGCTTATACTAGAGGGCCCTAAAGACGAGTTAAACTTAACAGCAAATACTCAGCCAGCAATCTTTATAATTAGCTACTCAATATTTAATGTAATTAAAAAAGAATTTAACATTGATTTGAGTAAAGCAAAATATTTTGCTGGACATTCTTTGGGTGAATATTCTGCTTTATCGTGCGCAGGATACCTAAGTTTTTCCGATACTTTAAAAATCTTAAGAATAAGAGGAGATGCGATGCAAAATTCAGTTCCCAAAGGGCAGGGTGGCATGGTTGCAGTGTTAGGTTCAACGGTTGAAATAATTGAGAAAATATTAAAAAAAAATGAACAAAATTTTAATGCTCAAATTGCCAATGATAACTCTGAAGGTCAAATTGTATTAAGTGGAAAAATTGAAGATTTAGATAAATTAATTATAATTTTAAAAGAAAATAATATTAAGAATATTAAGTTACCCGTAAGTGCACCTTTTCACTGCAGATTGATGAGTAAGGCTACTAACATTATGAGTGAGGAATTAAATAAATTAAACTTTATAAATGGTGGCAATAAACTGATCTCAAACGTAACCGCAAAAGAAATATTAAACACTGATGAGCTAAAGGATTTATTAATTAAACAAATTGAAAATAGAGTAAGATGGAGAGAAAGTGTAATTAATATGATTAGTAATGATATTAATCATTTTATTGAAATAGGCCCAGGAAAAGTTTTATCTGGTTTAGTTAAAAGAATTAATAAGGAGGTAAAAATAGACACTATTAATAATCAAGGAGATATTGAAGGTTTAAAAATATGACTAATTTAGAAAATAAAAATATTATTGTAACAGGTGCATCAGGTGGAATAGGAAATTCTATAATTAAAAAATTGAATGAAGCAGGTGCAAATATCTTGGCCTCAGGAACTAGAATTGAAAAACTAGAAGAACTTAAAAAAAATTTCAAAAATATTAAAATATTAAAATTTGATATCTCGCAAAGTGATAAAATTGAAGAGTTTATTGAAAAAGCAACTAATGAACTAGGTGGAAGTTTAGATGGCATAATAAATAATGCTGGAATAACTCAAGACAATCTTGCTATTAGAATGAGTTTGGACGAATGGCAAAAAGTTATAAATATAAACTTAACTTCAACTTTTTTAATGAGTAAATTTGCTATTAAAAAAATGCTCAAGAATAAATCTGGAAAAATTGTAAATATTACTTCAGTAGTAGGTCATACTGGTAATTTGGGACAAGCAAACTATACAGCATCCAAAGCTGGGATTGTTGCTATGTCAAAAAGTCTTGCAATAGAATATGCTAAAAAAAACATTAATATAAATTGTATTTCACCAGGATTTATTAAGACAGCGATGACAGATAAAATTGATGAGAAATTCAAAGAGGTTATTGTATCAAAAATACCGTCTGCTCGCCTAGGTGAACCAGATGATATTGCAAATGCGGTATTATTTTTGAGCTCAAATCAGTCTGATTATATAAATGGCGAGACATTACATGTTAATGGAGGCATGTATATGGCTTGACAAAATAGCTTTTTAAACTAATAAGAATTTATAACAAAAAGGATCAATATGTCAGAAGATGTTTCAAGTAAGGTAAAAAAAATTGTAGCAGATCACTTAGGTATCGATGAGGCAAAAGTAAATGAAGAATCTAGTTTTATAGATGATTTAGGTGCTGATAGTTTAGATACTGTTGAGTTAGTGATGGCTTTTGAAGAAGAATTTGGATCTGAAATTTCAGATAGCGAAGCAGAGAAAATTTTAACTGTAGGAGATGCAGTTAAGTTTATCGAAGGTAAAGCTAACTAATTACTTTTATGCCCTCACATAATGATGGGGTAATGATAGTTTTATCTTCTCCATCAGGAGCCGGTAAAACTACATTAGTAAAAAAGTTATCTTCTCTAGATAATTTTGAAATCTCTATTTCTCACACCACACGTCAACCAAGACCTAATGAATTATCTAATAAAGATTATTTCTTTGTAAATGAAGATGAGTTTAGGAGACTGATTAAAAATGAAGAGTTTCTTGAATATGCAAAAGTTTTTAATAATTTTTATGGAACAACTAGAACACCAGTAATTGATAAATTAGATAAAGGTAAAAATATTTTATTTGATATTGATTGGCAGGGAGCAGACCAAATCAAGAATAAAAAACTAGATTACAAGTTAATTACTTTTTTTATACTCCCTCCAAGCAAAGAAGAATTATTTGAAAGACTATCCAATAGAGATATGAAAGATAAATTAATTGTCGAAGAAAGAATGAAGCAATTTGAAAGAGACGTTTTGCATTGGATAAATTATGATTATGTAGTTATAAATGACAATCTAGAAAAATGTTTTTCTAAAATAAAAAATCTCATTGAAGCTGAAATTAATAATGGTTCAAAGGATTATGATTTAGAATATATTAGAAGCCATGTAAGTAAGTTAACTTCCTAATTTTTCATATTCACTAGTTAATTGGTAATAAGTATCAAAGTCTAAATTTTGTGGTCTTAAATTTAAATCAATTTTAAGCTTATCTATTATTTTTTTATCACCATTAAATAATTGATTAAAAGGTTTTTTTAACATTTTCCTTCGCTGACTAAAAAATATTCTAGTAACTTTTTCTAAATTTTTGGGATTTTTGAATTTATAAAAATTTTTTTTAGGAGTAAAAAATAATAATGAACTATCAATTTTTGGCCTTGGAGAGAATGACTCAGGTTTAATATCACAGATTTTTTTTACATTTAATTTCCAATTAGCCAAAATTGACAATCTTCCATAAGTTGATTTATTAAAAGTTGAAATTATTCTCTCAGCAACTTCTTTTTGAAACATGAGAATAAGATGATCAAACCAAAAATTATCTTTTAAATTTATTATCCATTTACTTAATATCTCAGTGGATATGTTGTATGGCAAATTACCGAATACGATAACTTTATCATCAAATAATAAATTTTCATTAATATTTAAAATATCATCGTTAATGACAGTTAACTGTTCACCAAAATTAACATTAAGCTTTTCTGCTAAATCATTATCTTTTTCAATAACAAATACTTTCTTAGGTTTGTTCTTAAGAATAAAAGATGTTAAATTGCCAGTTCCTGGTCCAACTTCAAATATAATTTTATTTTTAATTGCTGTCACATTTACAATTTTTTCTAAAATATTTCTGTCTGTTAGAAAATTTTGACCTAAACTTTTCTTGGCGTAAATCAATTTTTATCCAAGAATTGAATAGCTTTTAATAAACTTGTAGGGTTTGATTTATTTTGACCTAACATTTTTTCATTGGGACCATGATCAGGTGAAATTCTGATAAATGGTAGGCCCAAAGTAATGTTTATTGCATCATATTCGAATAATGTCTTTAATGGTGTGAGTACTTGATCGTGATACATGCCAACTATTACATCAAATTTCTTTCTATTTTCTTTTAAAAATATCGTATCTGCTGAAAATGGCCCTGATAAATTATGTTTATTATTCAAATTTCTTATAGAAGGTTTAATGATTTTTTCATCTTCATCATAATGATGTACACTTTCACAGTGAGGATTGAGACCTAAGATTGCAATTTTAGGTTTTTGATTAAATCTTTTT